>Ga0184639_10000322_pt1 | contig 17795 bp, 14 predicted proteins | sample PLM31_170_b2_FD_133155 | JGI IMG/M metagenome (GOLD analysis project Ga0184639, IMG submission 133155) | Groundwater sediment microbial communities from an aquifer in East River, Colorado, USA - PLM3-1_170_b2 | ecosystem: Environmental > Terrestrial > Soil > Riparian zone | place: USA: East...
CCTCACGCAAGAGGTCGTCCCGCGTCATCAGCATGAAGCCCTGGAAACCATACATAATGTGGTGGACCCGTCCGTCGGGCTCCAGCATGATCTTGGGCGCGTTGCCGACCCATCCGCCGTACGTCTTCTCGAGCTTTTGGTAGATGTCGGTGACGTCGAGCAGCTGCCCGCGGGCCCGCAGCTCGACCGCGTTGGACTCGACGATGTCCGGCGTGGCCTTGGCCTCGATGGCGGCCGTGATCTTGGGCAGGAACTCCTTGAGCGGCACCATCGAGATCTGGAGATCGACGTTGTTCTTCTTCGCCCACTCCTGGGCGAAGTTCGCCCGCGCGTCGTCGCTCGACTTCAGGAACTGGTAACACCAGTAGATGAGCTTCGGCCGCTGCGCCGCGGCGGGTGCGGCGAAGGGAAGCGTGGCCGTGGCGCTGGCGCCGGCCGCGAGCGCGGCCGATTTCTTCAGGAACTCTCTACGCGTGTGCCGCTTCGCGGGGCGTGCCATCGGTCTTCCTCCTCGTTACGTCAAAGCGTGACGCCCACCGGGGGGATCGGGCTAGACGGGACGTCAAGCAGCTATCTCGCAGCAAACTATGCTCCCGCGGTGCGACCGGGTCAAGGCCACCCCGTCTGCATGCCACCCCGTCTGCACCGCGGTTGACGCCCCTCCCAGGGGATTAGGCTCGCTCCACGGTTCGGAGCCTCGTGAGGAGGACGCCATGCCGACCGCCACCATCGACCGTCTCGAGGTGAACTACCTCACGCGCGGCTCGGGCCCGCCCTGCTGATGCTGGCGCCGGGCGGTTTCGACGCGACGATGGAGAAGTGGGCCACGGCCGGAGTCTGGAAGGGCATGCAACCGCTCGAGCGCCTGTCCCGAGACTTCAGCGTGATCGCCTACGACCGGCGGGAGCTCGGGATCAGGAAAGCGTTCGTCCTCGGGGGGGGCATGGGGTGCTCCGTTGCGACGGCGTTCGCCGCCCGCTTCCCCGAAGCCACCCAGGCGCTCATCCTGCACTGGCCAGTGGGCGGCTACCGCTGGAAGCTGAACGGCGGGGACCGGCTCGCGCGGCACATGCGGTTCGCCCGAGAAAACGGGCTGGCCGGCGTCGGCAAGCGCGCCCACGCGGGCAAGTCGTTCTGGCAGGACCCGGAGGCCGGACCCTGGGCCTCGGTGATCGTGCGCGACCCGCGCTTCGCCGACGAGTTCCAGGAGCAGGATCTTGACCGATATCTCGGCCTCGTGGCCGCGAGCGCACGGGCCCTCTTCGATCGGGACATGCCGCCGGGGGCCGAGCCCGAGGAACTGATGGCGATGAAGGTGCCGGCGCTGATCATCCCCGGAGACGCCGGAGCGCGTGCGCGAGCGCATTCTCGAGTTCGGCCGCGCGCACAAGTAAACAGGCGAGAGATCAGCTGACGACCTCACTCAGAGCTCGTCCCACCTGTCGACCTCTCACCCCCCGGCTCGTCGTTCTCGAAGAGCGTTGCGATCGGTCTTCCCGGCCGGCGTCTTCGGGAGCTCGCTGAGGATTTCGACCCGCCGCGGATACTCGTGCCGGCTCAACCGCGCCTTGACGAACTCCTGAATCTCGCGCGCGAACTCCGGGTCGCTCCGCTCCGAGACGACGAAGGCTTTCGGCACGAGCCCCCGCCGCTCATCGGCGATGCCGATGACGGCCGCTTCCCGCACGTCGGGGTGCTTGAGCAGCACCTCCTCGATCTCCACCGCGCTCATCGTGAATCCGGAAGATATGATGACGTCGTCGGAGCGCCCGCTGTGGTGGAAGTAGCCGTCCGCGTCCGCCCATCCTCGGTCCTTGACCGGAAGCCACTCCCCTTTCCGGCGCACGGCGATCTCGCCCGGCTGATTCGGGCCGAGTTGCGCGCCATCGGTGCCCACGATCGCGACCTCCCAGCCCGGCGCCGGTTTGCCGAGCGCTCCGGGGCGCACCTCGTAGCCCGAGAAGCCGGGATAGTTCACGATGACGACGCCGACCTCGGTGCTGCCGTACATCCCGCACGGCCGGAAGCCGAGCGTACGGTCGAGCCACTCGAACGTTCCCGAGTCCATCGGCTCGCCGGTGAAGGAAAGCTTCTGGAGAGAGCGTGAGGCCGCCGCAGGGAGCCCGGCTTCGCGCAGCATCCGGAAGACCGTCGGCGCCGCGGCGAGGTTCGTGATCTCGAGCTCGGTCAGCGCCTCCATCACTCGCGCCGCCTGGAACCTCCCGGAGTAGGCGCCGACCGGGATCCCGAGGGCGAGCGGCGCGATCGTGCCGTGCCACAGGCCGTGACCCCAGGCGGGCGAGGACGGACAGAAGTACCGGTCGCCCGGCTCGAGCCCTACGCCGTAGAGGGCGCCGATCATGAGCGTGACCACCGAGCGATGCGTATGGCGGACCGCCGCCGGTCGAGCGCGCGTCGTGCCCGAGGTGTACTGGAAGACCGCGAGGTCGGTCGCCGCCGTGCGCGGCGCGTAGCGGTCTCGCTCGTCGGTGAGGCGGTCGGCCACCTCGTCGACGGACAGCACGTCGAGACCCGGGAAGATGCCGCGCCACCGCTGGGCGTCTTGCTCCACGAGGAGCAGCTTGGGCCGGCAGTCGTCGACCCGCGACGCGACGCCGTCGGGCCCGAAGAGCGTGAAGAGCGGCACGGCGATCGCGCCCCGCTTGATCGCGCCGAAGATCGCGCCGTAGAAGGGCAAGGACGGATCGAGCATGATGGCGACGCGATCGCCGTGCTCCACGCCGCGCCGCGCGAGGAGGTTCGCGAAGCGGGACGACCACGCCGCCAGCTCACGAAAGCCGTGCTCCTCCACCCGGCCGTCGTCGAACTTGATGCGCAGGGCCGCTCCCCGCCCGACGTGGCGATCGACGCACTCGTGGGCGAGGTTCAGCCGGTCCCGATCGCCGTCGAAGAGCGACCACAGCGCTTCCCAGCGGAAGGCGCGGAGCGCGTCGGGATAGCTGCGGATCTCCAGCAGACCCGACATCTCAAGATCCAGCCGATCGCTCGGGCAGGACCACCGTCGCCGACCCCGAGGCCGTCGTTTCGCGGCGCTGGTTGTCCGCCCGCAGCGCGAGGTGCACGACGCCTCCGGGCTCCTTGCCGGTCACGGTCCCCCGGCACCACGTCGTGTCGCCGATCAGGTTGTGCCGGAGCACCCGCGCGTTGAGTCGGCGCAAGAATGCCGCGTCGCCCATCCAGTTGGTGACCAGGTGCCCGAGCCAGGCGACACGCTCGGGGCCGTAGTCGTAAGCGCCGGGTACCCCGACGGCCTGCGCCATCGCCTCGTCCCAGTGCACGCGCTCCGGCGGCTCGGGGACGCCGGAGGCGTTCGGAATGCCGAGGGCGGGATGACGCTCGAACATCTCGAAGGCAAGCCCGTGAGCCCGCACGTAAAGGCTCCCCCACCCCTGCACGAACGCGATGACGGACGTCACCGTCAGGGGCCCTTTGACGACCTCGGGAAGCGCATCGCCGACCGTCACGTCGTTCCAGTATCGCGGCGCCCGCCCCCGAGCTTCTTCCGTGCGGTAGGCGGCCGCGATCGCGTCGATCTCGCGCTCGGTATAGCGGGGCGGCTCGACCGCCGAGTACTTGCCGCGCTCGCGGGCCGTGTCACGCTCCGTGCGGAAACACCAGGAGTCGGCCTCGCACACGAGGTCGCGGGTCTGGTTCCGGAACGTCGTCCGGTAGATCTGCTGAATCGCCCGGCGCGCGAATTGGGACGGTTTCTCGACGAGATCGAGCAGCACGCTGTCGCCGACGACCGCGTCACCGATCCGGATCGGCCGCTGCCACCGGAAATCGGTTCCCCCGTACATCGCGTGGATGCCGGGCAGGCCGCCCACGTAGCCAGAGACGATGCGGTCCATCGCGAACAGGATCGTGGGCGGCGCCACGCCGGCAGCGAGCCAGAACGGGTTCCGGTCGCCGATACCGGCCATCCAGTGGCGCACGGCGTCCCGCGTGGCGGTCTCGATGTACGGCTCCGGGCGCCGCACCGGGATACCGATCCGGCGCCGAAGCTCGGCGAGCGCCTCGGCGGTGATCACTGGAAAGCCCGTCTGCCTGGTCATCGATGTGCCTCGGCCGGTCTCGCCGCGGACGTGTTACCAGAATTCCCGCGTCGCCCGGCGCGCGCCCTCGGCCATGCTGGCGAGCTTCGCCCACGCGATGTCCGGATCGATGGCGGCCTGGCCGACCCAGGTGCCGAACCCGCAATCCGTCCCGGCGATGACGTTCTCGCGTCCGACCAGTCGCGCGTAGCGGCCGATACGCTCGGCCACGAGGTCCGGGTGCTCGATGAAGTTGGTGGTCGAGTCGAGGACGCCGGGGATGAGGACTTTGCCCGCGGGCAGCTTCACGCGCTCGAACAACCGCCACTCGTGCGCGTGCCTCGGATTCGAGGCCTCGAAGGAGAGACTCGCGGGACGGGCCGTGAAGGCGATGTCGATGATGTCGGCGAGGGCGACGTCGTAATGGTGCGGCCCCTCGTAGTTGCCCCAGCACAGATGCAGGCGCGACCGTTCCGGCGACACGTTCGCGAGCGCGTGATTCAGTGCCTCGACGTGCAGCCGGGCCATCGTGCGGAACTCGTCGAGGCTCAGGTCGGCGAACTGGATGTGCCGCCCCATCCCGAGGTCGGGGCAGTCGACCTGCAGGTCGAAGCCGGCCCGCGCCACCGCTTCGTACTCGGGCCGCATCGCCTCCGCGATGGCGAACAGGTAGGCCTCGTGGCTCGGGTAATGATCGTTGCGGAAGAACAGCGAGATGACGCCCGGGGACGCGGCCGACATGAACACGTGCTCGGCCTTCGCCGACTCACGCGCGGCCCGCAGATTCTCCACGTCGGTCTCGGCGGCCCGCGGATCGCGCACACTGATCGGCCCATCGCACGCCGGCGTCCGGCGGCGGGACCGGCCGGGGTCGCCGAAGACACGCTTGGCCATCTCCGGAAAGTCCACGAGGTCCCGATACTGGAGCGGATGGCTCGCCCCCCCGAATCCGTTCAGGCGGTCCTTGACGTAGGTCGCGTAGCTCGGCTTGCTCATCTCGCCGTCGTTCACGATCGCGACACCGGCCTCCACCTGCTTGCGCACGACCTCGGCCACGGCGGCACGAATGCGCGCCCCGAGGGCGGCCGGGTCGACCGGCACGCTTTCCTCCTTCGCGAACATCATCCGGACCAAATCCGGCGGACGCGGAAGACTGCCGGTGTGCGTGGTGAGGAATCGCTCGGCGCTCCCCGGCGTCGCCATGGCGTCGCGATGCTAGCACAGGCCCACACTCGACCGTCGAGCGCGCGCCCGGCCTCTCATCCACGCGACTCCTACTGAACGATGAAGTGCGCCTCGGTCGTGCGGCCGGTGCGGCCGTTGATCGGCAGGATGTCCTGGGGACAGGCGGAAAGGGCGACGACGAGGTCCATCTCGGCCCTGAACACCGCGTAGCCTCCCGGGCTGGACACGGGCTCGCCCCACGCAAGGCGCCCGTCGGCCGTCCATGGAATGTTCATGAAGAGGTTCAGCGAGGGCGGCGTCGCCCGGATCACCACACCGAGGTTCGCGAGCGCTGCGTGCAGGTTGTCCCGGCAGTTGTCGTGATAGCCCTCCACGCCGAGCAGGCCGTAGCGCCACCGGTCGCAGGGCGCCAAGAGCGTGTCGTGCGCGCATCGTGAAGTGTCCTCGACCAGCGTCAGGATCGGGCGCCGCTGATTCGTGACGAACGTGTCGCCGACGGCGGCCGCGAGCTTCATGAACGAGACGCGGCTCGCCTCCATCGACATCCACTCCGTCAGGTCGAGCGCGTTGAATGCCCAAGCGTCGACCACCTGCGTCCCGTGGGTGTTGACGACCTTGATGCGCTGGCCGGCACTCACGCGTGCCGCCTTGCCCGAGCGGGCTGGAATCGTGACGAGCTCGGCGGTCATCGGCTCTCCCGTTCGGATTTCTCGCGGCAGTACGAATTGATGCCCGTGTCGGGGGGCGAGCCGCTCACCATCGTGAGCATGGTGGCGAGCTCGCTCCGGTGATGGGCGGCGTGGGTCGGAACGTGGAGGAGGAGCATGCCCAGCGGCCGGCTGTAGGTCCGGCCCTCCGGGGTCGTTCCGTCGAGCGGGCGCGCGAGGTCGGCCTCGACGAGGTCGTCGAGGAACCGCCGTTGCTCGGCCTCGAGATCGTCCCACCACCGCCTGAGCTCGCCGAGCGTCGGGATGACGAGGCCATAGGTCGGGTCGCCGCGGACGACCGCCGGCGGGCGGCCCCGCCACGTCTCGAGCCAGAACCACTCCGCACCGTAGATGTGGGCGAGCATCGCGCGGAGCGTGGGCTCGCTGAACTGCGTGCCGACGGGGCGTCCGGCCGCCTCCTCGCCGAGCGCCGCCGTCACCTCGAAGAGCTTGCGATTCGCCCAGTGGTGGTACGCCCAATATTCGCGGACCAGCGCGACGGACATGACTCAGCCCCCTTGGTGCACCGACAACCGTCATCTAGTATCCTACGCGCGCGACGGATCGAGCGAGTGCGGACTGAGCGCACGCGCGGACCTGGAGGACCTCGATCATGACGAGCAAGCAGCCCGGCGGACTCTCGGTCATCGAGCAGCTGGCCGCCTACGTGGTGACCGAGTCGTTCGAAAAGCTTCCCGAGGCGACGGTGCGCGCTGCGCGCCGGGCGATCCTCGACACGCTGGGCGTGACCCTGGCCGGCTCGGTGGAGCCGACGGCCGCGCGCGTCCGCACGCTCATCGCGCATCGGCGCGCTCCCGACGAAGCCACGATCATCGGGACACCACTGCGCGCGTCGGTGGAGGACGCGGCGCTGGCGAACGGAACAGCCTCGCACGCTCTGGACTACGACGACCTGAACCAGTCGCTGTCCGGGCATCCGTCCGTGCCGATCCTCTCCGCCGCGCTGGCGCTCGGCGAGCGCCAGCGCGCTTCCGGTGCGGCGCTCCTCGCAGCGTTCGTCGCCGGGATCGAGATCGAAGCGAAGCTCGGGCGCGCGCTGAACCCGGCCCACTACGAGATCGGCTGGCACGCGACGGCGACGCTTGGCGTCTTTGGCGCCGCCGCCTCGGCGGCCAAGCTCCTCGGTCTCTCAGCCGAGCGGACCGCCAACGCCCTCGCCATCGCCGCGTCCATGGCGAGCGGGATCAAGGCGAATTTCGGGACCGACTGCAAGCCGCTGCACGTCGGCCACGCCGCCCGATGCGGCATCGAGGCGGCCCTCCTCGCGGAGGCGGGCTTCACGGGGAATCCCCGGGCGCTCGAGCACGGCGACGGCTTCGGCGCCACCCACGGAGCGGGCAGCCGACCGGCATGGGAGCTGACGACGGCGGGCCTCGGCGCGCCGCACGACCTCGTGGACCCGGGCATCGGGGTCAAGCGCTTCCCGGCGTGCGCGAGTACGCACCAGGCGCTCGACGCGACGCTGGCGCTGGCGGAGGAGCACGCGATCGACGCGAAGGCGGTCGTGGCCGTCGAGTGCGGCGTCAGCTACATGGCGCCGCACCAGCTCATCTACGACCAGGCGGAGACGGGTCTGCAGGGCAAGTTCTCGATGCCCTACTGCATCGCGGTCGCGCTGCTGGACCGCACGGTGGGACTCGCACAGTTCGCCGAGGAGCGCGTGCGCCGCGCCGACGTGCAGACCCTCATGCCGAAGGTACGGATGTTCGTCCACCCGGAGCAGGCAACCCGTCAGAGCCTCCCCACGCGGTTCACCGAGGTCGCGATCAGGCTCGACGACGGCCGGCGATTGGAGCGCCGCGTGCGCCAGGCGAAGGGTCAGCCGCAGGATCCGCTGACCGACGCGGAGCTCACCATCAAGTTCCACGACTGCGCGGCCCGCGTGCTCCCACGCGAGCGGGCGGAGTCCGTTCTGGCGACGGTACAGGCGCTCGAGACCGCGCCGGACGTGGGCGGGCTCGCGAGAATGCTGAGCAGCGTCCGCTGACGACGGCGTGGGCTCGGCGCTCACCGTCGGAGGGTCAGACCCTCCAGGTCGAGCTCGGGCATGCGCCCGGTTATCAGGTCGGCGACGATCCGCGCGGTGCCGCAGGCCATCGTCCAGCCCATGTGGCCGTGCCCGCAATTGAGGAAGAGGTTGCGGTGCCGGCCGAGTCCGAGGATCGGGGGCCCGTCGGGCGTCATCGGCCGCAGACACGCGCGGTACTGGCCCTGGTCGTAGTCGGCGGCGTCGGGGAAGAGATCGCGGGCGAGCCGGAGAATGTTGTTGAAGTCCCGCGGCGTCCAGCCCCAGTCGTAGCCGGCGAATTCTGCAGTCGACGTGAGGCGTAGCCGGTCGCCGAGCCGTGACCAACCGACCAGCCACTTCTCGTCGACGCCGGGCACCGTCGGCGCCAGGCCGCCCCGCTTCAGCGGAAACGTCGAGGAGTACCCCTTCGCTGGATAGATGGGCAGGTCGACTCCGGCCGTGCGCGCGACGACCGGCGCGCCCACGCCGAGCGCCAGCACGTAGCTGTCCGCGGTCAGCACCCCGTCGCTGGTGAGGGCGCCGTCGATCCGGTCGCCGGCCGCCCGCAGCGCGGTCACGCGCGCGCCGAGCCTCACCACGACGCCGAGCTTCTCGCGACACACCCGAGCCAGATTCTCGACGAACAGCCGTGCGTCGCCGCTCGAGTCTCCGACGTCACGGATCGCGCCGGCGATCTTGTGCCGGACCGGCTCAAAGACCGGGTCGAGCTTGGCGACCTGGCGCGCGTCGAGGATCTCCTGCTTCTGGCCGCGCTCGGCGAGGAGCGCCATCTTCTTCGTCCCCGCCTCCAGCTCGGCCGGGTCGCGATAGAGATAGAGCGCGCCCTGCGCGATCGCGTGATACTCGATGCTCTCGGCCCGGGCCAGCTCGTTCATCACCGCCTGGCTGTACTGACAGAGACGCAGCTTGATCAGCGTGTTCCGTCGCGCGCGCTCGGCCGTGCACTCGCGCAGGAAGCGGAGGCCCCACGTGTAGAGCCGGAGGTCGGGCGCGAGCCGCACGCGGATGGCTGTCTCGGCGCCGCGCAGCGACTGCCAGAGCATGCGGGGGGCGCGCGGCGAGGCCCACGCGAACGAGTGGCCGGGCGCGATGATCCCCGCGTTCGCGGCCGTGGCTTCGAGACCGAGCGCGTCCTTTTCCTCGACAACCGTGACCTCGTGGCCCGCCCTGGCCAGGAAGTACGCCGTCGTCACTCCGACGACGCCGCCACCGAGGACCAGGGTCTTCACGGCGCGGTCATGCTTCGAGAAGGAAGCCGGTCCGCACCGGGTCGTCGGGATCGAAGAGGAACTGGCTGAAGCCGGTGAGGTAGGCGGTGCCGGTGATCTCCGGCAGGATCGCGCGCCGGCCCTCGACTTCGGTCTCGCCGGCGATTCGGCCCGTGAAGTCGAGCCCCAGCAGCCCGCGACTCGTGACCGTCGAGCCGACGCGCATCAGGCCACGGTGATGGAAGAGCGCCATGCGCGCGCAGGTGCCCGAGCCGCAGGGGGCGGCGTCGACCTGGCCCGGGCCCCAGACCAGCGCGTTCGGCGACACGCCGGCGACGTCCGGGAGCTCGTGAACGAGGACGTTGTCCACGCTCACCTTGCCGAGACCGGGAACGTCGACACGGAGCTGTGCGTTCACCGCCTCGCGGACTGCCATGCCCCGCTGGGCGATCCGCTTCGCGAGCTCCCGCCTCACGGCGACCCCGACGTGGGGCGCTTCGACGATCGCGAAGACGTTGCCGACGCCGACCGCAATGTCGACCGGCACTTCGCCCACCCCATCGACCTCGACGACCTGCCCGCCGAGCACGACGAAGGACGGCGTCCAGCGAAGCGTGACCGCGCGGACCCGGTCGCCGTCCGAGCGCGCGATCGTCTCGACGACACCGGCCTCCGTGTCGATGACCACCCGGGTCTCGACGCCCTCTCTCGGCACCATCCCGGTCTCCAGGGCCACGGTCGCGGCGCCGATCGTCGCCTCACCGCACGAGACGTAGTAGCCGCCAGCGTAGATGAAGAAGAGCCCGAAATGAGCGTCGGGGGTGACCGGCTCGGTCATCACCGCGATCAGGAGGCTCCGGTGTCCTCGCGGCTCGAGGCAGAGCCCCGTTCGCAGGTCATCGTGATGCTCCGAGAACCAGCGGCGCTTCTCGCCGATCGTGCTCCCCGGGAATCGCCCGAGGCCGCTCGTGAGCAGCCGCATCCCGATGCCCGCCGTGTGGAAGTCGATGGTCGAGATCACGCGATCGGACCGCATGGCCACGAATCATACCGCGCTTTCCTTTTGACGTCGGCGCCGGCGTCACCTACGCTCCAGAGGCCACCGGATCAGGAGGCGGAGGTGAAAACGATCACGCCAGCATGCAAGCAGATCGCGTCGGGCCTGCGCTTTCCCGAAGGCCCGGTGGCGATGCCCGACGGCTCGGTGATCCTGGTCGAGATCGAGCGGCGTGCGCTCTCGCGCGTCACGCCGGACGGCAAGGTGCGCGTGCTCGCCACGCTCGGCGGCGGGCCGAACGGCGCCGCCATGGGCCCGCGGGGCAAGATCTACGCGACGAACAACGGCGGCCTGAAGTTCGTCGAGCGGCCCGGCAAGCTGTTCCCGATCGCCCAGGCCGACGACTACGCGGGCGGCCTCATCCAGGTGGTCGAGCCCGAGAGCGGGAAGTTCGAGACGCTCTACGACGCCTGCGACGGGCAGAAGCTCCGCGGGCCCAACGACCTCGTGTTCGACAGCGCGGGCGGTTTCTGGTTCACCGATCTCGGCAAGACGCGCGAGCGCGACATGGATCGCGGCGCCGTCTACTACGCGAGGGCCGACGGCTCGATGATCAAGGAGGCCATCTTCCCGCTGGAGCGGCCGAACGGTATCGGGCTCTCGCCGGACGAGCGGACGCTCTACGTCGTCGAGACGCCGACGGCGCGCTGCTGGGCGTTTCGTCTCTCGGCGCCCGGCGAGATCGAGTCGGCGAACGGCCCGTATCGCGGCGAAAAGGGGACGGTCGTCGCGGGACTCGGCGGCTATCAGATGTTCGATTCGCTGGCCGTCGACCGTGAGGGCCACATCTGCGTGGCGACGCTCATCACCGGGGCGGTCAGCGACATCTGGCCGGATGGCAGTCGCGTCGACCAGTACACGCTGCCGGATTTGATGGTCACCAACGTGTGCTTCGGCGGCCCAGATCTCAGGACCGCGTTCGCGACCCTGTCGATGGGCGGCACGCTCGTATCGTTCGAGTGGCCCCGACCCGGCCTGGCCCTGAACCACCTGAACAAGCCATGAGCCTCGCCGATCGCTACGGATTGCGCGTGTCGACATCGTCGCCCGTCGCCGCCGAGCACTACCAGGCAGGCATGGATCGGCTGCTCTCGTACGGCTTCGGCGCCGATCAAGCGTTCGCCGCGGCCGTGGCGGCCGACGAGGGATTCGCCCTCGGTCACGCGGGTGCCGCGCTCTTCGCCCTGTTCCAGGGTGACGGCGCGACGGCGAGGACGGCCGTCGACCGGGCGCGTCGACTGGTGGCCGGGGCGACCCGGCGCGAGCAGCAGCACGTCGAGGCGCTGTCCGCGATCGTCGGCGGTGAGACTGGGCGCGGGCTCGGCCTGATCGACGAGCATCTGAGCGAGTTTCCCCGCGACGCTCTGCTGGTGAACCAGGCGGGCAGCAGCATCGGCCTGGGCGGGCGCGCCGATCGCGAGGAGCTCCGCGCGGCCTTCGTGGAGCGTCTGGGGGCCGCCTACGGCGACGACTGGTGGTTTCAGTCCGCGCTGGCGTTCGCGTATCTCGAGGTCGGCCGCTACGCGGAGTCCCGGCGCCTGTCGGAGCGCTCGCTCCAGCAAAACCCGGGCAATGCCAACGCGAGCCACAACATCGCCCACATCTGCTACGAGACCGTCGACAACGAGGGGGGAATCGCGCTGCTGTCAGACTGGTTGACCGGCTACGATCGTCGCGCCCCGTTCTTTTGCCACCTCGCCTGGCACCTGGGCCTGTTCGAGCTTCAGTGCGGTCGTCCCGAGCGGGCCCTCGAGATCTACGAGCGCGACATCGCGGCATCGCCCAACCCGCGGCTGGCCATGATCGACGGCTCGGCGCTGCTCTGGCGCTTCGGGCTCTACGACTGCCAGAAGGGGCCACTACCCTGGCGGCGACTCGCCGATCTCGCGACGCGCGTCACGCGGCCGGGGTTCATCTTCGGCGACATCCACGCGGCGCTCGCGTACGCGTCGGTGGGCGACGACGCGGCGCTCTCGGGGCTGATCGCCGGCCTGCAGGCCCTCGACGCCAAGGGGCATCCGATCGCGGGCACGGTGGCGCTGCCGCTGGTGCAGGGCGTCGCGGCCTACGTCGCCGGCGACTACGCCGGGGCCCTGGCGCGCATCGAGACCGTCGCCGGCGAGATCCACCGCGTCGGGGGCAGCCACGCCCAGTGGGAGCTGTTCGAGGAAACGATGGTCGTGTGCCAGCTCAGGCTCGGACGCTACGACGACGCCGTGAGGCTGCTCCGCCGGCGCCTCGCCTGCCGCCCATCGCCACGCGACCTCGTCTGGCTCGGCCAGGCCGGCTCGGCGCCGCGGCCGACGTTCCCGGCACAAACTTGACCACTCTGATGCCGAACTGGCCAGGCCGCCCGGCAATCGCCGGAAGGTTGGCCAGCAGCGTTCGCGCGTAAGCTCCTGCCGCGTCGGCATTTCCGCCAGACGGTCCACTGTGGCATCCGGCTTGCCACTCCTTCGCGGGAGCTTGATGAGATCGGGAAGCGCCCGGGTCCACATCCGCCACACACGAAGCACCGCGCTAGCGCATCTGCCTCTTCGTCGCTTGGCGTTGTGCCTCGATTGCGAGGCATGCTTTGAAATCGGAACCTCGTCATGCCCCGCGTGTGGCGGAGATACCTGGGTGCTTCTGGCGAAGTTCCTCGATCAAGGCCCGCTCAAGGTGCTGCCTCAGTTTCATCCCTTTCCCAGGAGCTGGACGGAAGGGTCGAAGCACCGCGAGGACACCAACGGGCAAGTCGCCAAGCAGATCCTCGTCGTCGCGCGTGACCGCCAAAAGCTCTACGAGTACGCGATGCGTGCATTTTCCGGCAATGCCACCGTGGAGGTCATCCTCGATCGCCGCCACGCGGAGCGCCGGCGCAGCCGCGATCGGTCCGGCACACCCGAGCGGCGGCGGGGCGATCGCCGCCGGATGCGCGAGATCGACAACCATCTCCGCGCTCTCGGCTGGGCCATCGTCCGGCTCGACGTGTTCAAGACCCTCGGCCTGCCGCATCGCAGCGCTTCTCGCTGACACACCTTGACAGAGGCACACGCCCCTGCGAGGATCGCCGCGTGAACATGATCGGCTCGGGCGCGCACTGGCAGTGGTGGTGGCTCTCCCCTGAGGGCGGCCCCGTCTAGTCCGCGCGCGCGAGCCAGGAGCTCAGAGAAAAAACGGAGCCGCCCCCACCGGGGCGGCTTTCGCTTTCACGGGCGCCCCGCGTCGGCCGGCTCCTCGCACGGAGGAGGCCAGACCATGACCGTGACTACCTACGACACCGCCGGTGGGATCCGCGTCCACCGAACGGTCGAGGAGATCCCCATCGCGAGCGCGATCGAGCCCGTTGTCCAGGCGCTCGACGCGCACCGCGGAGTGCTCCTGGCCTCCAGCTACGAGTACCCGGGGCGCTACACACGCTGGGACATGGGATTCGTCGATCCCCCCCTCGTCCTCACCGCGCGGCGTCGCGGCTTCCGTCTCGAGGCGCTGAACGCGCGCGGCCGCGTCCTCCTGTCCCCGATCGCCGGAGCGCTTCGCGCGCTCGACGCGGTCGAGCGGGTGTCGGCCACCGAGGAGGTGCTGGACGGCGTAATTCGCGCGCCCACCGGTCGATTCGCCGAAGAGGAGCGCAGTCGGCAGCCGTCGGTGTTCTCCCTCCTGCGCGCGCTCGGCGCGCTCTTCCATCACCCCGAGGAGCCGCACCTCGGCCTCTATGGCGCCTTTGGCTACGACCTGGCGTTCCAGTTCGAACCCATCCGGCTCCGTCTCGAACGACCGCCCGAACAGCGCGACCTTGTCCTGTATCTGCCGGACGAGCTGGTGATCGTCGACCACCGGCGCGAGGTCGCGATGCGCCGGCGTTACGAGTTCGAGGCCGCGGGCCGCTCGACCGACGGCCTTCCGCGGGTGGGGACGGCCGAGCCGTACGTCGGGGCCACTCGGGTGCCCGAGACCGCCGACCACGAGCGCGGGGCGTATGCGGCCGTCGTCCGCCGCGCGCGGGAGGCGTTCAAGCGCGGCGACCTCTTCGAGGTCGTCCCGGGCCAGACGTTCTTCGCCGGGTGCCCCTCGCCGCCGTCCGAGCTGTTCCTCCGCCTGCGCGAGCGCAATCCGTCACCGTACGGCTTTCTCCTGAACCTGGGTGAAGCGGAGTACCTCGTGGGCGCTTCCCCCGAGATGTACGTGCGTGTCGACGGCGACCGCGTGGAGACCTGCCCGATCTCCGGGACGATCGCTCGCGGTCGCGACCCGATCGGCGACGCCTCCCAGATCGTCGCGCTCCTCACGTCGGCCAAGGACGAGTCCGAGCTGACCATGTGCACGGACGTGGACCGGAATGACAAGTCGCGCATCTGCGCTCCCGGCAGCGTGCGGGTCATCGGCCGCCGCCAGATCGAGATGTACGCGCGGCTCATCCACACGGTGGACCACGTGGAAGGCCGCCTCCGGCCGGAGTTCGACGCGCTGGACGCGTTCCTCGCCCACGCGTGGGCGGTCACGGTCACCGGCGCGCCCAAGGCGTGGGCGATGCAGTTCATCGAAGACCACGAGCGGTCCCCGCGCGCCTGGTACGGCGGCGCGGTCGGCGTGGTGGGTTTCGACGGCAACCTCAACACGGGGCTCACCCTCCGCACCATCCGCGTGACGCACGGGGTCGCGGAGGTACGCGCCGGCGCCACGCTGCTCTACGACTCCGACCCTGCTGCGGAGGAAGCGGAGACCGAGCTGAAGGCCTCGGCGCTCCTTGACGCGATCGGCCGCGCGCGGGTGGCCGAGCGGCGGCCGGTGGCGACGACGCCGCGCCCGAGTACCGGCCGGCGCGTCCTCCTCGTGGACCACCAGGACTCGTTCGTGCACACGCTCGCAAACTACCTGCGGCAGGCGGGCGCGGAGGTGGTGACGTTGCGGAGCGGCTTCCCCGCCGACACCCTCGATGACCTGAAGCCGCACCTGGCGGTGCTCTCACCCGGGCCCGGGGCGCCGAGCGATTTCGACGTGGCGGGCACCATCGACGCGCTGGTGCGCCGGCGCATTCCGGTGTTCGGCGTGTGCCTCGGGCTCCAGGGGATGATCGAGTACTTCGGCGGAACGCTCGGCGTCCTCGATCCGCCCGTCCACGGCAAGGCCTCCCGAATCCGAGTCCTGGGTGGTCGGATCTTCGCGGGGCTGCCGGGGGCTTTCATCGCCGGCCGCTATCACTCGCTCTACGCGATACGGGAGAGGCTGCCCGCCGTGTTGGAGGTGACCGCCGAGAGCGACGACGGCGTGGTCATGGCGGTCGAGCACCGATCGCTCCCGCTGGCGGCGGTCCAGTTCCACCCGGAGTCCATCATGACGCTCGCCGACGACGTCGGGCTCCGGCTCCTGGCGAACGTCATGGCGCACATGGCCACTTCTGAGCTACCATCCCTGCCGTGAACATGGGGCTGCCCCCCCCGTGCGGGGCGAGTTGCTGATGGTAGCTTCTGAAAGGAGCGACGGCATGACCTACGACCTGCTCATCAAGAACGGACGCGTCATCGACGGCTCGGGTCGACCTGCCTTCCACGGCGACGTCGCCGTGGCCGGGGGAAAGATCGTGGAGCTCGGACGTCTCACCGGCTCCGCGCGCCAGACCATCGAGGCCGATGGTCGGGTTGTCGCGCCGGGCTTCGTCGACAACCACTGCCACTACGACGCTCAGGTCATCTGGGATCCCTTGTGCACCTACTCGTGCCACCACGGCGCCACCACCGTCATCATCGGCAATTGCTCGCTCGCGCTCGCCCCGGTCAAGGCCGAGGCCCGCGAGAAGCTGGCGGGGATGCTCTCGTACGTCGAGGCGATCCCGATGGACGTCCTCCAGGCCGGCGTGCCGTGGAACTGGGAGACCTTTCCCCAGTATATGACCGCGATCGGGCAGCGGCTCGGGGTGAACGTCGGCACGCTCGTCGGCCACTCCGCCGTCCGGCTCTATGCCATGGGCGAGGAGTGCTCCGATCGCGCCGCGACGGACGCCGAGCTCGAGGTGATGCGCCGCCTGGTGCGCGAGTCGCTCGAGGCCGGCGCTCTCGGGCTCTCGATCACGCGGAACATGAACCACTTCGACATCGTGGGGAAGCGCATCCCCGCGGCCTGCGCGCCGGAGTCGGAGCTGTTCGCGCTGGCGGACGTCCTCCGCGAGGTCGGCACCGGCGTGATCCAGTGCGGCGGTGGCACCAATCCCGAGCTGAAGGATCGCCTCCTGAGCCGGATCTCGGAGGCGTGCGGCCGGCCGATCATGTACAACACCCTCCTCGAGCAGGCCCGGCAGCCCGGGCTGTGGCGCACGCACCTGGCGCACGTCGAGCAGACGGCGCGGCAGGGCATCCGCGCGATCCCGCTCTGCAATCCGGGAAGCATCCTCAACCGCTTCACGATGAAGAACTGCCAGGTGTTCCGCAGCATGCCCACGTGGCTGCCGATTCTCCAGGGGCCCGACGCGGACAAGCTTCGCGCGTATGCCGACCCGGGGATCCGCACGCAGCTTCGCGCTGAAGTCGACGCGCCGCTCGGTCCCGACTCGACGTTCTCCCAGCGCTGGGACCTGATGATCGTGGAGGAGCCCAAGCTCGCGAAGAACCGTGGCCTCGCCGGCAAGCACCTCGCGGAGATCGCGAAGGCGCAGGGCAAGCACCCGGTCGACGCGTTCCTCGACCTCGCCGTCGAGGAACAGCTGGACACCGTCTTCACCCTCGGCGAGATCAACATGGACACCGAGGCGGTGGCGCAGATCCTCGGGAGCCCGTACGCCGTGGTCGGGCTCTCCGACGGTGGCGCCCACGTGCAGTTCCACTCGAACGTCAGTAACCCCACCCGCTTGCTCGGCTACTGGGTGCGGGAGAAGAAGATCATGTCTCTCGAGCACGCCGTGCGGCGTCTCACGTTCGACTCGGCCACGGCCTTCGGTATCTACGACCGCGGGCTCGTGCAGCCGGGGATGGCCGCGGATCTCGTCGTCTTCGATCCCGACACCGTCGCTCCGGTCAAGGAAGACGTCGTGCACGATTTCCCGGCCAACGGCTGGCGGATGCGCGAGCTGGCCGAGGGGATCCATTACACCGTGGTGAACGGCGAGGTCCTGCTCGAGAAGGGCCAGCACACCGGGAGCCACCCGGGCCGCGTGCTGCACAACGCTCGCTATCAGATGACCGGAAACGGCGGGGCATAGCGCCTTCCCGGCCGCTGTCGGCACCGGCGACATTTCTGATCAACACCGAGGGGCGGGCTCGTCGCCGCCCCTCGGCACGTTTGCAGGGTCGATGCGCGACCCGGTGCGGCTCTCCGGAGGGGCTGGTATGAGGGACATCGTCGGCAATCGCGGCTAGGGCTACCACGCGTTAGCGCTGGCCGAGCCGCGCGGCATGCGCCTCCTCGTCGCCCACTGCCACCTCGGCCTCGGTAAGCTCTCCCGGCGCACAGGCAAGCGCGAGCAGGCGCAGGCGCACCTCACCACCGCGACTCGATGTACCGCGAAATGGACATGCGCTTCTGACTGGAGCTTGCGGCGGCGGAGCCGGGATCGTTGCG
>Ga0184639_10000323_pt1 | contig 17780 bp, 23 predicted proteins | sample PLM31_170_b2_FD_133155 | JGI IMG/M metagenome (GOLD analysis project Ga0184639, IMG submission 133155) | Groundwater sediment microbial communities from an aquifer in East River, Colorado, USA - PLM3-1_170_b2 | ecosystem: Environmental > Terrestrial > Soil > Riparian zone | place: USA: East...
AGTTCGCTGGTTGCCGTGTAGGCGCCTTGGCCCGTGTTGCGGCAATCAATAATTTTCGTCTTCATTTTTCCTCTCTTTCTCCCCGCGTAGCGGGGTTAGCGAAGATAGTTCCATCTCTTAGCGTGCATGAGATGAGGATCAACGGTTTCGATGTTGCCGATATCAGCCTTTTTCTTTTTGTTGTAGTCGGGAACCCCATAGCCTTTGATGTTGAAAATTTCGCCGTTTGTTTTCTCGACAAGCCAAGCACCGGAGGTCCCAATGTCGATATACGCGAACTTTGTGCCTTTGTTTTTCCAGATGACTAAATCGGGGGGCCCCGAAAATTTACTTGCCGCATGTTTTTCGGCTTCGATAATGTTAAGAGCTGCGACTAGCTCATCCATTTTCGCTGCAAAGTTTTCCATATTCCCTCCCTTGTTCTTGGCCCGGTTAGCTCCGGGTGGGCTGTGGGGTTAATTGAGTCGAGTCCACGATGCCATTGCTGCATACGCGCTGGCATAATCTGCATAGCCCCAACGCTCGCCACGCTGCCAAGCAATTCTATACGTCTGTAAATCGTCGTCGAGTAGCAATGTGTAGATCGTACCTGCGATTTTTTTTGTTTCCATGCCCAGTAAGAAAGCAAGGGACGTGCCAAGAAAAAATCTCTAATTAATTCAAGGTGGAAAATTTGACCTCGATTTCAGCCGTACAATTATGTACAAAAGCGTACAATTTTGAACACGTGGTCAAATGCACCAATGCTGATTTATTACAGAGTTAGAGGGTGGATTGTAAAGCGGGCCGACAAACGGATGAAAATGTCGTCGGGCAAATCAGTCCCGCAGTCGGGCAAAAATGCTGATAGTGAAATCAATGGGGTAGCGAAAACTGGCGAAATCGTAAGGCGGAAATGCCGGAAAACTATTTTCGGCAGGGGCACAGTTTTTTGTTGACAGGAAAAAACGGGGAGCGTATGAATGAAGCATTGGGGCTAGACCGTCACACTGTCCCATCCTTCGAGCAGCCGGCAGCCGTGAACTGCCGGCGCCGCTCTACCTTTCACGGGGGTTTTTATGCCGCGTATCAAGCGCTGGTTTCCGGTTTCTCACGACTTTAATAGAGACCCTGATATCCGAGTTATGATCCGGCAATGCGGGGAAAGATCGTTGCGCGTATGGCTTGAGATTTTGAGCATAGCAGACCGCAATGATGGGCTTGTCCCAGGCGAGTCCGAGGGGCTTCTGACAGCCCTCGGAGGGGCGTCGGAGGCGAGTCCGAGGACGGTCCGAGCGACCTTGGACTACGCTCAGAGCCATGCTTGGTTGGCGTCAGACCCAACCCTAAGAGTAGTTAACTACGGAAAATATCACAGAATCGAGGAGCGTAAACCGATCCCAAGCGGGTCCGCTAACCGCTCCCCTCCTAACCTGACCAAACCTGACCTAACCAGACCTAAGAAGATTAAGATTCCGAAAATTCCCTACCCCTCCGATTTTAGCGTCTCACAGGAACTACGTTCATGGTGCCAAACTCAATACGCTAAACCCGAGGACCATCTGGAAGCGTTCAAGGATTACCACATCAGTCATGGCTCTAAATTCATCGACTGGGACGCGGCGTTTAGAACATGGGTCAGAAATGCTCAGAGGTTCGCAAATAAGAACCAAACCCGACCAGCAATGGAACCATCGAGACCTACCGGAGTAGTGAAGCAACTCAAGAGAGAAGAAAAAACCCGACAAGAAGGCCAAGTAAATGCTAAGGCGTTTCTCTCCGACCTTGCCAAGAAAATGTCATGAGCGAAGAACTAGAACAACCGAAAGAACGAAAATTCGAGCAGTATAACCGGGACTGGATCAAGACAGTGGGTAAATGCTGCGTGTGTCATGCCGATTGTATTGTGCCATTCTCAGAGTTAGGTCTACAATTCATTATCTGCGAGGAATGCGCGGAGCGGGAAAGAAGACAAGGACAGAAGCCTTGACAGGACCGAGAAAGGGGAGTAAAGGGAAAACGTGCAATACGTCGGATTGAGGGCGATAGCCAAACGGATGCAGTGGAGCCAACGGACATGTGTCAATAAAATGCTCAAGAGCGATTTTCCAATGTATCTACAACGAAAACAAGGATATACGGTGATCTGGCATACAAATGATGATCTGATTTACGGCTGGGAACTGCGAATGTGCAAGCGTACAAAAGAGCATTATGTGCCCGGTAAGCGGAGAATTTTCGGCGAAGAACATGCCAGAGCTAGCCATGCGGCGTAGATTTATGGCTGCGGCGAGCCGCAAACAAGGCCCCGTACGCGAGAGGTTGCCGACCCGAGTTGCTGGTGCTAGTTCTATTTTACGTCACTGAGTTTTTTCCCAAGGTTTACATAATATCTGTTATCGGACGTTGCAACTAGTTGATATTACAGTAATTCGCATGTTTAGAACGATTCCCAAGGCTGTTTTCACTGGTTTACAACGTCGTTTGATGTCGGTGAGTTTTTGTGTGCAGGCCAGGGGGGAGGGGTTGGAACCGCCTCTCTCTCGCGTTCGCCCTCGCTAGGAGGTACACCCAAACTTTTCCCACTCTACGCGACCCATGTTAATCACCTTCCAAAAAATCGAAGTCTATCCCTTACCCGGATGCAAACCCAGTCCGATTGTCTATCAAGTAAAGCGCGCGGAATCTCCGTTTTCACCTCTTTCACATCCTATCGCTCCTTCTTTCAACATTTGTTCTGAAGGATTCGAATGGGCTGTTGGTTGTTCTTTTGAACTTGGCGAGGAGGTCACGGTCGAGATTTCGCTCAAGGAGACTTCTTGTCCGCAATGCCGCGGCAGTGGGAAGATTCATATTTGACCCATGCGCGATCTTATCTCTACTGCCGTTTTAACCTTCTGCGACTTCTGTGAAACTTTTGTCTCACCCAACTTGATCGTTACCATCGGCGAGTTTGACGCGTCAGAGAATATTTGCTTCGATTGCGTTAAGATTTTATTTTCTCCGATAGGAGGGAATGCGTAGACAATGGATGTTATAAAGGCTGAGCCGATTCCGGTTACAAAGATTACTCTTGCGCTTCCATCGGAGGCCTACGATCTTTTATTGCAGGGAGCCGGCGAAGCTGGTATTGATGCGGAGGAGTTTGCGCGGATTTGCATTTATTCCGTACTTGCCAATTATGCCAAAGCCATTCCTATTGACGGAAAGAGAGTGGAAGAAGTATCTTCGAAAGTGGATGGGCATAATGCTCCTGATTCTTCTCTGCTCGATTCTGATATTCGCAGTCCAGGTTATCTTAATGAGCGGTTAGATTTGAATCACAAATGAAACCCATCAAAGTAATTTTCGAATGCGACTTATGTAACTTTTCTATGACTGTTCATCACGATGAAAACAGTGATAGTTGGTCGTTCGATCAACCTCCCGATGAGATGCGCGAATGCTCGGACAATGACGGTAAACACATTTTCTGCAACGGCCATTATCAAAAGTGGTTAGACAAAATTAAAGAACAAGACCCCGATGGAGTTTGGATAGGATGACAATGCTCTCAATCACGGCAAGAATTCACTAAGTGGAGGAACTGGTAAACCCAAGCCGCTGAGAAGTGAGCTAGGTCCCGGAATTAACCGTGACTGCGCGAGCCGACGTGGAGCCTAACGGCCCTTGCGGGTTCGATTCCCGCCTTGGTAAATCGGCCCTTTTGAATTCTTGCCGTGATATTTCTAATTAACAAACATGCCTCCCTTTGATCCTACCAGAACTCCCGTTCTCCTTGGCCGCGACAAGCCGCTCAAAGACCCCCAGGTTGCGGAGAAGGCGATACTTAACGCGCTGCGGGCGATGGTACGCCAATCCCAAGCGTTGGCCGAGGCCGACTATACTTGCTCGATGACCATCCGCCAGGCCCGCATTATTCTCAAGCGGAAGCCCGAAGAGTTCGCCCTGCTGCTTGAGGTTCCCCTCGATACTATCGAGAGGTGGGAGTCCCGAAATAGTCCCGATCAGGTGGCAAAGACGATGGCGTACACGGCCAAAGTAATCGATGAGACTTACCGGCTATTATCTTTCTCACAGGGCGGGGCGGATTCCCGCGCCGAGTTGACGTTAGGGGATTGCTTGAAGTATCTAAGCGCCGATCAGTTCGAGACTTTCATCCAATGGGTTGAGCAAGGCAAGGAGCGAGCGGTAAAACCTACAGAGCCGCAGATGTTGCCACAATGATCGAACACGCCATTGAGTTGGAGCGCTGCCGGCGCGATGCTCATTTTTTTATCTTCGATTCGCAGCGGCTCAAAACCAAAGACGAGCATGACCATGACAACCCGGTCAAGTCCGTTCCCGACCATCCCTATTTGAGAATCTTTCTCGATTGCCTTCTAGTCGGCGGCAAACTTATAGAGCCGGACAAAGCCCACCACGCCTTGCGCTCCGGCATTGACCGCGAGTTTTTAGATTATCTCTACCGCGCCGGCGTCTTGTTCGTCGAGAAAAGCCGCGACCTGTTTATTACCAACCTGGTTTGCTGCTTTATCCACTGGCGGGCGAAGTACGTGCGCTATCAGTTGATTCTCGTTCAGAGTAAGAACGAGGATGATGCCGCCAATATCGTTTATAACAAAGATGAGGATGCGGCCCGTCTCTCGTTTCAGGAATACCAACTGCCCGAGCACCTAAAAAGCACTAATCTCCGTCATGCCTCTTTTGCCCGAATCAACTTCGATAGCGGGAGTCGTGTGCGCGGCATCCCGGAGGGTGCGCGCATCATCCGCTCAGAGCATCCATCGATGATTTTCTCCGATGAAGGGGCGTATCAAGACGAGTTCGATTCATCGTTTACTTCTTCTCTGCCGGCGGTGCAGGGCGGTGGTTTTTTTCTCTCCGTATCATCGGCGGAACCGGGGTCGTTTCAAGCTATCGTCTGTCCCGAAGAACCGAACACCGCAACTGCGCTGCAAGGCTTTTCTTATCGCCTTGCGCAACAAACCATTCCCGTTCTTCGCATTCACTACTCATGTCATCCAGGAAGGGTGCCGGGAACAGTAGGGGGTGAAGGATGGAAAAAAGACGCCGCTATGCGGTACCCCGGCGGCGTTGATTCCCCAAGATGGAAAAAAGAGCAGGAAATCGACTACGGCGCATTATCGGGAACCAAACTATTTTCGAAATGGGAAGAGTGGCAACGAAATGGGCGCATAGTGATCGCGCCGTTCGATCCCAGGGGCTACCGCCTTTATGCCTCCTACGATCATGGCTGGCGCAACCCGGCGGCTTATCACGTTCATGGGGTCAGTCCCGACGGGGATATCGTGACTTTGTGGGAGTTCTATGCTAACTATGTTCCGGCGCATCAGATAGCGGAGATCATCAAGGGGAAAAATATTGTGACCGAGGATGGGCGGCGATTTGAGGGTAATCCGTACTCAGGGCAAGAAAGATTCAAAGTTGCCGACCCTTCAATATGGGCGGAAGATGTCCCGCAAGCTGACAAAACTAATAAATCTACCGCGTGGATTTTCGAGCGTTGCGGTGTTTACTTCCAAGAAGGGGAACGTGGTGGTGATACCACGGTAGCGGAATGGTTGCTCGGTCATTTTTGGAAAGACCCGGAAAATCCGCTTTACCGCATTACCACCGATTGTTCTAAGCTGATATGGGAAATTGGGCAGCAACGCTTCCGGCAGTTCTCCGACAAAGTAGCGTTGCACCGCGACCAACCCGAAGAGCTCGTGGATAAAGACAATCACGCTTGGGACGATCTTAAAATGTTTCTCAAAAGATTCCCCCCGCCGCAGGCGAAGAAAAAACCGGGTCTCATTCCTAACACCCTTCCCTGGTGGAAAAAACAGATACAGCGACAAGCGATGGGATTGCCGGTAAGAAGTTACCGAGCGGGCGCAAATGGCTGATTGGATTTCGGCAGAATATGAGTTTCACCGTCGAATTAAACGGAGTTATTTTTTATTTCTTGAGCGAACAATTCGACGAAATCGGTGAAGGCAATTTAATCGATTGTATTACAGTCGAAGATTTGATTTCAAAGAATAGATAATCATGGCTGACCAATACGAAACTCCCGATTCCCCCGAAGCCGAAAAGCACGAGCGGGCGCGGCGGTTAAAACTTTGGAAAGACCGCATCGCGCGGGCTAAAAAACTGAGAGAAGATTGGGAAACGGAATGGAAAGTTAAAGAACTTGAGAATTTCTATCTCGGCAAGCAAAACAAAGAGGCGGGCGATACGGTCTTTAATTACTTTCTGGCCACGCTCAAAGCGGAAGAGCCGGAACTGTTTTTTACCAACCCGACTTTCTTAGTCAGACCGAAACCGGGCAACAGCGGTCCCGCCTCCGACCGCCAGAGTGCCAGGGCGCAAGGCGTCCTGCAATCCATCGCCGCTCAGGACAGCAACCTGGAAGAATCCGGCGAGTTGGCAACCTTGCAGTCCTATTTTCGCGTCGGTGTCCTCAAATCCGTTTATGATCCAACCCTGGAACCAAATCCGAGAGCGGGCCAGCCGATTTACATGCACCAGGAGGATGACAGCCCCATTGTCAATCCTGAAACGCAACAGCCTGTCCCGTTGATCGATCCCCAAACTCAACAACCCGTTAGCGAACCGGCCTTTGTCGTGCAAGACGAAGTTTACCGTTGGGAATGGGTTGATGCGCGCAAGATGCTTCTTCCCGATCAAGGTCCCGATATGCGCAAATGGACGTGGATCGGCGAAGAGGTCAGCGTGCCGTTGGAAGAAGCTAAAAAAGATGAGCGGTTCGATAAAGACAGACGCGCACAGTTAAAATCGAACAGATCCCGCGACCCCGAAAAGGACGGCGGCCAAAATTCAGCCGATAGTGAAAATCCCGATGACGACTTGTTTTCCTATTGCGAGTGCTACGACATTAAGAATAAACGGTGGTACATCTATGCCGATGGCCAAGAGCCGGAAGAATTTTTACTCGATGATGTTTTTCCCGACGGCATAGAAGACCATCCCTACTCCATTCTTCGCTTTACCCCGATTCTAGGCCCCAAGCCTTCTCCTTGGCCGCTGCCGGAAACAGCAAGTTGGCTTCCCATTCAGAAAGAATACAATATCCGCCGCCAGCAAATAACCGAAGGAGCTAAAAGAAGCGCGCGCAAGATTTATTTTGATGAGGGCACGTTCGATGACGAAACCGAAGCGTTAAAGGCGTTGCAATCGAACAAAGACATGGAAGCGGTGAAAGTAACGAGCATTAAAAACGTTCCTGTTATCAACGCTGATCCCAGCCAGACCCCCGATCTCTACAAAGACGTGCAACTTCTTCAAGGCGATTACCGGCTTATTGCGGGCCAAACCGGCGCACGGCTTGGCGACCCTGATGCGAATACGGCGACGGAAGCGACCTATGCCGAGCGCGCCTCTAATGCGCGAACGGCGGATAAGCGTAAAGTGGTTGCCCGTTGGCTGCGGCGAGCCGGGACAAAGATGCTGCAACTCGTGAAAGGCACCATGACGCTTGATAAATGGATATTGTTGCGCGGCTTCAACGACAAAGAAGTTGCGAAATACGCCGAACAGGTTTATGGACTTAACCCGATGATGATGAAAATGTTTTCCGGCATCAAGGACATCTTGATTGAGCGGCTAGGCGAGAAAAAGTGGGTTCAAACGACTCGTGAGGATTTGACGTTCGAAGCGGACGTGGAAATCGTCGCTGGTTCCTCCAGGCCGCGAACTTTAGACGTCGAGCGCCAGCAGTTCAAAGATATTTTGATGGTCATCGGCCAATTCCCGCAACTTCTCATGTCCTATCAGTTGCTCAAAAAACTTCAGGCAAGCTACGAGTTCATTGACGACGAGACGGTTGACGAGCTTCACGCTCTGGCCCAAAAAATGATGGCCGCGAGCGCGAATGTGGCCGGAAGGTCGGGTGATAATGCTCAAGGCGGCGGCGATGGGCCAAGCGCGGCGGCGAATCTTTTGACGGCTGTGACGGGAGCGGGGATGGCGCAATGATCTACGAATTTACTTGCATTGAAGGTCATGGGCGGGATGTTTTTGAACATCACCGTGATGATCTTGGCGCGGATACCGTGATTTGCGACGTTTGCGGCAACTCAATGGGGCCGCTTCCGAGTTATGGTCGGGGTCTGTTATTTTTTGAGGAAGGCAGGGGCCGGTGGATTCATAATCTTGGAGATAAGCCGGTCTATATCACGAGCACCAAACAACATGAGCGTGAGATGAAACGGGCGGGGGTTACTCTGGCAGGGACAATACCGACTAACACAAAATTTAGTGGGCGGGCGTCGGAAAAAGGAAGATGGCTGTAAAGTTTACTTATTGGATCAGCAATGATCCCGATAGCTATTCTAAGACCCATCGATTCACTTGTGGAATAATCACCACGAACATTACCGGCTATGGCGCGACTGAAGAAGAGGCTATCGAGAACGCAAAAACAAAATTACAGAATGATCCGGTATTTAAAAAACGAAAGTTCGGAACCTTGGAGGTTTGATGAATAAACAATGGCAGAATCTCAAATGCGATCAGTGCAACTCATCGGAAGATTTCATCGTGGTTGTCGCTCTTAAATGGCAGGATGGCTTGGGGCTGACTACTCAACCGAAAGGTTATACTTGTCAAAGGTGCAAAAAGAGCGTAGTGGTTGAGAAAATGATTCGGGCGGTCAAAGAGCGGAGCCTGCAACAGCAGATCGATGAGTTGCAGGCGCAAAAAAAGGCTGAGATGCCAACGCCGCCGCCAGTTAGGGATATCGCGCCGGAAATGAAAGAAGAGAAATTGGCGGCTACAAAGTAGCGTGGACGAAATCGCAAATACTTGCAGGAAATGTGGCTGTCCGCATTGGAGAAGCGAGAGTTTTAGCACGAGTGAATTATATACGGCTTGGAAAGATGAAGACGGCACTTGGTATCACGGTGCCGCTCATGTAAGCGAAACCCGTTCATGTGCACATTGCGGTTGGACGCAACGTATTGTTCATAAACGCGGTAAACTAGAAAGCGTGGATAGTGATGCCGCTTGACCAACCTGTGCGTTATCGCTATAAGAAGGGCACAAAGCTCCGCATGGCTTTTGCGCGAGGAACCAATCAAATTGTCGAATCTAAAAACATGGCGACGGGCGCGACTCATACGCCTGCGGAGTTTGCCGCCGATAGAAAGAAGCGCCGCGGACTAAGGACAACGGCAACAGGCTATTGATGGACTCCCTACCTGAAAAACTATGGCGGATAATTAAAGCGTGGGTTGAGGGGAAAAAAACCGGAAGTCTGACGCTGCATGTCAAAGACGGAAATGTGCTGGAGGTTGAGAAACAAGAAAGAATCAAGTTGACTTAATTTTTTTAATCGAGAGACCCGATAACAAGGAGCCTCATGCGGCGTAAGCCGTCTGAGGCTTTTTTATTTCAAGGAGCAGGATGACAAATCCAATCGTTTTGAGCGCCGTGGGAAATCAGCATTTAAGTCCAAGACGCATTTATGCCTTTGTGTGGGAGGGCGCTACGGCAAGCGGCGATACTTGCGAAGTGAGAGACCCTGTTACCGATGAGATTAAATTTTTCGGCAGAACGAGTCTTACTCAAACCTATTTAGGGATTCAGTTCGGCACTCACGGTCTGCCGGCCCCTAATGGATTTAAATGCACGATCTTGGCCGCCGGCAGAATCCTGGTTTATCTGAGAGAAGATTAACTTGCATTATCTCACCAATAGATTTCGCCGGGTACGTGAGTTGAACACGATTGGCGGTTACGGCCCGCCCTACGTTCTTGACATCAAGAATTATGTTCTCCGGCCTTTCGAGGGATGGAACAGCCCGTGGTGGAAGTCGAAAGTCACCGGGCGGTGGTGGCACTTCCCTACCGAGCGGCGTATTCCACTGCGGCTCCTGCATGACGATTTGGGCATGGCCGTGTTTGGTAATTCGGTGCGCTACCCGCGTTGGAATCTACTTGGCACGAGTGCGGGTTCCACCCCTACCAACGTCGCTCTGGACAGCAACTATGTGAACGGCACCGGCGGCGACGCCATTTCAATGCGATTTCAGCCGCAGGAAGCCCATACTCTCGATACCATCTATTTTTTCATCAGCAGCTATACCGGCACGGCGGCGAACGTCAATGACATAGATGGCGAATTGCGGACCGGAACACAGACCGCGCCCACCAATGGCGCTCCCGGGCTGGTGGAGGCCGCCAGAACGGTTAATCCGGCTTCGGCTACGGGCTGGATTCAAGTCACCGGATTTACCAGCGCCCTTACGGCGGGAACGGTCTATTGGGCGATTGTAGGCGACCCCGATGGTGGCATTACCGATTTAGCGAACGTCACGAGCCGCTATGATTATGACTCACAAGACTTATTCCCCATGCAGCAGTTCACAAGCACTAACGGCTTTACCACGGCCCCGACCGCGGGAACCACTCCGCCTTGCATAGTGCTTAAATTTTCCAACGGAGACGCGGCGGGGATGCCGTTCGCGAATACCGCGACATATACCATCGGAACGAACCAGCGCGGGCTTTATATTACGTCCTTCGACGTTCAAACCACTATTTACATGATAAGCAGCCAGACGGCATCGAACAACTTGAGCGGCGCGCAAATATGGCAGGGAACCGACGGCCCTAGTGGCACTACCTTCGGCGAAACTACGACGTTGGCGAATTCCACCGCCGTAGGCGGAGCATTGTTTTTAAGCCCATTTCCTTCGCTGGCCGCCGCCACCGCTTATCGAATCGTATGGACCGTATCAGGCGCGGTTGTCGCGCCAACGAAAGCCGCAATCGGGACCGGCACCGATGCCACCCTGAGATCGGCAATGAAAGGCAAGGGCAATATGTATTGGACTAACGCCAATGCCGGGGTGTGGGCGGATGACATCAACGGAATGCCCTTGATGGGCATTTACATTGATGATTTCGTGGTGGCGGCGGGCGGCGGCGGACCGATTATGATCTAGTTTTTTATGGAGGTTACAATGAACTGGATACTGGCGCGTATCGCTAAGTTCCTGTTTAACGAAAAAGGAGAAGTGCCGGAAACTCCCGCTGATGGGGGCGATGAACCTGGACCAACTCTAGAACCATCGCCTGAACCATCTGAGGAAGCTCCGGGGGCCAGTCAAGCTCGGCCCGCAGAAGAGAGCTTCATTGATCCCGCGTCCTTGCCGGAAGAGCTAAAGCCTCATTGGAAACGGATGCACGGATCGTACACCAAGTTCAAGCAGTCGGAGAAACAGCTTCGGCAGCAAGCTGAAATGGTGGCACGATTCAACACCGATCCTGAGTTCGCTAGAGCCACGATGTTGCAAAGAGCGGCTGAGATGGGATTTCAGTTAGTGCCTTTTGGTTCGAACGGCCAACAGCAGGTCGTTACACAAAGGCAACGAGCTGGAAATACCCCGCAGCAATTTTTAGAACTAGCACAATCAAAATTGCCGCCCGAACTTCACTGGATGGCACCTTCGATTGCAGAATCCGCTCACGCTATTGTTCAAGCGGCCTTGGAGCCTTTGGTCAAACAGCAACGAGACCACACTACACAGGCCCGCGACCGCGAGTACGATGACCACGAAGCCAAATTAAGCGAAAAACATCCCGGTTGGGAAGAACACGAAGACACGATGGATAAGCTGCTCAAATGGTGGCAATCCGACTCGCTCTCCCATCCTATGTTTGGCTCGAAACTAGAGCTTCTCTACAAAATGGCCACCGATCAAGCGTCTTCAGTAAGCGAGGCCACGCGCCGCATCAACGGAGCGGTTAGAAACCGCTCTTCATCCAGTCAGACCACATCAAGCGGTGCGCCTAATATCGTCAAACGGGTCAGAGAAGCGAAAAGCAATGAGGAAGCGTGGGATACTGCGACTAAGTATGCTGTCGAACAGGTGAAGGGCAGGGCAGGCTAACCAAGGAGGTCAAGATGAATTTTCTCAAGTGGCTCCTTGCCCTGCTTTCATCGCAGTCAGGACAAGTCCCTTCCAGTGTCACAGATGCCTACGATGCTTTGCTCACCACCACGCTGAGAACCGTTCAACCCCGTCTGCGAGACAACATCACGCGGGGAAATAAGTATTTAGCATGGCTTGAGAGCAAAGGACGGTACAGAAAGCAAACCGGCGGTTTTAATGTGCGCGTTCCACTCATGCACGCGCAAAACTCCACCGCCGATGTTCTCAGCGGATACGGGCTGGTCGATACCACACCGCAGGACGGCATTACTTCGGCGTTCTACGATTGGGCCGAACTCGCCGTGTCGATTTCGATCTCCCTCAGAGAAGAGCGGCAAAACGCCGGTGAGGCAAAAGCAATCGACCTGCTAAAATCCAAGACCATGCAGGCCGAAGTGTCGCTGAAAGAACTTCTCAACAACTGTTTGGTCGCCGGGCGTATCACGGCGTCCGCTGCTTCCGGGCAGTTCTTGCGAAGGATCGGGCGATTAGATGGCGGCGCTCTTGGGCCGTTGCCGATTCCCGCAATAATTGACGCCAACGCCAGCAGAAGCGTGTCTATCGGCAACATCAACGGTAATACCTACTCGTTCTGGCGCAATCAGGCCGATTCCTCGACGGCGACTACCTTTGCCGGCCTAAAGCTGGAGATGAACAACATTTACAACGATTGTTCCAGGGGCATCGGTGGATCGCCAGACTTTATGATCGGCGATCAGGTGGCGTGGGAGGAGTATTGGGGGTCGATGGCCGCCCTTGAGCGTTACATCGTGGACGACAAAAAAACGCTCGACGTCCTGGGCGGAAGCGACGCGCTGAAGTTTCGCGGCGCCACGTTTATTTGGGATGAGGTCGTGCCGGACGTGGAGACCAACGCGGAGGTCGTGGATGCCATTGGCACAGTCAGCGCGTCGAACATTCATTTCGTCAACACCGAGTCGATGGACTATGTGGTTGAAAGCGAGTGCGATTTTGCCACTACCCCATTTGTTCGCCCGGAAAACCAGCTTGCCCGCACCGCGTTGATTCATTGGATGGGCATGGTTGGAACGAACAACCGGCGAAAAAATGGCGTCCTTTACGGGATTTCACGCACAATCACCAGCTAATAGCTGGAGTTAAGAAAGGAGAAAACGATGCAATTCAAACGAGTTAATCGAGATGCACCAGAGAGGGTTTTTATCGTCATGCGGGCCAATGAGACTGGTATCGCCGCCGATGACGTAGTTCAGTTGGAACTGACGGCGGCGTCAGTGGATGGGATTTTAGTGGTTCAACCGAACACCGGCGAACTCCCTGCGGTTATCGGGGTCGCCGACGCCGCTATTGCGAACGGCAGCTACGGTCTTGTGCAAGTTTACGGCTACCGTAGTACCTCGCGCATAGGGAGTACCGCCACCTCACAGGCAATCGGCGTCGCCCTTTTGCCAGTGGCCGGCCAGGACTATTTCTCGTCGGTGGCGAGCACGGCAGGCATTTTGCCGATGGCGGTATTGCTGGAGACGATCACTACGAGCGTTTCCTCCGATACGTTCTCGCGCAAAATTTGGCTGCACATGATGTAGCTGGAAAGGAGCGGCGGGGAGTCTTACAAACTTCCCGCCGAACTCTCTATGTTCGATACCTGGGCCGATAATCGTTTTGTCAAACTTCACGACAAGGGCGCTGATAATCAGGAGTGGATTTACCGCTGCATGGGTTGTCACCGGCTTGTTACGTGGAAGAAAATCAATTTAGGCGGCTGCGGTTGCGGCATCAACAAAGTCTATCCAACCAACCCGACGTTGATTGAAACCATAAGGCTTTTATTTTTGCCGTGGACAATTTGAACATCGCTTTTACCAGCACGGCCTACGGGCCGCTTTGGGCGCCGGCAGTCGGCTCATGGCTTCGAGCAGTCGCTTATACGGCTCGCCAGTACGCGATAGAGCAACTAGGACAGATTGGCGGGGCGGGCGTGACGGATAGAACCTATACGCACACGAGTCAAAACGGGTTGGTGACGCAGTTTTTGTCGAATGAGAAATTGACCCATCTGTTTTTCACCGAGATGGACATGGTTTTGCCCCATGATGCAATCGTGAAATTAGCGGCACTCGATAAAGATATGGCTTCCGGCGTGTATTTTCTAAGGAGCGATAGACCGCAAACGAGAGGGCAGCCGTGCCTTTATAAAAAAGCGCCGCTTCTCGATCCGAAAAAAGATTCACCTTACGCCCATGCGCCTGTTTCTATCTTTCCTACCGATAGGCCCTTTCAAATAGACTGCGCCGGCCTGGGTTGCGTCCTGTTCAAGCGCAAGGTCTTCGAGACGCTAGAGTATCCCTGGTTCGATTTGGACGCGCTGAAATACGGGTCGGATATTTACTTCTACAAGCACGCAAAGGACGCCGGTTTAGAATTGTGGGTCGATCCGACCGTGAGATGCGGGCAGATTGATTACTATGAGACGACCATCGATGATTGGAAGTGGCAGATAGATAACAACCCGGAGTTTGGTAAACGGGGGTTCATCATTGGTACACAAGCTCAGGCGTCTTAATGTGGGGTGTGGCGCGAATGATCCGAAAGATAGTGCGTGGATCAACTGCGATCTTTATCTTCTGCCCAACGTGGATATTTGCCTTGATCTGCTCAAGGGGTTTCCGATCAAGACGAATTCGGTAGGGCAAATCCTCGCTAATCACGTCCTTGAACATCTAGTCGATCCGCTACCGTTTTTCAAAGAAGCATGGCGCGTGCTCGTCCACGGTGGGCAGATGATCTTGAGACTCCCGCACGGAGCCACTAACGCCGCCTATTGCGATATCACTCATGTTCGGTTTTGGGTTCCCGGCACTTTTTGCTTTCTTCAACCCGGTTACGGCAAGCAAGTGTTCAACCCGCAACACGATAATTGGAAGGAGTATTTCGTAGTCGAAAGCGTTTATACGCGGGTGAATCCGAAGCTCAGGTGGCTTTGCAAGTTTCCCTTGCGCCAACTCGGAGCCATGAGATTACTCGATTACCTCTGGAACGGCTACTGTGAAATGATTGCTTCGCTCAGAGCCGTCAAAGAGGAAGCAACGGTAGCTAAATTTAACCAAATATCTCAAGGGAATTTTATTCCCGTTACCCGCTGTATGTATCAACATGAATTAGAAGGCAGAACGATTAAGCCCGGCGAACCGATGCACCTTGTTCACTTCGACACGTCGGGAACCGGATTCCCAACTCAAGAAACATAGGAGGCAGTATGGCCGAGAATTTAGAGGACTGGATGGATCGAGCGGAATTAACGTTGCTTTTTCAAGAAGTCAAATACCGCGATCCCAATGGAGAGGGAAAAACGGCGATGAACATCTTGCCGTTTGGTCGTCTAAAGTATGCCGGTAGAGGAGAGGAACAGGTCTACGTTGTTCCGGTCCATATCGGCTATGAAGGGCAAGATCCCTTAGAGCCGCTTGGGGGATTGCGAATTTTTCTTGAACCTTATCGTGCCGTTCGGGAAGACGATGCACAGTTCTTCGGCGGCATATGAAGCGAAGTGAGATTCGCACCCGCATTGCCGAGGCGATAGACGACAAGGATTCGATCTTTTTCACTTCGGCTCAAATTAATCTGTCTATCGATGAGGCAATGGAATTATTTGCCGAGCGCACTAAATCTATCAGGCGCTCGGCCTATGTGTCGCTTCGTCCGGGAGCGACATTTTATTTTACCGCCTCCATCGCTCAAGACATCATGTTTCCCTACCGTATCTGGAATCAGGCCAATAACCAAAGACTCATTGCCACGTCGATCAATGAGTTAGATAGTCACAGCACGACATGGCTTGATACCTCCGGCGATCCGAGGAATTGGTTTGCGGTATCGTGGGATTTTTTCGGCGTCTATCCTCATGCGGCGGCGGGAGGCGGCGTTATGAGGGTCGATTACGTGGCATGGCCGCTTGAACTACAAGACGACGATGATGAGCCGGAATTGCCGGAAGGCTCAACCGATGTGCCATTTCTGCACGGTTTGTATGAAGGCGAACTCAAGCAATGGGACATCCAATCGGCTTCGCTAGTCTTTGCACTACTTACTAAAGCGATGGGGGAGAGCGAGGCGCGGACCGGGATGAGCAGAGTGCAGGAGAGAAGTTTTCAACGCATGGCGCTTAATTTCCCATCTGAGGGCGTTGGTCGTGGCAACTACCGTTAAAACCGATCTGGACAGAATCCAGGCTGTTCTTCATGATGGTGGAGTTATCTGGACGCGAAGCGAACTGTTGCGTTGGTATAATGACGGCTATGGCGGACTGCTCGCCGACTCTCAAGCCGTCAGGCGGTTTCTCATGTTCGATGTTCCGCCACGAAGTGTATCAGCGGGTACATACGAATGGGAAAAGAGTTATGCTGGCGGCACGTTTCGCAAATTCACTAAAACGGCATTGGCCGGCACTCAGGAAGTAACCGGTGAATGGGAAGTGGAAACTTCAGAGAGCGTTACGCCGACTAACTCCGCTAACGCCGTAACTCATCTTTGGGAACAAGCGGTTCTTGCTCAAACGATAGACGATCACTACCGCTTCTTTCTTCCGAAAAGCCATGAACGGGTGGTGCGCGTAGCATGGAACGATAAACGCATTTTCGGCATCAGCAGTAAAGAGCTGGATCAGACTGGAAGCCGTTGGTGGCAGGAATCCGGTGAGCCGGAATTTTGGCTCCTCGGTCTCGATAGAGATATGAGTTTCGAGATCTTCGAGATTGAAGCGAGTTATTTTCAGTCTTTTTCCATACAGGGAGATGATTTTGGGGTAGCGCGATTGTTTTCCGGCGACAGAAGTTACGGGACCGAATCGACCTATTTTGCTAACGACTATGCTTACACGAATGCGGGCGATACCGGATCGTGGTCAACCGGCCTTGGCTGGCGCTTTACGCGCGAAGCATCGGATACCGACCGGAGTAACTGCGTCTTTATTTGGGAAGAACAGATGGCTGAGGGCGCGACCACGTTTACCGATAGCGGAACGATTTGCACTTATGCCTGGGAGTACGAATTTGTCAGCGGAGCGGCGGTCGTGAGTTTCGCGGTTGGAATGGTGCGGGTAATTAACTCTCCAGACCGTCAATATTTGCCGATGGCATACGATACGGGAGAATTGCCGCAACTAGGCACAACGCGGGAGTTTAAGTCCAGCAAAGATGCAATCTCAGTTCTTGAAACCATCATTCATACCCGCGAAATCGAGGAAGACGATGCGCCTGCATTGATACCCGAAAAACTGCAAAAATATCTTCGCTATTACGTTTTGGCGACGGCTTTTGGCAGGCAAGGCGAGGGGCAAAATCTGGAAATGTCGAAGCATTACATGGGCAGATTCGATCAGGGCGCGATGTTCCTAAAGACTTTGGGCAATCTGACGGCGCACGATAGAAACTACGCACGTGGAACGTCGCCAATACTTCATAGAAGTATGCCCAGACGCCCACGCCTGCCCGCTGAGTATCCGGCGTTTGGGGATTATTGAGGCGAGATAAATGCCTAGAGCCGATCTAGTCAAACAGGAAGCTACTCGATTTCTTGGCGTCAACTTGCGTCAAGACCGCATGGATTTGGCCGATGAAGAAGTAGCTAAGGCCGTCAATGCCGATTTCAATACTACCGTTGGAACTATTTTACTACGCCTTGGCAAGACAAAGCAGTTCACCAGCTCCTTGTCCGATCTCGTGATTCGTTTTCTGGCGAAGATCAACAGTAAGCGGTATCAAGTGGCCGGGCAATCTCTCTACCGCGACCAGGCGGTAATTATTAACGGTCTGTTGTCATCCGATCTAAAGACCACGGTTATTCCCTATCGGCCCTTGAA
>Ga0184639_10000324_pt1 | contig 17773 bp, 17 predicted proteins | sample PLM31_170_b2_FD_133155 | JGI IMG/M metagenome (GOLD analysis project Ga0184639, IMG submission 133155) | Groundwater sediment microbial communities from an aquifer in East River, Colorado, USA - PLM3-1_170_b2 | ecosystem: Environmental > Terrestrial > Soil > Riparian zone | place: USA: East...
CGCGCGCCGCAATCCCGTGCTTGAACCCGTCTCGAATCGCGCACATGCATCTTATGTTAATTTCGCTCACCTCCTCACCCCCCAAAGGGGAGCGATCGGAGCGGGTTAATGGTAAATTACTGAGTAATCTATTCCAAGCGCTGCAGCAATGCAAACTCTGTCCCGTCTCCGGTAGATCCGGGGTGTTATCTTCGTTCAGCAACTCAGGCGATGTCGGGAACGCGATGGTAGGTCAGTTCGCGCACCGGCGGTTCAATTTACCACTAGGACTCGCTCCGATCGCCCCCGCTGAGGGGCACGCAGGTGGAGCGAAATTAACATAAGACCGATTGTGGACCATCCAGCACAGGTTCAAGCATCGGATTGCAGCGCGCCAGCGAGCCGCCCTGGCTTCAGCGGCGAATTGATTCTACTATCCGTCGCCTTGACCGCGCCCGGGTTGATGTTGCTAAGGCCACCCAGTCGAACGTCGGCATCGCCATGGGCACCGGAACCGACGTCGCGATCGAAAGCGGCAGCGTCACGCTCGTCAAGGGCGACCTGCGCGGCATCATCAAGGCGATCCGCCTCTCGCGCGTCACCATGCGCAACGTCAAGCAGAACCTCTTCTTCAGCTTCGTGTACAACGCGTTCGGCGTCCCGATCGCCGCGGGTGCGCTCTATCCCGTCTTCGGTCTGCTGCTCTCGCCGATCTTCACCGGCGCGGCGATGGCTTCCAGCTCGGCGCCGGTCGTGACAAACGCGCTGCAGCTGCGGCGCGCGAGGCTCTGATTCACTGCTGCGGGCCCGGGACAAGGCCGATCGCCCGGCGCTCGGCGTCCTCAGTTGACGGTCGGGCAAGCGCGACGTAGGCTCTCCCAATGCCTTTCAGGCGGGCCTCGATCCAGCCATGACAGACCTGAGCGCGGGGTCTCAGCGCACTGAATACAGGGCGAAGAACAAGATCCGCTTCATGACGGCGGCGTCGCTGTTCGACGGCCACGACGCCTCGATCAACATCATGCGCCGTATCCTGCAGGCGAGCGGTTGCGAGGTGATTCACCTCGGCCACAACCGCTCGGTCGAGGAGGTTGTCACCGCGGCGCTGCAGGAGGACGTGCAGGGCATCGCGGTCTCCTCCTACCAGGGCGGCCACATCGAGTATTTCAAGTACACGATCGATCTCCTGCGCGAGCGCGGCGGCGAAAACATCAAGGTGTTCGGCGGAGGCGGCGGGGTGATCGTGCTCGAGGAGATCCGCGAGCTCGAGGCTTACGGCGTCGCACGCATCTACTCGCCCGAAGACGGCCAGAAGATGGGCCTGCAAGGCATGATCAACGACATGCTCTCTCGCTGCGACGAAGACCTTTCGCAGCACGCGCCGAGGGACCTCAAGGCGGTGAAATCCGGGGATCGACGCGCGCTCTCCCGCCTGATTACGGGACTGGAAAACGGTGCCACCAGCAAGCTTCGCGAGCAGCTCAGTGATAGGAATTTGCTTTTGGGGGGGTAGCCACTGAGCACGTGAGATTACGCCGACGACCCGGCGCGAGCCCGCGTTCCACAGCCTCAGGCGGCTAACTCAGAAAACCGGTTGGCCCCGTACCCCATCTTGGGGCAGACACTATCCGATAACGTGGTCTTATGTCAACTTTACTCGGCTTCACTGGGCAAGGATCGACATTGGCTCCAGCTTAGGGGACCAGAAGCTTTCAAATTAACTTCCACCTAAGGCGGATCAGCCTTTGGCTGAGGCTGTAGGATGGATCGAAGTTAATCTCTTTTATCTCTTTTATGGGAGGCTCGCTTTCAGGCGGGGCCTGGGATTGTTCCCATAGACCCAAGTGTTGAAGAATTTTTTTGATCACCTCAGGCTGGTCGATGAAGCTGATGATGCGCATCTCACCCTGGCATTTGGGACAAATAAGCGGGTCTGTTTCATATACGTTTCGGATGAAGTAGGACCAGCGCTTTTTTAATTCCTTGGATAGCGGCAGGCCGCTGCTCGCCCAAGGCGAAGTGTGGAATCGGGTGCTCAAACGGGTAACGCGGCTGTCGAAGCGCTACGGCACCGAAGTGGACATTCGAAACGGCGTGGGAATAATCGAACTTTGAGAATTACGACTCCGCCAAAACTTCCTTCACTCGCTTGATGACGTCGGGCGGTTGGGTGACCGTCGCTTCGATCTTTTTTTGCAGTTGCTCCCCGCTGAGAAAAGTCTTCCCGTCCCAATCCAGAAGTTTTTTCGCCTCGGCCGTAAACTCGGCGTCCTTCAACATGCGCTCGAAGCTATCACGGAGAATCTCCAGGCGCTCCTTTGGCAGGCCCGGCGGGGCTGCGAAGGGCCGGTCGAATTCGGTGTACGCAAGCATGACGCTCATAAGCGTGAGATAGGGTTTGGCCTCGGGCCGCGCCAGCTCAACGACCGTCGGAACCGGCGGCAGTAGGGCGCTCTTTTCTGGTCCTTGCTGGATAACAAAGGTGACGAAGTTTTCTTTAACCCACTGGTTCCACGGGGCGCGGATCACCGTGATGTCAGAGGTGGCACGGCAATCGACCTCGCCCCGTTCCAGCCCCAGATCGGTTTCCCGGCCCGATTGAAAACCGGTGACGTTTTTTATTTTGAGATTGAGGATTCTCTCGATGAGATTGGCGAACACGTAGCTGATGCTGCCGGTGCCGGATTGACCGAAACGCGGCGGAATTTTCGCGGCGCGCATCGCGGCTATGCTCTTGTACTCCGTGTCCGAACGGCACGCGACCATCATCGGCGCCTTGTTGAAGCTGCCGATCCAGTTGAACTTGCGAAAATCGGCTTTGACCTCGGAGCGGCCGACCATTTGCTCGATGTAATTCGCGCGGCTCATGGCCGCGATCGTCAGGCCGTCCGGTTTAGCGACATTAAACAGATAATTGGCCGCAACCAGCCCACCCCCTCCCGACATGTTTTGCACGATGATGCCGGGATGGCCCGGAATATATTTACCCAAGTAACGGGCGACCAGGCGGGCGCTGATGTCCGTCGTCGCGCCGGGGCCGCTGGCGACGAGCAGTTGAATGGTTTTCCCCTCATAAATTGGTTTGCCGCCCTGGCCCTGGGCGCGCGGCGCCGAGCCGGTCAACGCCAGCAGGAATATGCAGACAACGATGACTCCCCGCTTTCGCCCAGCGTTGCCGCATTGCCGCTCCAGCATGTTAGCCTCGTCGCCAGCCGATGGGTATCCGCCGAGTATCTCGCGTCAAGCCAGTGGCGTTTTTACAGCCCCACCGCCGCCGCATTCCTGCCGGCCAGCCGCGAGAACACCACGTTGCGCGTTTGACCCGTGCACGATGGGTAATTGTGGAAGAACAAGCCGACGATGTCGCCGGACGCAAATAACCCGCGAATCGGATTGTTGGAAGTATTGAGCACCTGCGCCTGCGTGTTGATCTGCAGACCGCCGAAGGTAAACGTAATCCCGCCGGTGACCGCATAGGCCCAATAGGGCGGCTTGTCGATGGTGTCGGCCCAGTTGGATTTTTTCGGCGTGATCCCTTCGGTGCCGCGGCCGTCCAGCTTGGTCGCGTCGAAGGGAATGTCCCTGCGGACGGCATTGTTGAATTCGCGAATCGTGTGGTTCAACACCGCGGGCTCGATGCTGATCTTGCGCGCCAATTCGTCGATCGTATCCGCTTCGATGGGGTGCGAAAACTCATAGTAGCGTTTGTTGAGCAGCCCCTGCGCCTTCTGGTCGTAAATTTGATAAGCCACGGCCCCGGGTTGGCCGAGCACCGCCCAGCCGGTTTTCGCATAGGTGTAGGAATGCCGCGCTTCGCCCTCGTCAAAAAAGCGCTGGCCCAAGGAATTGAGCGTGATCCCATAGGTGTAGCCGTAGCGATTGGCCTTATTGCTGATCTCGACGTCGGGAAAGGTCGCGTCGATCGGCGTGGCATGCGCGCCCTGCCAGTGGCCGGCGGTCTTCGCGCCCAAGTCAATCGCCATCATCAGCACTTCGCCGGTGTCATGCTTGCTGCCGCGCACTTTCATCAGGTCGGCGTTGGCACCGAGGTAGCGCGCGCGTTTTTCCGCGCTCGCTTGAAAGCCGCCGGCGCAGAGGATCAGTGAATTCGTCCGAATTTCATATTCTTCGTTGGGATCGGACACTCTGACCCCGTCGATGCGCCGGTCGTTGCCGAGGAGCGCCGAGACGCGCGATTCGTAGCGCAGCTCGATGCCCATGCGGTTGGCGATCTCGCGCCACTGCATGAGCTGTCCAAGGCCGCCCTCAACGCCTCCCTTCGGGTGAATCACCATCCCCGGCTCGAAATAGTAGCGCCCGTCGATGATCACATGGCTATCGATGTCCCATTGGATGCCGACCTCGCGCATCCAGTGAATCGCCGCGTTTGATTGCCCCACCAGGACTTCGGCCAACTCTTTGTTGATCCGGCCGCGGGTCACACGCTGCAAGTCGGCATGGAACTGTTCCGCCGTGTAGGCCGGAATGTGCAACTTCTTAAACGTCTCATCATCCACGTCCGGCAGAAATCGGCGAATCTCATCGGCGCCGGCGAAGACCCAGCGAAAGCCGGTATGGGAAAACCGCGCGTTGCCGCCGAATTCCGGCTCCGGCGCTTTTTCCAACATCACCACGCGTTCAGCGCCCGCTTGTCTGGCGGCCACCGCCGCCTCGAAGGCGGCGCTGCCGCCGCCGACGACAACCACCGGGATGTTCTCAGTCCTCACGGCTCATGATCTCCACGAATAAGTGTAGGGGCGGATGCGTGCCGGTCAATTCTTCTTGTAAACACTCGGGATAAAACCTGAGCTTTCAAGTTTGCCGATGAAGGAATTATCGATGACTCCTTCGACGCGAACATCCGCGACTTTTGGATTCACCTGGATCAGCAGTCGATGCAGACGCTTCATGCTTTCCAGGTTCGAATAGGGCACGCGCTCCACCGAGTTGACCACCGCATGATACGCCTCCTCCGCGTCGGCGGGATTCGACAAGCGCAGATTGGCCGCGATGATGCGGATGACGCTTTCTTTGTTTACCGGATCGATCATGACCGCGATCGCTTCGATCATCGTTTTCAAATAGGCGTCGATCACCTGGGGCTTGGCGGCCGCCGTGCGCCGGGTCGTCGCCAAAACGCTTTGCGGCAAGGTCACTCCGGTCGTCTTAAAATTGTAGAGCACGTTGAAGCCCTTGTTACCGTAGAGATCGCCGATCGCTCCCCTGAGCGTCGTCGCCTCCACGCTGCCGCTTTCGAGCGCCAGGCGACGGTTCATTTCGGTTCCGGGAATCGTTAAAAGGATTATCTTAGCCTGCGCCGCGTCAATGCTTAGGCTCTGTAACCCCAGCATCGTCACCAGATGGGAAGTGGAACCGGGACCGCTGATGGCGATGCGCTTACCGCGCAGATCCTCCGGCTTTTTGATATCGGGCCGGGCATTGAGCCGGTAGTCGAGTTTCTGAAAGAAGTTGGCGACGCCGATAAGATCCGCGCCGGTGCTGCCGGCGCTGATCAGGTGGCCCGGACCGATGATCGCCGCGTCGATCTCTCCGGCCATCAATGCAGCGACGGCGAGCGGCGAGCGCGGAATGACAACGTACTGCATCTCCAGCCCATATTTTTTAAATAGGCCGCGCTCGCGCGCCACCCACATGGGCGTCATGCTCTCGCTGGTGACGCTGGAAGCGAAGTTGGTGCGCGTTTGGGCGCCCGCGGGCGCCCAAACGGTGAGGAGTAAGACGGTAGCGACAACCAGCGATGCGAATCGGCCAACCGTTCGTCTGCCGGTCTCTTTCATCGCATTACGTCAACCGCTCTTCTTTTCGCCCAGCGGCACAACATTCTCAAAACCATGCTCGGAGATATCAAAAAAATTGCCGTCGGGATCCGAGCCGCGGGTCTCGGCATAGGGCCGGCCGTTAGGGCGAGCCTTCGGCAATTTGTTGGGATTCACCTTCTTCATCCGCTCGACGATCTTCTCCCCGCTCTCCACTTCGAAGCCGAAATGATAGAGACCGTTGGGAGCGTTTTGCTCGTGGTTCGGCAGGATCGCGAGATTGAAATAGCCGTCGGTGAGAAAGATGGCACCCCCTTCGTCTTTGGCCTTGTGCAGCATCTGCATTTCGAAGACGTCCATGTAAAAAGAGGCGAGTTTCCCTGTGTCTTCCGTCCGAATGGCGAGATGGCGTAACTTAGGCATGAATCCCTCCTTAGATTGTTTTGGCGCACCGTAAATAAGTTTCCAAAGCGATCAGGACTTTTGTGCTTCCGCGCGCGTGATGCCGATGCCGAACGGTTCGGAGCGATTGCCGAACAGCACCAGCGGCTCGTCGCCCACGTTGGTCAACTGATAGTAGTCTTTGGCGGCGAAAAAAACGATATCGTTCTTCTCGACGATCCGTTCGCCGCCTTGCACATCCTTGACCGAACACTTCCCCGCGATGACCAGAAAGGTTTCCGGGTTTTGATGGTAATGCATCGGCGTGCAGCCCCTCGGCTCGAAGTAAAGCATCCAGGAGCGGAAATTCTCGGTGCCGAAGAAGTGGCTGTTTCTGATCTTGTTCTCGCGCGCCTCGTCGATCTTTTGCTGCAAATTGATAAATTCCATCTTTCCCTCGTCGTTGGAATTGACGACGCCGAACCTATCGCGCCGCGGCAGGAGTTGTCAAATCAGCGAAGAGCGTTCAAAAAGTTCAAACCGTTCAAGTCGTTCAAAACGTTTTCCGGATGGTCCAGCGACTTGAACGATTGGAACGTCTTGAACGACTTGAACCCGCTGCAAAGAATGCTTCAACCCTTGATCACGCCCACCGGCCGGAAGCGCGCCACGCGCTTTGATATTCCGGCCAAATCCATCGTCTCGACGACGTCGGCCACGTCTTTATAAGCGTGCGGCATTTCCTCGGCCATGGTGCCGCGGCCTTGATAGCGGGCAACGACCCCGCGGCGCGCCATTTCTTGATCGATGTTAAGACTCTGGCTGTGTTTTTTCGATTGCGCCCGGCTCATCATCCGGCCGGCGCCGTGGCAGGTGCTGCCGAAGGTTTTCTCCATCGCGCTTTCAGTGCCGACGAGCAAGTACGAATAGCGCCCCATGTCGCCGGGAATCAGCACCGGCTGGCCGAGCTTTTGATATGCGGCGGGAATCTGCGGGTGGCCCGGCGCGAAGGCCCGGGTCGCGCCCTTGCGATGAACGCAGAGTGACCGCTTTTTGCCGTCGACGACATGCTCTTCGATCTTGGCGATGTTATGGCAGACATCGTAGATCAGCGAAAAACCCAAATCCTTCGGACCGATCGCGAGAGCTTTCATGAAAGCTTTTTCCGCCTGGCTCATGATCACCTGCCGGTTGGCCCAGGCGTAATTCGCCGCGGCGGCCATCGCCGCAAGATAATCCTGGCCTTCGGGCGACTGAATCGGCGTGCAGGCGAGCTGGCGGTCCGGCAGCGTGATGTTGTACTTGGGCATCGCCTGGTTCATGACCTTGAGCGAATCCTCGCAGGTCTGGTAGCCGAGCCCGCGCGAGCCGGTGTGAATCAAAATCACCAACTGATTAGGAAACAGCCCCAAGCTCTCCGCTGCCTGCGTCAAATAAATTTCCTCAACCCGCCCGATTTCGAGAAAATGATTGCCCGATCCGAGCGTGCCGACCTGCTTGAGCCCCCGTTCCAAGGCGCGATCGCTGATCAAGTCGGCATCCGCCGTCGCAAGCCTGCCGCCCTCTTCCATGTAGGAAAGATCGTCCTGCCGGCCGTAGCCTTCCGCCACCGCCCAGCGCGCGCCGTCGCGCAAGAGCCGCTTTTCGTCCTGCTTGGAGAGTTTGGGAATCGCGCCTTCGGAACCGACGCCGGAAGGGATTAGCGAGAAAAGCGTATCGACGATGCGCGCCAGCTTGTCTTTGACTTCATCGAAGACCAGACCGGTCTTCACCAGGCGCACGCCGCAATTGATATCGTAGCCGACCGCTCCGGGCGAGATCACCCCGTCCTCGACGCTCATCGCCGCCACGCCGCCGATGGGAAAACCGTAGCCCCAGTGGATGTCGGGCATGGCGAGGGAATAGCCGACGATGCCAGGGAGGTGCGCGACATTCATCACCTGTCGCAAGCAATTATCGTCCTTGAGATTTGCCATGAGCTTTTCGTTCGCATAGATGCGCCCCGGCACCCTCATCCCGCCCTGGCGCGGGATTTCCCAGAGGCATTCTTCGATGCGTGTGAGTTGGATCGTTTCCGCTGCCATGTTCGTGTTTGTCTCGAATTTAGAGTTTCGCGTCTCGAGTCTCTCCCAACACTAGACCCGAGACGCGGGACCCGAGACTATTTTTTCAGACATCGAAGATCACCCTCGCGCGCCACTCTCCATCTTCCTGCCAGACTTTAAAGTCGTGATAGGTCACGCCTTTGATCTCGGTGCGAAAGCCATGGCGCGCGAGGTCGAGCTTTTCGCCCTTGATCATTCCATCGACGCGCTCATTTGTGATTGAACGAACCTCGCAGCGCTTGGCGACGAAGCCGCTCATGTTGAACTGCGCCAGCAGCTCGCAGAGCCAGGCATGGAGCAGCTCTTCAGGGCCGTCACCGACGGCTGAGAGCGTTATCGACTCCCGTTCTTCAATGGAGGCAGAATCAGCGATCAACCCAAAGAGCGCCTCACCGGCGCAGGCAAACAGCTCGGGTAGATCGACGCCATCGACTTCGATGGCGAGATCCGCGGTGTGCTCGATTTCGCGAAAGGCCGGCATGAGCGCTACTCGCGCCCGTTGGCTTGCTCCCGCTCGACGATCTCGGGAATGATCGCTTCGCGGATGACCTTCTCGCTGACTTCACCATATTTCTCCTTGAAGCGCTCCACCGGCACGACCGCCTTGGCCATGGCGCGGTGACCGCCGGCGCTGCCGATGTCGTCGTAGAGTTTCTTCATGATTTCGCCGGCGCTCTTGACGTAGCCGACGTTACGCACGGAGATGACGACGCGGTCTTTGACCACGCCGGAAACCACGCCCCATTCGACACCCTCGATCTGCAGGCAAAACTCGGCCATTTGTGGAATCACGTCTTCGCGATTGATCTCGCCCATATGGATGACCGCCACGCCGTTGTCCAATTGCAGGCAGCTGAGCGCCCGCCCCAGGGCTTCGAGATCCTCGCGCGGCAGGGCCGGCCGCTCGATGCGCGCGATCATCGCTTTGCTGGCGAAGGGATAGAGGAACGTGAACGCGCTCAGATCGGCGAGGTTGCTGCCGCGCTCCAAAAACAACGTGTCGGTCTTGATCCCGTAGAGCAGCGCCGTAGCCAACCGCTGGGTCGGCTCCATGCCGGCGGCGCGCAAATATTCCGTGAAAATGGTCGAGGTGGCGCCGTAGGCCGTGCGTAGGTCGGCGAAGCGGGCTTTGAAGGCGGTCCGTTTGGGGTGATGATCGACGACCAGATCCACCCGGCCCAGCGGCTGCTCGAAATAGGGGGGTTGTACGTCGACCAGCGCGAGCCGCGCGCCTTCCTTGTGGAGATCTTCGGGACTGATCCGGTCGATCTGGATATCGAGAAGACGCAGCATCGCGAGGTTTTCCGGGCGGGTCACCTCGCCGAAGGTGACCATGGGCGTGGTCGGCCGGTTGCGACCCAACAGCTCGCGCAGCGCCAGCGCGCTGCCGATGGCATCGGGATCGGGATCATGCTGCAAGAGGATATGGACCTTGCGCTCGCCAAAGAGCGAGCGGATGCGCTCCACTTTTTTCCGGTTCACCGCGTCGAGCAGTTGCGAGCTGCAAAACTCTTCGAAGACATCCGGGAGTTGCAGCGTGCGCAGCAGCGGATCGCTGGAATCGCCGGCGCCGGCGCCGTTGGCCGTCAACGCGACGATGAAAAGATTTCCGTCCCGGTTTCTAAGCAGTTGGCAGATTTCCCGTTGTATGCCCGCATCCCGGACAAAGACGATGGCCTGATCCACATGATGGAGTCTAATTCGCTTGTAGGTGTCCGCTTTGAGGAGGTCGCCCTCGCGCGCCTTGCCGCCCTCGCGCTTGATTCTCTTGGCCAACGAGCCGTCGGGAACCAGGTAAAGAACATCGGCCTGTTTGGAGGCGACATTGCGCAACAAATGGAACAACAGATCATCTTCGCAGATCGCTAAGTACTGCATGAGGGGCGCCCCTAAGACGGGGACTAACGCGGGAGCTTGAGGCTGCTCGGGTACGACCGATATGCGGTTTTTGACACGGCGGGAAGTCTATCAAAGCGATTTTGACAATGCTAGTAGAAAGCTGGATGGCGACGGTCATGACCATGTAAGGTTACGAATAGTCAAAGGAAAGTGAGTGATTATTAAGTGATTAATAGCGCGAAAGGGGCTTTGGCTGGCGTAAGTTCAGCGTTGCCGTGGAGGTGCCAACGACGGCTTCAGGCCGGAAAGCGAACGCAGCATTGACCTCTTCGACCTAGACTATAACCGCTTGCAAATCACCGCCCATGCACCCAATCACCCCGAAGAATTGCCCTCCGACGCGGGAAAATGCCGCCGCATCATCGCCAACCGCAAGGAGCAAGGCCGCGGCCTGAGCAAGTGGGAGAGCGGCGGGAAGAAAATTGTGTAGAAAATTCCCTGCTCCCTCCGTAATCGCGCCTCCCGTAGGATGGGTCGGGCTCTTCGGCTACCGCTCAGGATAAACTCCGCGATACCCATCGATCCGAAGACGATTCAAAACCTAGATTCCGGCCCCGGATCGAGTCCGGAGCAGGCTCTGTGCCGGAGAATGACGGCGGTGGTAAATTTCCGCTGGTGCAGGCGTAAGGCCGCTCACGATCGGTGCGGTTCCTTTCACTCACCGCATCCTACGCGCTCCGAGCACTATCAGTGTGCCGGGGACGCGCGATCCGTAGCAGTCGACCCGGAGGAGTAATAAAAATACGACCGGCTTTATATCGACACGCTGATCAAGAAGACCCGGTAGGACGGATGCAGGTGCCCATGCCGGTAGCGATCACATCTCAAGGTGTTGGGACGCTTGCATGCCGTGTCAAATACGCCAAGACCTCGTCTTGCATGCGGACAATTTCGGCCCGGTAGCCGCTTGCGACCGCTGGAAATTCCTCTGGACTCGCCGTGACTCGCAATTCGGCAAGCAGGCGCTGAAAATACGCAATGCGATCTTGGGTCACAGAGAGCTCTTGGTCATTGTGAATCATGTGCGCACCTCAACAAGTCCGCGCCGGGCACCGCCCCGTGTTATCTGCCAGTGGGCAATGAAAGTCTCCAGCGCCTCAAGGATAAGCAGAGCGGGACGAATCCAGAAAATACTTGCGCCAAACTCTTCCTCCGCCTCTATGTGATCGAACAGCGAGCGCGTTTCCGCATCACAGGCCTGCAGATCGAAATTATCGTCCATCACCAGCACAACGTCAACATCATTGGGATCGGGTTTGCTCGTGACATAGCTCCCGAATATCACAAGCTGCGCCAGTTTTCCTGTAGCGCTTGCAAGTTGAAAAATACGCTGGAGACGGGCTGTGACGGCTTGGCGTTGTGGTGTGCTGCCACCAAACTGTGTGAACACTTCGTCCATCGTCGCTTGGTGCACCCCTTCGGGTAATTCGCCCTAACTGTTGAGCGAAGGCAACGGCATATACTGTTGTCTCTTCTTTCTCGCTCCAGGTTCTTAACGAATAACATAAACCAGGTTTCGGTTCGATAAGATTACGCCTTGAGCCATGTCGCGACGACCAAGACCAGGATTTCGTGGCAACAATCGGTATAGTCCCCGGCAACGTCCTGGGAATGTCACAATGGGTTTTGGTGGCAGTCCCGTAGGATGGTTGAACCCTTCGACTACCGCTCAGAATAAACTCCGCGATACCCCTCGATACGCGATCGAAGACGCTCGCTACTCGGGGAATCGGAATTACTCCGATTATCCCGAGTAGCACAAAGTGCGTATCGAGGGATACGCCACTGAAACAGTGGCTACTCGGGGAACCGGAAACAAATCCGATCACCCTGAGTAGCGCGAAGCGCGTACCCCTCGGTACGCGATCGAAAACGCTCGCTACTCGGGGAATCGGAAATATATCCGATCACCCTGAGTAGCGCGAAGCGCGTACCCCTCGGTACGCGATCGAAAACGCTCGCTACTCGGGGAATCGGAACTACTCCGATTATCCCGAGTAGCACAAAGTGCGTATCGAGGGATACGCCACTGAAACAGTGGCTACTCGGGGAATCGGAAATATATCCGATCACCCTGAGTAGCGCGAAGCGCGTATCGAAGGGACCGCCCATCCCGAGTCATGCGAAGCGTGTATCGAGGGGAGTAGCGCGAAGCGCTTAGCGAAGGGCTCTCCGCTGTCGATAGGAAGCCCAGTCCTTGCGCGCTGCCAGTCTCAATTCTTCGATGCGCCCCGCGATCAATGCCTCCTTCATCCTGCGGCTCCATTTCTTGAGCTGCGCCTCGACGACCTTTGCTTCCTCCCGGGTCGGAAACTCCTCGAACCAAACAAGTTGAACCGGCCGGCGAGTAGCCGTGTAGCCACCGGTCGCGCCGGTCTCGTGCTCCGCAAGCCGGCTTTCGAGATCATCGGTATGGCCGACGTAGTAGGATTGGTCCGAACACCGGAGCATGTAGGTAAAGAATGGCCGCGCCACGATTCGACCCTATCATGAGTCCGAATATCCCGAGTAGCGCGAAGCGCGTACCCCTCGGTACGCGATCGAAGACGCTCGCTACTCGGGGAATCGGAAATTCAAAATCCGACTATCCCGAGTAGGCTCTGAAAGAGCCGTATCGAGGGAAGGGCTAACTCTTCGTTGCAACGATCAGCGTCGTTCCGGGCAGCGTTTTCGCAATATCGCCGTGAGTGGTGATCGAAGAGAAACCCGCCTTCTTAAGCCATTCTGAATACTGCGACAGCGTCCAGCACTCCCCTTCAGGCGTGTGCGTCAGCGTGTAAACTGAAAAACGCAAAGCGAAAGTCGGTTCGGTGCGCACTTCGTTGGGCACGAAGTCATTGATGACGAACAGGCCGCCGGGCTTGAGGGCTTGGTAAGGAAAAGGGTCAGACTCTCACGTCTCGACTTTCTTGCTTAATCGATCAATCCCCCGTCGAAACTTGTTGTCCTGAGCTATCCGCTCGGCGAGTCGTCCGATCAAAGTTTTCACTATGGTTTCTCCGGATTCCGGCGCTTGTGCGATGGCTTCAGAAGCTTCCCTCCCGCTTGAGCACCGCACGCAGCCGGACGCGGCGTTCCTCGTTCATGTTGAGGACAAAAACTGTGGTGCGGCCCACCGCAGTCAGGCCGACAACCATAATGTCGGCAATTTGGAAATGCTCTTCCCAGGAGTGTTGACGTGGGTTGAAGAGCCCGGTGATGTCACCGGTTTCAGGATCGACACCCGTGAGATTGGCGCCTTTGTGAGAGTTGCATCGGTCGCAGGCCAACGCCAAGTTGGCAAGCTCATCATTGCCACCGTGCTTGCGAGGAACGATGTGCTCGATTTGGAATGTGGAAAACGGCAGGTCCTCTTGCTTGAGCAGACAATATTCGCAGCGATTGCCGGCTCGGCGCCGGACTAGCGCGCGGACCGATGCGTCCATCAACTACTGTGCGGAAGTCTGGCGAGAAGGCCTCGGGCCTTTGCCTGTAGGATACCGATCAGATCAATCGCTTCAATGTAAGCCCTATACTCGCGTTGCTCGGCTTCTGTCAGTACGGCTTCATTGCACTTCGCGGCGAGTTCATCGATGCGAGACTGCGTGACCAGATCGGCACGCAACTCTGCGATCTTCTTAGCCACGGCCGGCGTAAAACAGCGCGTGACCGGTTCCAGCATCTTATCTAGGATAGCGTTTTCGGTAATCCCATCCATCGTGTGTCACCCCCAGCGTCTAGGTCTTCGTCCGAGGCTTCGAGAGGTGGTTGTAGAGTAGCCCGGCCGTTCGCTGGCTGTCAAGCATCAGCCTCACGCTCAGCGGCCAAGGACTCGGAGATAGTCCCTTGCGGAAGTCTCATTTACGCTTAAGTTAGATCAGCTTTTCTGCGCCAAGATCAGCGTCGTCCCTGGCAACGTCTTGGGAATGTCACCGTGGGTTTCAATGGCAGTCCCGCAGGATGTGTTGAGCCCTCCGACTACCGCTCAGGATAAACCCCGCGATACCCATCATCTTGACAGCGCGGACAGGTATCGATTTCCCCGCTGTTCGCCGGTTGCGAATCCAAAAGGAGGGCGGACATTCCTGTCCGCCTGGCGGGTTAGAAAACCCGCCCTCCGTTATCTTTCTTTATGTACTTTGCGGCTAAACTCTCTTAACTCTTTGTCGCCAAGATCAGCGTCGTTCCGGGCAGCGTTTTCGCAATATCGCCGTGGGTGGTGATCGAGCTGAAACCCGCCGCCTTCAACCACTCGGAATACTGCGACAGCGTCCAGCACTCTCCTTCCGGCGTGTGGGTCAAAGTGTAAACTGAAAAACGTAACGCAAACGTCGGCTCGGTGCGCTCTTCGTTGGGCACGAAGTCATTGATGACGAACAGGCCGCCGGGCTTGAGGGCTTGGTAAGCCTTGGCGCACAGTGCCTGATTTCCCTTCGGCGACTCGAAGCGGCAGAAATTGCTCGCGATCACGAGATCGTAATGGCCGGCCTCGATCGGAGCGGTTTGATGTTCGCCGTCGATGAAACGAATCTTGCCTTCGAGGCCACGCTCTTTGTTGGCTTTCTTCGCCACCGCGTTGACGTTGGGCCAGTCTAATTGCGTCACCTGCGCGGCGGCATCGCGGGAGAGAATCGTCATGCCGAAGATGCTCGAGCCGCCGGCGATGTCGAGCACCCGAATCTCGCGGCGCTCCGTGCCGATCTTGAGAATATCGCACAGCGCCTTGGCGGCGGGCTCGGCGATGACGATGATGCCGAGTACGAGCTTTTCCCATACCTGAAGTTCCGCGCCGGTGTCCAGGCGACTCAGCGGCTTGCCGGTTTTAAGCGATTGCTTGAGATTGGCCATGCCATCCCAAAGCGCCAAGGCGACGTGGCGAAAATCGCCGACATAGGACGGCTTGCCGCAGACTAAAAAGGCTTCGCTCATCGGCGTAAGAAAATATTTTCCAACGCGCTTTTCGACCAGACCGAGAGCCGGCAGGCTGTCGAGCACGATGCGCGTGGCGCGCGGATCGGTTCCCGCTTCGCGGGCGATCTCCTCCGCGCCATGAAAGCCGTTGTGGACGAGAGTGAAAAAATCGTACTCGAGGGAGGCGTCGAGGATTTGGCTGTTGGCAAAGTCCCCGAGGATGCGCATCAGCGGGCGCGGGGAGAGTTCGTTTTGGGGGCTGCGAGGCTGGCTCACGATCTGTATTGGCACTTAAACAATGCAAAATGGAGATTGCAAAATGCAAAAGTCAAAATTTCAGACTCTGCATTCGCTCACTTTGCATTTTTCAATTTGCACTTTGCATTTTGAATTGATTCAGGGGCTGTAAAGCCCTTCCCTTTTGACGTATTGATAGACGCCCTCGAAGAACCACGCGAAATAGGCGGTGCCCATGCGCAGGCAGTATTCCAGGTTGAATCCAGGCCGCGTCTCCGCGCGCCCTTCTTCGAGCATCTTCTTTAACACCGTCCAGTCGAGATCGGCGTGGGCCATTACGCCGTCGTGCTCTTCCAGGTCGGCTTTCGCATGCACGCGGAAATAAACGATCTTTTCCTCGGGAAAATGATAAGCCTTGCGCAGTGCGCCGCCGAAAAATCGCGCCCAGTGGCCTACCGCCTCTTCGACGCAGAACGACGCCCACCACTCGACCATCGTGCCTTCGTAAAGCACTCCCCGATAGTACTCCAGAAAAGCGCGGCACTCGGCGAGCATTTCATACTCGATCATCTCGTCGTTGGTCAGGCCGAAGTTGCGGCCTTGTTCGAGGACGATCTGGATATGCCCCGGCGGCTTGGGATGGATCATTTCGTCGGCGACGTGGTTGGCGAAATGCTTCTGCAATTCCGGATGGCGCTTGAAGAACGGCAGATGGCGCTGGTAGGCGACGCCGTGAAAATTATTGATCTCGGCGACGAAGCCGTACCAGTTTTGCCAGAAAACTTTGATCGCTTCCATCGGCAGCGTGCCATTGCCTAAGTCGCTGTGAAAGCGGCCTTTCAAGAGCCAGCGGTCCGCGATATCCAGTAAATAACTTTTTAAGTCTGCGATGACCGCCTCGGCTTCTTGCGGCGAAAGTTTTTTGCCTGAAAAGTCTCGCCTTCCTAATCCAGCCATAGTGTGCTCCTTTCCAACCATTAGATTGACGCATAGCTCTTAGAAGCCCGCACTCGCCCCCTCACCCTTCCCTCTCCCCCGTCGCGGGGGAGAGGGAAGGGTGAGGGGGGGCATGACGCGGGGAATCTCCCTTGAGTCAAGCGACAGTCGTTAATAAAGCGCTCCCGGGTTCAATATATTATTCGGGTCCACTAGTTGTTTGATCTCTTTGACCAGATCGTAGAGACTCCCCAACCTTTGATACGGCAGCGGTCCCTTGGTGCTGAGGGTAGGCGCCGTCCAGACGACGCCGCGCTCGTTGCTAAACTGCTGCACCATCCCCATCCACTTGCGCAGCTTGCCCACGTCTTCATCGTCATACGGATTATAGAAGACGAAATACTCTTCCTTGATGGCCAGATCGCGCGTCACGTAGCTGTCATGCTGCGGCGAGTGCTCGGCGTCCCAGATGCCGCACTCCCGCTTCGCCGCCTCGTCGAGGTCGTACATTTCTTTCAAGAACGCCAGCGGATACATCTTCGAGGTCACCGCGAACATGCCGCTATGGCGCACCACCACGCCGCACCAGCCGTCGGGCCCCATGATATGCCAGTCGGGCCAGCCGTGCCGTCCGAATTCTTGAGCTTTCGCGCCCATCGCTTTGTCGGCGATCTCCCGCACGTCGACGCCGCCCGCCGATTCGTAAATCCCGCGCATGCGCTTCTCTTTAAAGGCGAGCTCCTCGGCGTCTCGCGCCATGAGCACCGTTTTCAAAAAAAACCAGGAGTCCGCCGGAATCTTGCTCTTGTCGTAAATCCCTTCCTCCATCGGCCAGTGATACTGCCAGCGGTCGGTGAAATGGATATCGTACACGACCTCGCCCTTGACCAGATCGATGAGCGTGTCTTGGACTTGCTGCAATTGATCGCGGCGGAAGGTGTAGCAGTAATCGTGCAGCCATTCTCTTTTCGCTTCGATGGCGCGCAGGCAGACTTTGCTGATGATGCCCATGGAGCCGGCGGCCAAGGTGAACAAACCTAGCAAATCCGGTAGATGGATCCATTTCTGAAACGGGCCGAACGTCGTCCCCTGATTGGCCAGCGCGCCCAAGCGAATCGTTTCGCCGTTGGCGAGAATGACTTCCAGGCCGAGCACCATGTCGGCGATCCAGCCGTAGCGCGTCATGCCGTAGCCGATGCCGCCCTTGTTGATCATCGCGCCGATCACCACGGCGGGACCGTAAGTGCCGAAGTTGGGAAGCATGAGCCCATGCTGCCGCAGCGCGTGATGAATGGCGTAGACGCTCGCGCCGCCCTCGGCGATGACGTACTGCTTCGCGGAATTCACTTCGAGGATCTTGTCCATGCCGAGCATGTCCAAAAGCAAGCCGCCCTTGAGCGGCGAGCTGATGCCCATGCCGACGCCGCCTTTGGCGACGATGGGAATCTTATGCTCGTTGGCGAATCTCAGAATCTCGGCGACGGAATGGTTGCCCTGGGCATCCGACTCCACACGCACGATAACATCCGGCAGGGCGCGGTAGGCGCCGTAGGCGAGGGTGTGCTGGTA
>Ga0184639_10000326_pt1 | contig 17727 bp, 23 predicted proteins | sample PLM31_170_b2_FD_133155 | JGI IMG/M metagenome (GOLD analysis project Ga0184639, IMG submission 133155) | Groundwater sediment microbial communities from an aquifer in East River, Colorado, USA - PLM3-1_170_b2 | ecosystem: Environmental > Terrestrial > Soil > Riparian zone | place: USA: East...
CTTCTTTTTGTAGCTCCAAAAAGCCCTAAAATCCACACCTAAATTTCCCCTGTTATTAGGACAATAAGGTTTAATTAGTAAAATCTATTTGCCGCCCTGCTCAGGGATTACAGAAAGTGTGGTTGTTGAAATTACATTGTTTATTTTTCTAATTTTTTTGGTGATAACCTCTTCAATTTCTTTTCTTGTTGTGACTTGCACTTTTACAAAGATATCATAAATGCCATATGTGCCCATGGCTTCTTTTACACCATCAATTTTCAGAATATCATTCATGACGTCCATTTCATGTCCGATTTTACTTTTTACTAAAACATATGCAATTTCCATTTTTATTCTCCCTTTATTTCTGCCCTAGTTTTAAAAACAGGTTTTATGCCAAGTGTAGCATAATTTCCTGTAGAACAAGTAAAGCACATAGAGTCTACATCTACTCCTACTGCTTCTGCCAAGTTTTTCTGATCATTGTATCCAAGAAAATCAGCACCTATGATTTGCCTTACTTTTTCAGTCAGTTCTTTTTCATCATATTCTTTACCGTCACCAATGAATGTTACAAGTTCATCCTGTGATGGAAAGTCAATGCCGGCATAGCATGGAAAGCGAATTGGAGGATAGGTTATTACCATGCTTATTTTTCTTGCACCAGCTCTGCGAAGGGCTCTGATGATTGCTTTTGAGCTTGTTCCACGAACCAAACTATCATCAACTACAACAACGTGTTTACCAGCAATAACAGAAGTGATTGGAATTATCCATCTGTTGATTTCCACCCTATCGCTTTGATGTGGCTCAATGAAACTCCTAAGTGGTCCTTTTCTACTGTATCTGTCTTTTAGTAATCCTTCTTCAAATGGGACTCCAAGCTCTTGTGCATATCCAAGTGCAGCAGGTCTGGCAGAGTCAGGAACTGGAATTACAATATCTGCATCTTTGATTGGAAATTTTTTTGCGAGATGCTGACCGATTCTTTTTCGTGCAATGTAAATGCTAGAGCCCTCCATGATGCTAGACGGATGTGCAAAATAAGTAAATTCAAATGAACAATGAGCATGTGTTTTTTCTTCAGAAAACATTTCTGATTCAAGACCAGAATTGCTGAGTTTAAGAAGTTCGCCTGGTTTTACGTCTCTTACCAATTCTCCACCAACCGCAGCGATTGCAGATGACTCTGATGCTACTATGTATGTATTGATGTCTTTTCTAAAACCAAGGACCAATGGCCTAAATCCTTTAGGGTCACGTGCTGCATAGACTGCATTATCATCAGAAACAAAGGTAAAACAAAATGAGCCAACCATCTCATTTTTTAAAATTGAAAGTGCACTTCCAAGATTTCCATTTGTTGCCATAAGTGAAACAAGTCTTTTTGCTGCAACCAATGTGTCACTAACGTTTTGAGGTGTAAATGTACATCCTCCAACCATTCCAGATAATTCTTCAACATTTGCAATTGTCCCGTTATGTGCAATACATAGATCTTTTACTCTCAGAGGTTGAGCATTTTCCAGGTTACTTTTTCCCATTGTAGAATATCTAACATGTCCTATTGCTGCAGGAGATGCATATTCCCTTGTAACTTTATCAAATTCTGTCGCTGCAGAAGAAACAAGCCCAATTTGCTTGTATGGTTCTTTCTTTGGAATAGCAACTCCCCAAGCTTCTTGGCCTCTATGTTGGAGAGCTCGTAGTGAATCAATAACCATTGGAATTACATTTGCCCCATCAAGGCTAAAGATTCCAACGACGCCACAATTTTCCTTAACCATGTGCCATCAATGACTCCAACGAGTTTAACCATTTTTCTTGTGCCTTATCAATCCTTAGATCGATTATCTTTTTTGTCTTGTTTTTAAAAATTATACTGGAACCTGAAAATTTTCCAATGATTCCATATGGTACTTCTTTTTGTTCTAAGAGACCCGTTATTTTTTTGATGTTTTTCTGGTTTACAGTAAGAACATATCTAGAATGAGATTCTGAAAATAAAAGGTCATCAGACTTCTTTAGTTTTTGCCCAGGAATTTCGTCTAATGATATGATGCATCCAATTTGGTTGTTAATACATAATTCAGATACTGCGATTGCTATTCCACCTTTTGAGCAATCGTGTACACAATTCACTAGGTTTCCGTCTATTAGATTCAATACTGCATCCATAGCAGCTTTAGAAAGTTTAAAGTTCACCGCAGGACATGAACCTCCAATCAAATTGTGGATATATTCATAATATTCAGAGCCACCAAGTTCATCTTTTGTCTCACCAATAATAAAAAGGAAATCATTTTGCGAGATTTTTTGTGAATGAAGTGGTTTTTGCTCGATCAACCCAAGGACTCCAATTAGCGGAGTTGGTTTAATTGGTCCATCGTCTGTTTCATTATAGAAACTAACTTTTCCTCCAACGCATGGAATTTCAAAATATTTTGCATAGTCAGTTATTCCTTCAAGCGATTCTTTGAATGTCCAAAAAATTTCAGGATCTTCTGGATTTCCAAATTGTAAATGATCAACCATTCCAATTGGTGTCGCGCCAGTACAGACCACATTTCTACATGCTTCTTCAAAACATCCTATAGCGCCTTGTCTCGGATCAATGTAACAGTGTTTTGAATTACCGTCAATTTTTACAGCCAAGAATTTTCCATTGTCAAGTCGTAACACAGATGCATCTTGTCCTGGTTTTACTACTGTTCTTATTCCTACTTCGTGATCATACTGACCATAAACCCAGATTTTACTTGCAATGTTTGGATTTGTGAGCATTCTAAGAAGGACTTTTGTGAGATCACTTGGAGTGTTTGGTTTTTTTATCTCTTGTATTTTTTTAAGATATTTTGGTTTTAATGCAGGTCTGTCAAGTAATGGCGCGTTTGCTACAACAGTACTTGGAAGTCTTGCAATAGTGTTTGTTTCAACTTTTACTTGCATCATTCTATCTTCTTTTACTCTGCCTATGACAGAATATGGAACGTGGAATTTTTCACATATTTCTTTTAGTAATTGAAGATTATATCTGTCAGTTATCACAAGCATTCTTTCCTGAGATTCAGAAATCATTATCTCAGTTGGAGACATTCCTGCTTCTCTTTTGTGTACTCGTGCTACATCCAATTCAATTCCAATAGAAAGAGCATCAGCGGTTTCAGATATTGCGCATGAAAGGCCGCCACCACCCAAATCTTTCATGGCTTTTATGCAGCCTTTATCTCGAGCCTCAAGTATCGCTTCAATGACTAGTTTTTCAATAAAAGGATCTGGGATTTGAACTGCTGAACGATTTTCTGATTCTAAGGTGTCTGACGCAAATTGTGAGCCACCCATACCGTCACGCCCAGTAGAGCCGCCAATCAAAACTACAAAATCATCTTTGTAGGCTTTGTTTTTGATAAGTTTGTTTTTCTTCCCAAATCCAATTGCTGCTACATCAACCAGTGCATAATTTTTAAAACAATCATCAAATTCTATTTCTCCGCCTACAGTAGGAATCCCAAGGCAGTTTCCATAGTCGGCTATTCCACGTACCGCATTTTTGAAAAGCCATTTTGCATGATTGTCTTTTTCTATATTTCCAAAACGCAAACCATCAAGTATCGCAATTGGTCTTGTACCAGCTGACAGGATATCTCTTATAACACCGCCAACACCAGTTGCAGCTCCTCCGTATGGTTCTACCGCAGAAGGATGGTTGTGACTTTCTATGTGTACTGTAACAACATAATCATCACCAACATCAAGTACGCCTGAATCATACCCTGGTCCTGAAATGACTCGTTTACCTTCTTTTGGTAGAATCTTTAGATGTTTTTTTGATGATTTGTATGAACAGTGTTCTGACCACTCAGCCGCAATTATTTGTAATTCAAGTGAATTTGGCTTACGTCCAATTTTTTTCTCAAGAAAAGAGTGCTCTTGTACGGTTAGACTCATTGTGCAATACCCATCGTAGTCAAAAGAGATTCAAAAATCATTGAAGCTGGTTTAGAATTCTTTGGATTTATGATTGATTCTGCAGCTCTCTCAGGATGAGGCATCATCCCTACTACGTTCCCTTTTTTGTTACATATACCTGCGATATTATTAGTTGAACCGTTCACTTCTTCACAATATGTAAAAACTATCTGATTGTTTTTCTTAAGCAAGTTCAGAGTTTCTTTATCTGCATAGTATCTTCCTTCACCATTAGCAATTGGTATTGGAATTCTCTGATTTAGTTTGAATTTGTTAGTAAATGGAGTTTTGTTGTTTTTCACTATGAGTTCAGTCCATTTGCACATAAAATTTAATGAGGTATTTTTAAGAAGTGCCCCAGGCAAAAGACCTGCTTCAACTAGGATTTGAAATCCGTTGCATACTCCAAGTATTGGCATTCCTTTTTCTGCCATTTTTTTTATGCCAGCAATGACTGGACTGTGTGCTGCTATGACTCCAGCTCGGAGTCGATCACCATATGAAAATCCGCCAGGAAGAACAATGGCATCAAGATTCTTGGACAGTTCTTGCTCGTGCCATAAAAGTTCTGTATTTAGTTTAAAAACATCAGTGAGTACATGTTGCATATCACGATCGCAGGTACTTCCTGGAAAAACTACAATGCCTACTTTCACAATTTTTGTATCTTACTAGCATTATTAAATTGAATCGAATGAAATCGTTTTTATTCGATTTCTTTTTGATAATAGATATGACACATGTTCGCGACATCATGATTCGCAATGTCATCACTATCGATCATAATAAAACAGCAAAGGATGTGGCACTTTTAATGTCAGAAAAACAGATCAGTTCATTGGTAGTCATAAAAGATGGCAATCCAATAGGGCTTGTTACTGAAAGAGATCTTTCCCGCAAGGTCTTGACTACAGATAGGAAAAGTTCAGATGTACAGCTTTCTGAGATAATGTCCCTGAAATTCCGCTGGGTTGAACCTATGACACCCATAGAAGACGCCATTCAAAAGATGATAAATAACAACATACGCAGGTTACTTGTCTTAGAAGATGGCAAACTTGTTGGAATAATAACGGAGACTGACTTGGCAAGGCATCTTAGAAGCAAGTTGCTCATAGATGGAGCACTGGAAGATTTCACTGCTTTAAAACGCAAAATAGTAAAAAGCGGTTAGACTTCAGAGCTTTCAACAGTTACACGGCTTACTAGTGGGTTGTATATTCTAAATTCGTTACACAAATCCATCACGGTTTTTTCTGCTATTTTCTTATTTTTTGCATCAACTTCAAATTTTAACATCTTGGCAGAACGGATTTTCTTTACAGATGAGTTATTTCCTTTGAGAATCAGATCATGTAATATGGTCTCGCCTTCCGGATCATTTATCTCTGGCTTATTTTCTATAATCACACTAACTTTGAATGAAGGCATGCTGGCTTGTTTGAGCGTAATTAATTTAAGCTTTGGTTTATTGATAACATTTTAAACCATCCAGATTTTCCCTTTACATTATGCCAATGTAGCTCAGCCTGGCTAGAGCATCTGACTTGTAATCAGAAGGTCGAGGGTCCAAATCCCTTCATTGGCTTTTATTATTACAGACAAAGTTAAGTAACAAATACGTAGAAAGAACACATGCAACTAGGATATGTTTTGATAAACTGTGACCTTGGGACAGAAGAATACATCTTAGAGGAGCTTAAAAGAATCCCGGAGGTCAAAAAAGCACATGTTACTTTTGGATCTTATGATCTAATAGCCGAAATCCAAGCTAAAACTCAAGAGGATTTTGATAAAGCGGTCTCACATGGAATCAGAAACATATCTAGAGTGATAAGCACGATGACCCTTAAAGTAGTAAATCCCGAAGGATAATTATAGAAGAAACGAAATCAAACTGGAATTGGCAAACATAGAATACACCGGTACGGTTTGGGCAATAAACCATGGATTACCAGAGCCATTGCTTAATCATTGCATAAAGAAACTAGTAGATCATGGAATCAAAAAAGAAGACATCAAGTTAACTGATGCACCAGAAAATGTCCAAGTGGGGACTGTCGTAGTTGACATATGGCCATACCATCTAGAAGTTGGGCGTGTTCGCACTGTTAGAAATGATTCATTTATCAGCGGCAGTGTTATGATAATAGAATTAAAAGCAGACGCCAGTGGAACCTATATCGACTAGATATTAGAATAGATTTATTTCTGATATAAAAAAAATCTTGGTGTGAAGAAGAAACCTGTTCAATCAAGTAAGAAAGGATTGTACTTTGCCATTGTAATAGGCATAGTAATAATTGGACTTGTGATTGGAGTTAGCTACTACGTGGAACAAGCCAAGATTTCTGGCCAGAGCTTTGGCAATAATCTTGAACAAATTCAATCAGACCTAAAAAAACAGATCTCGGATTATGAATCTAAATTAACTATCTGGCAAGAGGGAGGATTGACAAAACAAGAGATGCTAGAAATTTCTGAAAATCATATTGTAGAACTAGAAAAAATAGTTGAAAGATACGATAAACTGACACCACCGCAAGCTTTTACCTCAGCAGTGGAACTTTTCAAACGCTCAACACAAACCCAGATTGAAAGTGAGAAACTCTTAAAAAAATGGATAGAGACAGGCGATAACTCTACAAAGATTAGATCAGATGAGCTTTTACAACAATCGTTTGAATATGAAACCAGTGCATTGGTTTCATTTAATACGGCAAAAAAAGGTTACACACCATAAGTTATTTAATCAGGAATTATAGGATCGAATTGTTTGATGAGGTTCATAGTTGTAAGTATAGTTTCGTTATCTCTTTTATTTTCTAGCGCATGGGCTCAAGTTTACATAATAAATGACCAACAGTATGTCAATGAAGAAGGTACATTACACATAGTAGGTGAAATCGAGAATAATTCTTCTGTACCCTTAAACCAGATAGTTGTTACTGCTACGTTCTATGACATATATGATAAAATTCTTGATATCACTACAACCAACTCAATTCAAGAAACTATAATGCCAGGAAAAAAAGGCCCGTTTGATTTGATCTTTACAAACAAAATTATTCCACAAATATATCGATATTCACTCAATATAGAATACAAACCAGCTGAGCATAAAATAGAGTCACTTGAGATATTATCGTCAAATATCAAGCGCGATGTGCTTGATAATTTTATCATAAGTGGCACAATAACAAACCATGATCAAAGAACTGCAAACACCATAGTCATAATCGCAACTCTATATGATAAAGAGGGTAAGGTTGTAGCTACAAGTAAATCATACACAGAGCCAGAATATCTCAAAGCAGGTGGAATTACACCATTTCTCATATATGTACCGGACAAATCTCAGTCACAAAAAGCAGTAGACTACTCTCTGATGGTAGAATCAGAAGAATATACGGCAGTTCCAGAGTTTCCACTTGGCTCTGGAATAATTCTGTCATTATCTGTCATAGCCTTTGTCATCTTAACAAAAAGACCAAAATCTTTACAACAATCCCTTTTCGTGTAAAGAATTCAAAGTGATTTCAAGTTCTGCAAGTAAAAGTTTTTTCTCTAACGATACTGGAGCATCAAAATGAATAGGAAACGTGATACTTAACATGTCTGTATCGGTGTGTGAGACTCGAATTTTATGATCAGATTTTTTTTGATTTAAAATGTAGTCTTTCCATTTTGCAATGCGTTCTTTTATATCATCAATACGTCTTTGTAGATAATCTAGCCCAATTTCTTGATCATTAAACACTTCAAATTTTATCATGGGCACCATGAGATATCCGCCTGGGATTTTTTCATGTTTTTCATGCATCTCTTCGATTATTTCATTTATTTTATGCTCAGGAAAGATATCACCGTATTCAGGATCAAAGTAACCAGCTATGTGTTTATTTTCATCATATATCTTGAAATAACTTTCTTCACGTTCTAGTTTCCACTGCATAAGTTACATGCCAAATCTACCAGTTAATAATTTTAAGATAGTTTTGGTAGTGTTGTAAGACATTTTCCACAAAAATAGTCTTTTCCAGTGTTAAAGATGGTAGAATTTTTGCATTCTGGGCATGACTTGTTGATTCGAATTATTTCTACTGGCATGACACCAAGTTTGCGATCTATCTAAAAAGAAACTAGGTCAACATTATGTTATCAAATTCTCTAAAATCAACTATTATAAGGAATAATCACAAACCGTATCTCATTGGCACTGCACCCTTCAATTATTGATTTTATTGAAAATCTCATCAATTATTACATAAGCGAAGCGTCGTCGTATAAGCAAATTGCCCAGATATATGCAGATGAGATAGAAGACATTACTGCAGCAACAATTGGGATCATAATAGGTTGTGTATATTCAGGGTTTTTACAAACATACAAAAATCAACGACAGAACCCCAGTCTAGAAGACACGCAGGAATTTAACGACATAGTGAAACACAGAGCTGCAGACATAAGAAAAGCAATACTTGCTACCAAATCATAATACGCTAGAGATAAATTCTGATTATTTTAATGGAAAATAATGTCAGAAATTGTTCAATACAAAATACAACAACTAATTGACAATGGTCAGACAGTGCAGATTTCACTTGTTGAAGATGTACAGCTTGAACCAATATCACAAAAGCAGTTAATGTTTGATGCAATAAACAAAAAGATAGATCCTGAGCTAAAAGAACAAGTTCTCCCTTTAATTGAAGCAATCATGCAATCACAACCAACTATTACAGTCAAAAGTTATGCTCAGACTGCAATAACTATAACCATGCCAAGACGAAGGTATGAAAGAATGGGCAATCCTGGAGTTGGAGAGAAATTAGAAATTAATTTTAAAAAGATTTCTTAAAGTAATTTTTCTATTTCAGACATCGAATGCAATGGTAAAGAACATGTAAAGTCTTTGCAGACATACACCGTTGTTTTATTTTTATCAAATTCTTTTCCTGAAAAATAGTGGTATTTTTTCAGTTCATTAAGATGTTCTTCTTTTGAGATGATTACGAATATTGATTCAGGAACGAATTTCTTAGTCAGACCATCATAGATTTCACTGTTGTTTGTGTTTAGCATTGTGATTTCGATTGGTTTTTGTATGTAAAGATATATCGTATTGAGAAGCTGCCCAAAACCAAATGGGTTTTCTGCAGCCATCATAGATAATGATTCCATAATCTTTGTGGAAACATCAAGAAATCTTTTGTCTTGTGTGAGATGATATAATTTCAAAAATGCGTGTGCCGCAATTGAGTTGCCGGATGGTAATGAAAGGTCATAGATGTTTTTTGTACGAATGATTAATTTCTCGTGATCATCTGCTGTAAAAAAGAAATTATTTTCTTTCGGATCCCAAAAATGTTCTATTAGATAATTTGCGTGTTGTAAGGCAAGTTGGATGTGCTTTGCGCATGGATCTACTTCAAAAACATCCAAGAGTGCATTTACAAAATATGCATAATCATCAAGATAGGCCTTTAGTTTTGTTTGACCGTCTTTGTACGTTCGTAAAAGCTCACCGTTTATTGTTAATTTTTCTTCGATGAATTTTATACAATTTTTAGCCGCTTGCAGAAACGTTTCATGCCCACTAATTCTGTATCCTTTTGCAAACGCAGATATCATCAAACCATTCCAGCTTGTAAGAATTTTTTCATCTTTTCCTGGAGCAGTTCTCTTTGTGCGTTCTGCAAAAAGCTTTTCTGAAGAATGTTTTATGACGCCGTTTATCTCGTCTTCTGTTTTCCCAAATTGAAATGCGGCTGTGGATGTTCTAATGTTGTTGTTTAGTATATTATGCCCTTCAAAATTTCCACCATCAGTAACATCATAATAAAGACAAAATACGTCTGCATCCTTTCCTATGATTTCCTGGATTTGAGTTTTTTTCCAAACATAATACTTTCCTTCCTCACCTTCAGAGTCTGCATCTTGTGCAGAGTAGAATCCACCTTCAGGCGAGGTCATCTCACGCAATACATAATGGAGTATTTGATTTACAACTTCAAGATATTTTGGATCTTTTGTGATTTGGTATGCTTCTGTATATACCACAGGTAGTAAGGCATTATCATATAGCATCTTTTCAAAATGTGGCACAAGCCATCTTGAATCTGTGGAATATCTATGAAATCCACCTCCAAGTTGATCATATATTCCACCATTAGCCATTTTTGTAAGAGTTTTGAAAACAAATTCTTGGAATTTTGAAATACCTGAAAGTTTTGAATATCTTAACATAAATGACAGATTAGATGCATTTGGAAACTTGGGCGCATTACCAAATCCTCCATTTATCGGATCACTCATCTGAAGTAAATTGATAGCTGCTTCGTCTAGGATTGATTTATCAATCTTTGATTTGGTTATGTTTGATTCTGTTTTTTGTAAAACGCTCATGAAATTATTTGTTGCAGCTTCAACATCAGATGGTTTTTCTTTGTATGATTGTGGAATCTGATGCAGTAGACTGCCAAACCCTGGTTTACCATAGCTGTCAAGAACTGGAAAATATGTTCCTACATAGAATGGTTTTTGATCAGGGGTAAGAAATACACTAAGTGGCCACCCACCACTACCAGTAACTAATTGACAAACTTTTTGATATATGTCATCAATGTCTGGTCTTTCTTCTCTGTCTACTTTGATGTTGACGAAATTCTCATTCATTATCTGTGCAATGTCTTCATTTTCAAAGGATTCATGAGCCATGACGTGACACCAATGACATGCGCTGTAACCTATGCTTAGAAAAATAGGTTTGTTCTCATCTTTTGCTTTTTTTAGTGCATCTTCGTTCCACGTATACCATTTAACTGGATTATATGCATGTTGTAATAGGTATGGGCTAGTCTCTTTAATCAGATTATTTGCTTGCACCATATTCAAAGTGTTACTTGTATATTTGTATGTAATTCAATTATTAAATAAAGGCAAGATTTTCTTTCAAACATGAATTGCAGGAGATGTCATCACACTGACCAAGCACATGAGACTACAAAAAACAGCCCATCACTTATAAAAGCTGGAAAATGTCTAATTCCAAACTGCACCTGCAAACAATACCTTGACGCCATAGAAGAAATTGATGAAGATTTACTTTAGATACACAAACAAAATGGCCATTCCTGGTTTCGGTTCGCCCATTTTTTCACCAGTACTATTTACCATTTCGGTGGTCTGCTGTTTCATTTCCTCAAACTGTTTTATTTTTTCATTCATCATGTTATCTGAAAAGAATGGGTCGTCATGTAGTGCTAAAAGAAGTATGCCAATAGCAGCAAGGGAACCAGCTACTGCGATCATAGACCAGCCTACAGCTCTATAATTATGAGGATCTTTCATTTGTTTCAATGCAACGGAATCCTGAATTTAATCTTTTATTCATGTTATATCACCATATCATCATACAATGTCCATGTTGTGAAGTAAAGATGCAAAAAATCGCAGGAACATGAAAAATACTAGATGAAATTCACAAATGCGGTCTTAGCAATACTGTTTTAAAGTGACGAATCTACTTTGTTTTCTACTTTAAAGATCTGCATCATGAGTAGATCCATTCCTTTTTTGATGTGTTCAAGTTCATTTAAAGAATGAATCTGAGTTTCAGCAAGTACACGTAAAACACCAATAATTGATTTTTGAGAATTATCTGTTGTAGATGCTTCAAGAGCATTGAGTCGGGACAATATAATATCTAATTCTTTTTGTACTTTCTGCCCTTTTGATTCGGATTTTGACATATAGATAATTTTCCGCGAGAATATATGAAGATAGTCTAATGTGTTTTAGGAATTTAATCAGGAGATCCTGATTCTAGAAGTTTGTGAGTCATAGTTGAGATGGCTCTATCAATTCTTGCAAACTGTTCTTTAATTTTTTTGTCTACTCGCCCTTTTGAACTTTCTTTAATAATTTCCAACCCCATTTTTATGACAGAAAGAGATTCAAGCAATTCTTGTGATTTGTACCTAAGAGGATCTACACATTCTGTACTTTCAGATGGATCATATTGTAATGGAGCTTTGTTACTTAAGTTTACTAGTGCATTCAACAAATCATTTGGTTCTTCTTGTTGCATCAGAACTACATTCTAAATATAACTATTAAAATATCGTCTGCCAAAAACGATAACCAGTTCTGGTTATAAGATAGAGTTAAAGGAGATGTAATAAAAACAAATTTTATGATTGAAGAAAAACTGCGCACACTTGGAATTACACTTCCTAGTCCCCCAAAGCCAGCTGGCTCCTACATACCAGTAGTGAGAACAGGGAATCTTGTTTTTGTGTCTGGTCAGATTCCAATAAGTGATGGCAAGGTACTCTATTCAGGCAAAGTCACAAAAGATTTGTCAATAGAAGAGGCACAAAAAGCAGCTCGTTTATGTATAATAAATGCACTTGCTCAACTAAAATCCGAATTTGGAAATTTAGATAAAATTTCAAAAATTGTTCGCATATCTGGTTTTGTAAATTCTCCTCCAGAGTTTACCGAACAGCCAAAAGTAATTAATGGTGCATCAGATTTGCTTTTTGAAATTTTTGAAAAGACCGGCCAGCATGCTAGAATTGCAGTAGGAGTTTCTAGTCTTCCACTAAACTCTGCTGTAGAAATAGACCTGATAGTTGAACTCACTTAAATTTTAAGTCAATATCATCGCTCTTAAGATACTTTGCGAGCCAATTCTTTTACTTTTTTCATGTTTCCAGTGTCATCACGTCTATCATCTATCGGTGTTTCCAAAATGATAGGAATTTTTTTTGCATTGGCAAGTTTTATAACTTTACCAAGACCACCTGTGCCAATATGGCCTAGTCCTATATGCTCATGCCTGTCTATATTGCATCCTAGTTCTCCCTTTGAATCGTTTAGATGGAATAACTTGATGTGTTTGAAACCTACTATTTCATCAAATTTCTTTAGTGTTAAAGAAGCAGCCTTTTCTGTTCGCATGTCATATCCTGCAGCAAACGCATGACAAGAATCAAAACATATTCCAAATCTATCTAATGGCCTTAGGCGAAAGAAGATAGAGGCAATCTGCTCAAAGTTAGAGCCAACACTGTTTTTAAATCCTACATTATTTTCAAGAAGTAAAATAACATCACTTGGTGTTTCTTTAGCAGCTTTTGTGAATGCCTTGACAACTGTTTCTATTCCTTTCTCTTCGCCTATTCCTTTGTGGCTACCAAGATGAGCTACAAGATATGGGATTCCAAGCTTACTACATCTTTTGGCTTCGTCAATTAATGAATTCAATGATCTCATAAAAGGTACTGCCTCAGGCGAAGAAAAGTTTGGCAAATATGGCATATGAGCAGCAGTTGCAAATCTATCAATCTTGCTTGTAACTAGTCTTTTTTTGAAATTTGTGATATCTTTTTTTGAAAGCGGTTTTGAGGTCCAACCACGTGGATTTCTTGTGAAAATCTGAAATGCAGTACACCCCATAGCAACAGCATTATCGATCGAGCTATCAAGACCGCTTGCAATAGAAACGTGCATACCAACCTGCATAGACGGTAATTTGTTTATACATGGTTTAAATTTCTATTGCTTACCTGAAAGATCAGATAATCGAGAATTCAGTTACTTTTTCCCTAAATGGACAGTCGGGTCTTTTCTACTAATCATTTTATATTTTGGTCTTTGTTGAGAGACTATTGAAACCCAACATTGTTTTCACATTATTAAAGATTGATATGGTTTGATTCGTTTGGTTGGATAACACAAATTGTTAATTTAGTTTTGAATTAAATTTTTTAAGAAATACTGAAATTTCGTCTTTTGGAATTACTGCTCCACATGCTTTGTCGTGTCCTCCTCCTGAACCTCCAAGTTCAGTAGCTAGTGCATTAACAATTTTCCCAAGATGTATTTTGCAATTTCTAGAACCGCGAATTGAAACAGCGTATATGCCATGATCTTCTCTCAATTTGTATGACACACCAACATCTTTTCCTGACATACCCAAAACAAAATTTACTACCATGCTTGCTCCAGAATCAGTTACTTCCATGTATGACAAATTTTTCATCATCTTCATGTTGTCCTTTACTTTCTGAATTACACCAGAAATTTTTTCTGCTTGTATTCTAGCATATTCAAAAGAGTTTGGAATGTCATGTGGATATTTTGATTCACTTAACTCATCAACAAGATATAACAGATATTCATTGTCTTTTTGATGGCTAACTATTGTAAAAGTAAGAACTGTTGCTTCAAGTAAGACAAACTGTCTATCAAATTTCTGTAAAAGTTTAGAACCCAGAGGTCTGTCTTCCATGTAATCTGTAACAGCTGAGCATGCAGCTAGGAATGCACTATGATCGGTTAGTTTAGATTTGAATGCGTCATACACCTGAACAGTAGTGCACTCGTTGATATTATGAATTAGTTTAACTTTTAGTGCTCGTATTTTCTTTTTTATTTTTTCATCCAAGTCATGATGATCAACGTATGTTACTGAAACTCGTTTTTTCCTAAGAGATGTGAGCAGTTCAATAAATTGATCCTGATTTGTCTTACTAAGACCTAGATCGCAAATATAGAGAGTCTTTAATGATTCATTATTTTTTAGTAGTTCAAACTCATTCATTAATCCAGGATAATCTACAAGTCTTGTTTCTCCACCAAAGGCTTGTCTGATTAATGATGCAGCTCCTATACCGTCTGCATCTTCTTTATGAGATACACATATGACTTTTGTTCGTGCCATTGAATAATCAATGGCATAACCACCCTCATTTAAACTAAAAACGATTTAGTGATTTTTCTTGACTGCATATAAATTTTGAATTGGGAAACAAGATTTTGGTGGCCAGCTACATCTTGCAATATGACACAATACATATCATAAAATGAAATTCCCAACAATCGTGCTTCCATGTCAAGTTTCCCAATTTCTTCTAGAATTTCTGCATCAGTAGAATTAATTACAAACTCATCAACAAGTTTGATAAAATCTCGTTCTAATTCTGTCATTTTTAGGTAATCTAAAAATTCTCCTATATGGATCAGAGTTGTTAGATTAGACAAATTGCTTAATTTTTAAATTAATTTTTGACTTGAGTCTAGACAATTTTTTCGTATGACTTTAATATGCAGTTTTTGAAGTTAAATAGTGGAGACAAAAAACATAGGTCTTCGTAACATAGAAGTAGCGGATACTAAGATTTCTGCAATTGACGGGATAAATGGCAAACTGATCTATCGAGGATACGACGTTTTAGATTTGGTCAAAAAATCAACCTTTGAAGAAACTGCATGTATGTTACTCAATGATGATCTACCAACACAAGATATGCTGAATGACTTTTTCAATAATCTTGTAGCATCGCGTGAGATTCCTGAGGGAGTTGAAAAAAACCTCAAAAATCTACCTAAAAACTCAAACCCCATGGATGTTCTCCAGTCCACAGTTTCAGCACTTGCATCATATGATACTAAAAAAACAGATGATCGCGATACTAATTATAACAGAGCAATTCAACTCATCGCAAAAATTCCAATAATTGTTGCATATTGGGATAGAATTCGAAACGGAAAAGAGTTAGTGAGACCTTCAAAAAAACTAAATCACGCAGGAAATTTCCTGTATATGCTAACTGAAAATGAGCCAGATGATGAACTAGCCAGGATTTTTGATATTTGTTTAATTTTACATGCAGAGCATAGCTTTAATGCTTCAACTTTTGCTGCAAGAGAAGTTGTTTCTACAAGGGCACACATGTATGCAGCAGTAAGCGCCGCTATTGGAGCATTAAGTGGCGAATTACATGGCGGAGCAAATTACCAAGTAACGCGGATGCTTTTGGATATAAAAACAGAAGACAGAGTAGAATCATGGATTAAAGAAAAACTTGCCCAAGGAAAAAAAATAATGGGAATGGGTCATGCAGTATACAAAACATTTGATCCTCGCGCCGAAGTTTTAAGAGAGTTATCAAAACGATTATCTGAAAAAACAGGTGAGCCATGGTTTAAGATCACAAAAAAAATCGAAGACATTACTGCAGAAGAAATGAAGAAGATAAAGGGTTCAGATATCTTTCCAAATGTTGATCTGTATAGTGCCTCTACATACTATATGCTAAAGATTCCACCTGATCTGAATACACCAATTTTTGCAATATCCAGAGTCGCAGGATGGACATCGCACATCATTGAAGAAAAATTTGCAGAAGCTGCACCAAAGCCTATGCTTTACAGGCCAAAAGCAGTCTATGTTGGAAAATATTGCGGCCCATCAGGTTGTGAATATATTCCTCTTGAAAAAAGATTACACTAGTTTCTTGTCTCTAGCCATTCTTTGGCTTTGACATTTACATCATATTTGTGAAGTACGAAAAATACCATCTCGTAGAATGTAATTCCACGCTTTTGTGCTTCGGTATCAATCCATCTTAAACCGTCTGCAAGCTCTGGATCATATTCAGAAAACTCAACCAATTCATCCACCATGTTTGTGAAGAAAGAGTGAGGTTCTAGCATCAGTACCAGATTTCTATTTTGGTTATTCAGCTCTGTATTCAAAATATATAGACTAATTACCTAAATCCGTTGATAATCTGATCAACGATTTGCTTATTTCTTCTTAGGAATATCAAAGGTTAGCTAGTCAATTTTGTGAAATTATCAATAGCAAACGAGGTTATCGACAAAGAGTGTATCTTCCAACCTATCTTTTTTTATCTCTAACCTTAAGTTCATAAAAAATTAAAAATTGGTATGAGTAAAACATCAAACAAAGCGAAAAAAAGAACACGCGATAACGCTAAATCGAAAAAGTAGTTTGTTTTCATCTACAAAGAGTAAAAATGCAAAACCCCCCGTTTTCATGCCTGAATAGTTAGCGATTCACGTTATAATGGAAGGTATGATTTGTTGGAAAATAGAGATCAGGCTTATCTAAAAGAAGATATTAAAAGAATTAGTGAAATCAAAACCGTTTCTCCTTACTTTTCTGCTCTTCCTGATTATAATTGGAATCATCTCAATCACACCTTACGCTCTAGCTGAAACCTATAAAAAAGATCTTTACGACAATTTATTTGAAGAATACGAACACTGGAATGATTAAACTTGAAAAATAATTTAATTATATTTTCTCTAATAGGAATTACTTCTGTGGCAGTAATAATTGCGGGAATTTTAGCACTAAATTTAGTTTCATCAACTTCAAATGTAGTGTCGGTGAATTCAGACGCATATCCTGCTGCTAAAAATGACAGTCCAAAGAAAGTTAGCTACACTTTGATTGCACAAGATGCTGAAATTGAGATATCCAATGGCGTAAAAGCTAAAGTTTGGACATTCAATGGAACTATACCTAGTCCAACGCTTCGGTTTAATGAAGGCGACGAGGTTACTGTTAAATTCATCAATAAGACTCCGCTAGCTCATACTATACATTTCCATGGCACGCATGACTCAGCAAATGACGGAGTTTATCCTCAAATACAACCAGGCAAGGAATACACTTACCATTTCATAGCGCAAGAGGCGGGCTTCTTCATGTATCATTGCCATGCTTTTCCAACTTCCGAACACATTCGTATGGGCATGTTTGGAGCAATGATAATTGACCCTGTAGGGCGTCCAATGACACCAGCAAGAGAATATTTGTTTGTTCTAAGTGAATTTGATCCCAAGAATGCTATGGAAAATTTTCCACAATTTTATCCAATTAACGGCTACGCAAACCAGTACATGGATAATACAATCAAGGTAAAGATAAATGAAAATGCCAGATTCTATGTC
>Ga0184639_10000327_pt1 | contig 17727 bp, 17 predicted proteins | sample PLM31_170_b2_FD_133155 | JGI IMG/M metagenome (GOLD analysis project Ga0184639, IMG submission 133155) | Groundwater sediment microbial communities from an aquifer in East River, Colorado, USA - PLM3-1_170_b2 | ecosystem: Environmental > Terrestrial > Soil > Riparian zone | place: USA: East...
GCCCACCGCGGTCTCGATGTTCCACGCGGGGGTGCTGATGAAGCTGGGCGCGTTCGCGGCGCTGCGGGTCGGAGTCATGCTGCTGCCCGAGGGCGCGAAGTTCCATGCGCCATGGATCGTGCTGCTCACGGTGGTCAACGTCGTCTATGGCTCGTTCATCGCCATGGTGCAGAAGGACATGCAGTACATGATCGGCTTCTCGTCCGTCTCGCACATGGGGCTGGTGGCCATGGCGCTCATGACGCTCAACCGCACCGGCTACGTAGGCGCAGGGATGCAGATGTTCTCGCACGGCGTGATGACGGCCCTCTTCTTTGCCTGCGTCGGCATGATCTACGACCGCGCGCACACTCGCATGATGCCCGAACTGGGCGGGATGGTGAAGAAGATGCCGTTCGTCGCGGTGGCGTTCATCATCGGCGGGTTCACCTCGATGGGCATGCCGGGCCTTTCCGGCTTCACCGCCGAACTCCCGATCTTCCTCGGGGTGTGGAATGCGAAGGCGGCCAGCGTCGTCCGCGGCTACCCGGGCTGGCTGCAGTGGCTGGCGAACCTCGCGCAACAGCCGTGGTATTTCCCCGCCATCGCGTTGATCTCGGCCATCTCGATCGTGGTGACGGCGGCCTATGTCCTGCGCGCCGTGCAGAAAGTCTTCTTCGGCGAAATCTCCCACGAGCACGACCATCACGTCGGCGACGTGACCGTGCTCGACAAGACCGCGCTGACGATTCTGTGCGGGCTGATGGTCGGCATCGGCGTCTACCCGGCGATCATGGCGCCGCTCATTGACACGGGTGTGGCCGCGATTTTGAAACTGCTCGGAGTGGCGGAGTGATTAGCCACGAATGGACACGCATTTGCACGAAATCTCTTCTGAAAATTCGTGTCCATTCGTGTAATGCGTGGCAAAGGTTTTGCGATACATGACACCTGAACCCTACACCCCTGCAATGTTCCTCTCGATCCTGCCTGAGATCCTGCTCGTCGGGCTGGCCGGGTTGATCATGCTCGCCGACCTCGTGTGGCCCGAGAGCCGTAAGCGCGGCCTCGGCATCCTGACCTCTGTTGGCTTCGGTGTGATCCTCGTCGTGGCGCTGGTCTTCTCGCGTCCGGCGGCGGATAATCCTCTCATCTTCGGCGGGATGATCCGCGACGACTTTGGGGCCTTCTTCTTCCGGATCATGTTCCTGTTCTCCGGCGCGGTCGTCGCGCTCCTCTCGCTGGACTCGCCCGGCGTGGGGCGCAAAGGCGAGTATTACGCAATTCTGGTGAGCGCGGTGCTGGGCATGAACTTCATGGCCGCGGCGGCGGACCTCATCATGCTCTACCTGTCTATCGAGACGACGTCCATCGCGCTCTACCTGCTCGCCGGTTATCTGCGCGACGAGGACAAGAGCGCCGAGTCCGGCCTGAAGTATTTCCTCTTCGGCGCGTTCACCTCGACCGTGATGCTTTACGGCTTCAGCCTGCTGTACGGGTTCACGGGCAAGACCAACCTGTACGAATTGGGCGGCGCGCTCGCGAGCGTCCCCACCCTCGCGGTCGTGGCGGCGTCCATGCTCGTGCTCGTCGGCTTCGGGTTCAAGGTCGCGGCGGTTCCGTTCCACTTCTGGTCGCCGGACGTGTACGAGGGCGCGCCGACCCCGATCACCGCCTTCATCTCGGTTGCGTCGAAGGCCGCCGGGTTCGCCGTCCTCCTGCGCGTCATGCTGGCCGTGTTCCCCGGCGTGGAGAGTTACTGGGTTCCGCTGATGGCGGCGATTTCCACGGCGACGATGACGCTTGGCAATTCGCTCGCGCTCGCGCAGAAGAACATCAAACGCCTGCTCGCCTATTCGTCCATCGCGCAGGCGGGGTATGCGCTCATCGGGCTGGCTGCGAACTCCAAGGAGGGCGCAGCCGCCACGATCTTCTATCTGGCGACGTACACGCTCACGAACCTCGTCGCGTTCGGCGTCATCATCCTGACTTCACGCATCGTCGGGTCGGACGAGATCAAGGATTACGCGGGCCTCTCGCGCCGGTCGCCGGGGCTGGCGCTCGCCTTCATGGTCGCCTTTCTCTCGCTCGGCGGGATGCCGCCGTTCGCGGGGTTCTTCGGCAAGTTCTTCGTCTTCGCCGCCGCCGTCCAGCAGGATTTGATCTGGCTGGCCTTCGTCGGCGTGATCAACGCGATTGTGGGGCTGTACTACTACCTCACGGTGCTCAAGGTCGTGTACCTGTACCGCTCCGAGCACGATAACGAAAAGATCCCGACCCCGCGCGCCTACGCGGTGGCGCTGGCCGCGTGCATCGTCGGCATCGTCGTGCTCGGGACGTGGTCCACGCCGTGGATTGACTGGGCGACGCGGGCGGCGGGGAATCTATTCTGAGTTCGAGGTGCGACGCACTTCCGCGGAGCGAGTGCGTCGCACCTGCAAATTGACGACTCTTTTTCGCCCGTGATACAATTCACATACTATGCCCGCCGAGAGTCCTGAGTCCGATCAAGTGAAAAATGCGCGGGCATCTCTACAATTAGCGTTTTCAGTGCTGGGGCAGGTGGGCCTGCTGACCATGGGGGTGATCATCGTCGCGCTGGTCGGCGGGCTGTGGCTGGACCGGTTGTTATCCACCAAGCCGCTCTTCACCGTGCTCCTGATGTTGGCGAGTTTCCCCATCTCGTATTACATTATCTACCGCATCGCGCTGAACGCGGTCGGAAGAATAAAACCGGCGGCGAGTCAGCCGCCGCGCGCAAAGGAGGAAATGCAGAGTGACGACAACTCATCCGCGTAGGATCGGTTTCAAACGCTGGATTGTGATTGCCCTCATGATCGTGGGCGGCGTTCTCGCCTTCGGCGTGGGCGGCGTCTTCAAGCCCCTCAGCCCGGTGGTGGTGCTGCCTCCCGAACCAATCTGGCCGGGGCTGAACATCCCATTTACCTCGATCCCGGTCAGCAATACCTTCCTCGCCACCCTGTTCGCGGACGTGGTTCTGCTCGCGTTTGCGTTTGGGGCGTGGCGGTTCTCCAGGAGCGGCAGGCTGGTTCCTGCCGGCCTCTACAATTTCTTTGAATGGCTGGTCGAGTTCCTGTGGAACATGACAGAGTCCGCCGCGGGCAAGTGGGCCAGGCGCATATTCCCCATCATGGCGGCGATCTTCCTGCTCGTCTTCACCGCCAACATGGTCAAGCTCCTGCCCGGCTTCGAGAGCTTTGGCTGGATGAAGGAAGCGCACGCGAAGGGCTACGAAGCCGTTCCCCTGTTCGGCGGCCTCTACGCGCTGGACGCTTCCAAGCCGGTGGATAAAACAGCCGAGCACGGCGGCGAAGCGGCCCCGGCGGGCGCCGAGAAGGACGAGTTCTGCGCCAACGCGTGCGAGGTCGTGCCGTTCTTTCGCGCCACGGCCACGGACATCAACTTCACCTTCGCGCTGGCCGTGTCGTCCGTCGTCATGACCCAGGTCTTCGGCGTGTGGGCGCTCGGGATGAAGTATTTTGGCAAGTTCATCAACACCGGCACCATGATCAGCAAGCCCCTGTTCGGCGTGATTGACTTCGCCGTGGGCCTGCTGGAGCTGATTTCGGAATTCGCCAAAATCCTCTCGTTCGGCTTCCGGTTGTTCGGCAACATCTTCGCAGGCGCGCTGCTCCTGTCCATCCTCGGCGCGCTGACCGCGGTGGTGGTGCCGAGCGCGCTGTACGGGCTGGAGTTCTTCGTCGGCATCATTCAAGCGTACGTGTTCGCCATGCTCACGCTGGTGTTCATGAGCCAGGCCACGGTCAGCCATCACGGCGACGACCACGCTGAGCACGCCGCGCATTAGGCACAAACTCACTCATTCAGTTATCAAGGAGATCACACACCATGGACCAGGCAGCAGCAGAAGCTCTCGTTCTCGGCTTCAAGTACATCGGCGCAGGCCTCGCCGCCATCGGCGTGCTCGGCGGCGGTATCGGCATCGGCATCGTGGCGGGCGGCGCGGTGGAGGCCATGGGCCGCAACCCGGACGCCACCCCCACCATCCAGACCAACATGATCCTGGGCCTCGCCTTCTCGGAAGCCACGGCCATCTATGCGTTGGCGGTCGCGCTGATCATCCTGTTCGCCGCCTAAGGAGCGCCCCATGGAAAAACTGGGTTTCAATCTGGGCTTTTTCCTCGTCCAGCTGCTCAACTTCATCATCGTCGCGATCGTCCTGAAAGTCTGGGCGCTCGAGCCGATCGTGAAGATGCTGGAAGACCGCAAGAAGAAGATCGCGCAGGGCCTGGAAGACGCGCGCGTCGCCGCTGACGCCCGCGCCAATGCTGAAAAAGAAGCGGCCAAGATCGTCGCCGAGGCGCAGACCGAGGCCAACAAGCGCGTGGCCGAGGCCGCCGGGCGGGCGGAAAAGGCCGCTGCCGACGTGCGCGCCGCCGCCGAGGGGGAGCGCGCCCGCATCCTGAAGACCGCGCAGGAGGAAGCCGCGTTCGAGCGCAACCGCATCCTCGGGGACCTGCGCGGGCAGGTGGCGGCCCTCGCCATCGCCGCCGCCAACAAGGTCATCGGTGAGGCGCTCGACGAGAAACGCCAGCGCCTGCTGATCGAAGAATTCTTCAGCGGCATCAAGGCGGGCAAGGTCACCGTTCTGGAAGGCGAGCCCCTGAGCGGGGCGACGGCCGAAGTGACCAGCGCCCTGCCCCTCACCACCGCCGAGCAGGACACGGTCAAGAAGGATATCGCGGCCAAGATCGGGGGGACGGCCTCCGTGGTCTTCAAAGTGGACCCCGGCATCCTGGGCGGCCTGGTCGTCCGCGTCGGCGACAAGATGGTGGACGGCTCGGTCGCGGGCCGGCTCGAAGGCCTGCGCGTCAGCCTGAAGTAATCCTGGTGATTACACACAAGTGTTCGGACGGCAGTTGCACTGCCGTTCGCGCCCGCAGTGCAACTGCGGGCAAACAGATTTGTGAATAATCACCAGAAGTAATCGTCTTGCCCCTTTGGGATTGAGGGCGTAGAATAGACGCTATGAGCACACTGCCGGCCGAGTCGGTTGCCCGCTGGACGATTGCTGATCTGGAGCTTCTCTCCCAGGAAGAGGGGAAGCGGTACGAGATCGTCGAAGGAGAGCTGCTCGTGTCCACTCAGCCCCATTGGTCTCATCAAGAAACCTGCAACAACATTGCCTTTGAACTAACCGCCTGGGTTCGTGGCGGCGGCAATGGAAAAGTTGTATCTGCACCGGGTGTGATCTTCGACGACGAAAACGCCGTCGCACCGGATGTGGTCTGGGTGAGTCCCGAACGCCTGTCGCTCATCCTGGGGGAGGAAGGCAAACTCCACGACGCGCCCGAGTTGACAGTGGAAGTGTTATCGCCGGGCAAACTGAATACCCGTCGTGACCGGGAGGCCAAACTCCGGCTGTATTCCACTCGCGGCGTGCGCGAGTACTGGATCGCCGACTGGCAGGCGAAGAGTTTGCAAGTATTCCGGCGCGAACAGGCTGTGCTGAAACTCGTCGTTACGCTCCTGGCCGAGGACGAACTGACCTCTCCCCTGCTGCCTGGATTCAAGGTCAACGTCGCCCGGCTGTTTCCGGGATAGTTCTCTCAACGATGCAAAGCCCCGGTCATGGCCGGGGCTTTTTCATTTTGCTATACTGCCCCTATGCGACTCTCGACTCTCATCTCCGCCCTGCCCGAAATCCGCGCCCGCCCCAGTGACGCCGACCCGGACATCACCGCCGTCACCGCCGACTCGCGCCGCGTGACCCCCGGCGCATTGTTCGTCGCCCTGCGCGGCGACAACTTCGACGGCCACCGTTTCATCCCGGACGCGCTCACTCGCGGCGCGGTTGCTGTCGTTGCGGAGAAGGAACTCAAAGAGCTTGAGGGAACCGAAGGAACTCAAAGTTCCTTCAGTTCCGGGTTTCCCTCAGTTCCCCATCTCACCGTCCCCGACTCTCGCATCGCCCTCGGCTGGCTCTCCGCCGCGTGGCACGACTTCCCCTCGCGCAAATTGGTGCTCATCGGCGTGACGGGCACGGACGGCAAGACGACTACGTCGAGCTTGATTCATGCGATCCTGCTGGCCGCCAGGCTGAAGGCCGGATTGATCTCCACCGTAAGCGCCGTGATTGGGGATGAGACGCTCGACACCGGTTTCCACGTCACCACGCCCGCCGCGCCCGAGGTGCAGGGCTACCTCGCCCGCATGGCCGCCGCGGGCCTCACTCACTGCGTCCTCGAGGTCACCTCGCACGGCCTCGCCCAACGCCGCGTGACCGGCTGCGACTTCGACGTCGCCGTCGTCACCAACATCACGCACGAGCATCTGGACTACCACAAGACCTACGAGAACTATCGCGCCGCAAAGGCGCTGCTGTTCTCCGGCCTGAGCGCCGCCGCGCCCAAGTCCGGCGTGGAAAAAACGGGCGTGCTCAATTGCGACGATAGTTCCTATGCGTATCTGAGTTCGGTGTTGAGGGTGAAGCGGATTGGTTATGGCCTGAAGTCAGGCGCGGATGTCCGGGCGCAAGCCATCCACCACACACCGGGCCACATGCAGTTCCGGGCCGTGGGAGCCGGGTTCGATATTCCGGTGGAGACCACACTCGTCGGCGAGTACAACGCCTCCAATTGTCTCGCCGCGATTGCGGCCACCGTGGCCGCGCTGAATGTCGCGCCCGAAGCCGCACAACGCGGCCTCGCCACGCTCAAGGGCGTGCCGGGGCGGATGGAACGGATTGATATGGGCCAGCCGTTCACCGCCATCGTGGACTTCGCGCACACGCCCAACGCGCTGCGCCGCGCGCTCGAAACCGCCCGGCAGATGTTAGCCATCCCCGCCAGTGCCCAGCACCCTGAGCGGAGCGCAGCGCAGGGCAGCGCAGTCGAAGGGGGCAGGGCACGGGGCCGCGTGATCGCCGTCTTCGGCTCCGCCGGTCTGCGCGACATCGAAAAGCGCCGGCTGATGGCCGAGACCTCCGCCGCGCTCGCCGACCTCACCGTGCTCACCGCCGAAGACCCGCGCACCGAGCCGCTCGACGCGATTTTGGAAATGATGGCATGGGGCGCAAAAAGCAAGGGCGGTGTGGAGGGCCAGACTTTCTTCCGCGTCCCCGACCGGGGTGAGGCCATCCGGCTCGCGGTGCGCCTCGCCCGCCCTGGCGACGTCGTCCTCGCCTGCGGCAAAGGCCACGAGCAATCCATGTGCTTCGGCACGGTGGAATATCCGTGGGATGACCGCACCGCTATGCGCGCGGCGCTGGCTGATTTATTGGGAGTTCCAGGCCCCGAAATGCCACGCCTGCCCGCCGTTTCATGCTAGAATCGCGGCCATCTTCTGGCGACGGATGACTGGCACCTGACTTTTGTGTTTGACCTCGGCATTGTGATCGTCAACTGGAATACGCGTGACTTGCTGCGCGAGTGCCTGCGCTCGGTGTACGCTTCGCGCGGCGACTTGACGTTTCAGGTTTGCGTGGTGGACAACGCCTCCGGCGACGGCTCGGCGGCGATGGCGCGCGCCGGGTTCCCGCAAGTGCTGGTCATCGAGAGCCAAACGAATGTAGGTTATCCGGCGGGGAATAATATCGGGCTGCGTGCGTTCGGCTTCGGGCCTCACCCCCTACCCCCGGCCCCTCCCCCCTCTCCTGAGCAAAGCTCAGGAGAGGGGGGAGGGGTGGCGCGAAGCGCCGGGGTGAGGGGTGAGGCCCCGCGTTACGCTCTCCTCCTCAACCCGGACACCGTGCTGCCGGAGACCGCGTTGGCCGACATGCTGGCTTACATGGACATGCGCCCCCGCTGCGCCATTGCGGGCCCCAAGCTCGTGCTCCCCAACGGCGAACTCGACCTCGCCTGCCGCCGCAGTTTCCCCACCCCCGAAGTCTCGTTCTACCGCATGATCGGCCTGAGCAAGTTGTTCCCGCGCAGCCGCCTGTTTGGGCGCTACAACATGACCTACCTCAGCCCGGACGTGGAAACCGAAGTGGACTCGGTCGTCGGCGCCTTCATGCTCGTGCGCCGCGAGGCCATCGCGCAGGCCGGGTTGATGGACGAGGCCTTCTTCATGTACGGCGAAGACCTGGATTGGGCCTTCGCCATCAAGCAGGCGGGGTGGGAAGTGCGGTACAATCCCGCCGTCACCGTGCAGCACGTCAAGCGCGCGGCCAGCCGCTTGAGCCGGCGCGCGCAGGTCGCCTTTGAAGAGTCGATGCTGATTTTCTACTACAAGCACTACGCGGCCGTCACCCCGCCCCTGCTCGGCGCGCTCGTCGTGTTCGGCATCCGCCTGCGGCTGGCCTGGACGCTTCTCCGTGAGCGCCTCGCCCGACTAGGGACCCGCGCCGCCCCGGCCAAAGCCTGACTGACATATGGACTCGCGCCGCTTTCGCACGTTGTTCTCCCTCTCACTGGCCGTGATGGACGTGGCCATGGTTGCAGCCGCGTTCCTCGGGGCTTATCGCCTGCGCAAGCTGATCCCTTGGCCCGCGGAGGCCGTCGAACTCCCGCCGCGCTTCCTGCCCTACCTGGGTGTGCTGGTGATCCACGTGATGTCGGTCCTGCTGGTCTTCTTCTTGTTCCGCATGTACCACCTGGTGCGGGCCACTTCCCGCGTGGACCTCTTCTACTCCATTTTCGGCGGCCTGACGGTGGCGACCCTGCTTTCGGTGGCATTGTCGGCCCTGCTTCTCAAGAACAGCATCTTCGAAGTGAACTTGCCGCGCGTGATGGTGTTCTACGCGTGGGCGGGCGGCGTGCTGCTGGTCACGCTGGGACGGTGGGCCTTGCAGCAAATCCGGGCGGCGCTCCAGATGCGGGGTGCAGTGCAGGACAAAGTCATCCTCATCGGCACAGGCGAAGTGGCGCGGCTGGTGATCCAGAAGATTCAAAACCAGCCCTATCTTGGCTACAAACTGCTGGGATTAGTGGATGGCCCGGGCGCGTCCGCCGAAGCCCGCCCCGAGCAAAGTCGAGGGGTCGAGGGCTATCCGGTGCTCGGCCAGACCGAAGACCTGCCCCGCTTGATGGACCAATACGGCGTGGACGAGGTCATCATCGCCACGCCGGAAGCCCCCGACGAGGAAATGGTGCAATTGATTTCCCTCTGCTACCGGGAGGGGGTGAGCATCAAGGTGTTCCCGGACGTGTTTGAGCTCATGGCGGCGGGCGTGACGATTGACGACCTCGGCGGCCTGCCGCTGCTCAACGTCCGCGACGTGGCGCTGCGGGGTTGGAAGCTCACCTTTAAACGCGCCATGGATCTGGTCGGCAGCGCCATCGGGCTCGTCCTGTTGTCGCCGCTGATGATGCTCATCGCCCTGCTGATTAAGCTGGACTCCCCCGGCCCGGTCATTTACGTGCAGGAACGAATGGGGCTGGACGCCAAGCCGTTCCCCGTCTTCAAATTCCGCTCCATGCGCGCGGATGCGGAGGTCAATGGGCCGGGCTGGACGGTGAAGGACGATCCGCGCGTCACCCGGCTGGGACGGTTCATCCGCAAGTATTCCATAGACGAACTCCCCCAACTCATCAACGTCCTGCTGGGGGATATGAGCCTGGTGGGGCCGCGCCCCGAACAACCGGCGTTTGTGGAACAGTTCCAGCTAATGATCCCGCGCTACATGGAGCGCCACCGCGAAAAGGCGGGCCTGACCGGCTGGGCGCAGGTCAACGGCCTGCGCGGCGACACCTCCATCATGGAGCGTACCAAGTACGACCTGTGGTATATCGAAAACTGGTCGGTATGGCTGGACATCAAGATTATCGTCCGCACCCTCGTCCGCGGTATCTTTTTTGACCGCAGCGCCTATTAGCCGATAGCGGATGGGCCCATTTCAGACACCGCATCACCATACGCTATTTGCCATCTGCCATCCGCCATCATGTCCAAGCTCTCCAGCGTCACCGCTTTCTTCCCGGCCTACAACGATGCCGGCACCATCCCGACCATGATCCTCCGCGCGCTGCGGACGCTGCCGCAGGTGGCCGACGATTACGAGGTCGTGGTCATCAACGACGGCTCGCAGGACGATACGGCTCAGGTGCTGGACGAGCTGGCGCGCCTGTACGACCGGCTGCGAGTCATCCACCGGACGCAACCCAGCGGGTACGGCGGTGTGTTGCGCGCCGGATTTGCGGCGGCGGCCAAGGACTGGATTTTCTACACCGACGGCGATGCACAGTACGACGCGCGTGAGCTGGCCCTCCTCGCGCAGGCCGTGCGCGACGGCGTGGATATGGTCAACGGGTACAAGATCAAGCGCCACGACCCTTTCCACCGTGTGCTCATCGGCCTGGCGTACCAGTACTTCGTCAAGTTCCTCTTCGGGCTGGTCATTCGCGATGTGGACTGCGACTTCCGCCTGATGCGGCGGGCGATCTTTGACCACGTGAGCCTGGAATCCACGACCGGCACCATCACGTTCGAAATGGTCAAGAAGATTCAAGACGCCGGTTACCACATTGTCGAGGTGCCCGTCCATCACTGGTACCGGCAGTACGGCCAGTCACAGTTCTTCAATTTCCCGCGGGTCGCCCGGACGCTGGCGGCGCTGGCGGGCTGGTGGTGGCGGCTAGTTGTGAAACGCGAACACATGCAGACTTTACAGCGTGACACGGTGACGGATTGACGGGGTGATCCGCGCCGCGTCACCTTGTCACCCCTCACCTTACCAGATGGCTAATTCCCTGACGAATTCGACTGACACCTTCCACGATCAACCCATCCTCATCACGGGCGGCCTGGGCTTCATCGGCAGCACCCTGGCTCATCGGCTTGTCGCGCTGGGCGCGCGCGTCACCGTCATCGACTCGCTCATCCCCGAGTACGGCGGCAAGCTGTTCAACGTGGCCGGGCTGGAAGACCGCCTCAAGATCAACATTGCCGACGTGCGCGACGAGTACAGCATGGATTACCTCGTGCGCGGGCAGGCGTTCATCTTCAACCTCGCGGGACAGGTGAGCCATCTCGACTCGATGCAGAACCCATACACCGACCTCGACATCAACTGCCGGAGCCAGCTGTCCATCCTCGAAGCCTGCCGCAAGCACAACCCGCAGGTGCGCGTCGTGTTCTCCGGCACGCGCCAGATATACGGCAAGCCGCATTACCTGCCCGTGGACGAGCGCCATCCGATTGACCCGGTGGACGTGAACGGCGTCAACAAAGTGGCGGGCGAGTGGTATCACATCGTGTATCACCGCGCGTACGGCTTGCGCACCACCTCGCTGCGCCTCACCAACACCTACGGCCCGCGCATGCGCGTGGTGGACGCCCGGCAGACGTTCCTCGGCCTCTGGGTGCGGCGCCTCCTCGAGGGCAATGAGATTCTGGTCTATGGGGACGGCGAGCAGAAGCGGGACTTCAACTACGTGGACGACGTGGTGGACGCCCTGCTGCTAGCCGCCGCGCACGACGAAACGGTCGGGGAAATCTATAATCTGGGAGGCGAGAAGGTCATCTCCCTCCGCGCGCTGGCCGAACTGCTCGTCGAGCTGAACGGTTCGGGAAGCCATCGGCTCGTGCCGTTTCCATCCGAGCAGAAGGCCATTGACATCGGCGACTACTACGGCAACTACTTCAAGATTCAAACAGCGCTCGGCTGGCAGCCGCACGTGCCGCTCCGCGAGGGGCTGGCGCGCACGCTGGCTTATTACCGCGAACACCACGTGCAGTACTGGCCGTAGGGATCAGACACGCGATGTCTCGAAGACGCTGCGTGTCCGATAGGGAACGACTAGCGCGAGCGAGTACACTGATTGACACCCTCCGGCCCCAATGGTATTATCCGCGCCGACAATCCGATAGCCCCACCACGGCACTCTTATCCAGAGAGGCAGAGGGACCGGCCCGATGAAGCCTCGACAACCTGGTTTAGTCAAGTAGTCAACTGGTCGAGTGGTCAAGTGGTTGCTGACCACATGACGACGAGACCGCCAGACCACAAGACTAACACCAAGGTGCCAATTCCGGCAGTGTAGGGGTAATCCCGCGGGATTACCCGGTTCTGGAAGATGAGAGGGACGAATCAGCCAAGACTGCCTAGCCCCTTCTCGCCCGGAGGGGCTTATTGTTTCTAAGGAGATCAACACCCCATGAGCACGACCTTTATGACTTCCCCGAAGCTGATGTTCACCTCAGAATCGGTGACGGAAGGCCACCCCGACAAAATCTGCGACCAGATCAGCGACGCGGTGTTGGATGCTTGCCTTGAGCAGGACCCGATGAGCCGCGTGGCGTGCGAGACCGCGACCAAGACCGGTTTCATCATGGTGCTGGGCGAGATCACCACCCACGCCTTCGTCAACTTTGACGATCTCGTCCGCAAGGTCGTCAAAGAAATCGGGTACGACAGCAGCGAGAAGGGTTTCGACGGCAACACCTGCAGCGTGCTGGCCGCCATCGCCAGCCAAAGCCCGGACATCGCGCTGGGCGTGGACCAGGCACTGGAAGTCAAAACCGGCGAGATGACTGACGCCGACGTCGAGCAGGTGGGCGCGGGCGACCAGGGCATGATGTTCGGCTTTGCCTGCAACGAGACCGACGTGTTGATGCCGATGCCCATTTACCTGGCCCACAACCTGGCCCGCCGCCTGGCCACCCTGCGCAAGAACGGCGAATTGCCCTGGCTCCGGCCCGACGGCAAGACCCAGGTCACGGTCGAGTATTCGCGCGGCAGGCCCAAGCGCGTGGACACCGTCCTCATCAGCGCCCAGCACGCGCCGGACATCGGCCAGACCGAAATCCGCGAGGCCGTGATTGAGTGCGTCATCAAGCCCATCATCCCGCGAGAGATGCGTGATGGTCAGATGCACATCTTCGTCAACCCCACGGGCCGCTTCGTGGTGGGCGGGCCGATGGGCGACGCGGGCGTGACCGGGCGCAAGATCATCGTGGACACCTATGGCGGCATGAGCCGCCACGGCGGCGGCTGTTTCTCCGGCAAAGACCCGACGAAGGTGGACCGCTCGGCCGCGTATGCGGCGCGCTGGGTGGCCAAGAACATCGTAGCCGCCGGCCTGGCCGAGCGCTGCGAGATTCAGGTGGCCTACGCCATCGGCGTGGCGCGCCCGCTCAGCATCAACGTGGAGACTTTCGGCACCGGCAAGATCCCGGACGAGGCCATCGTGCAGTTGATTCACGATCACTTCGACCTGCGCCCCGGCGCCATCATCCGCGACCTGAACCTGCGCCGCCCGATCTACCGCAAGACCGCGGCCTACGGCCACTTTGGCCGCACCGACATTGACGCGCCATGGGAAAATACGAACAAGGCGGAGGAACTGCGGGAAGCCGCCGACTTGCCATCTCCGAAGTAGCGTTGGAACCACAGATTACACGGATTTCACTGATTTTGCTTCCCCTCTCAATCTGTGCCATCTGTGAAATCTGTGGTTCTTGTTTCGACCACAAAAGCGTCGAGCGCCGTGCAAAGACGGCGCTCGACGCTTCACTCATAGATCTCACACCCACAGACTTGCTTCACTTGCCCCATCTCAGGTGACTCCCCTCGGCCAGCAAATCCACCGCGGGGCTGTTATCGCTCCCCAGCCAGCGGAGTTTGCCCCAGGGGTACGGACCGCTGGGTTGCCAGTCCTGGATGTCCACAATGGCTGCCCCACTGCCGTCGGTCGCGCCCAACGCTTCGCCAATCAAATAGCTGTCCGTGCGCAACAGGTTGATTTGCCCGTCCGGCGCAATTTTCGCCAGGCTGAGCACGTCGGGCGAATACATGGCCTCTTCGGTTGCCGGTCGGATTGAGGCGAAGGCGAACAACTCGCCATTGGCTTCGAAGGCATAGTTGACTGAGTTGAGCGATTGGTCAGGCGAGAGCGGCTGGCTCACGTCGCCACCTCGAAACCGGAGCGTTCCAGCAACGGCTTGAGTTCGCCCAGCAGGTCGGCCTCGTCGTCCACAATCAGTACTTTGGCCTGGCTCATACGTGGGGCATTATATACCGGCGGTGGCACACGGATGATACGGATCAGACGGGTTTCATCGGTTTTCCGTGCCATCCATGCCGATCTGTGAAATCCGTGTGCGCAGTTTCTCGACTATACTTGCGCGCATGCCTGTGTCAGAAACTGCGGTCGTCGGCGCGGGGCTGGCGGGCCTCACCGCCGCAGTGCATCTCGCCGAGCGCGGTGTGCCCGTGCTGCTGCTCGAAGCCGACTCGCTGTATCCCGGCGGGCGGCTGTGGGGCGGAAAACCTCACCCCTCTCCCCGGCCTTCGGCCACCCCTCCCCCCTCTCCTGAGCGAAGCTCAGGAGAGGGGGGAGGGGCAGGGGTGGGGGGTGAGGTCACCCTCACCCTCAACGGCCTCACGCGCACCTTCTACCCCGAGCACGGCCTTCACGGCTTGTGGAACGAATATCATAACCTGCGCGCCACGCTCGAACGCTTCGGCATCGCGCCCGACGTGATCCTCGCGCAGGAGGAAGAATGGATCCACGGCGAGCGGGGCCGCATCCTCCGCGCCGAGATCGGGAGCGGCATCCGCGATGCCTTTCTCCCCGCGCCGCTGCACTACCTCGATCTGTTCGCGCGCCCGAGCTTCATGCATGTGCTCGGCTGGCGCGACTGGCTGGGCCTGCCCGCCGTGTGGTATGGTCTCCTGCTCGCCGTCGCCCTCGACCCCTTCGCGCAACTCATTCCCCTCGAAGGCCAGACCCTGCTGGATTACTCCCGGGGCTGGTCGCCGCGCGTGGCCGCGCTCCTCGGCGGGCTGGCGCGCAACTCGCTCGCCACGCGCCCCGCTGAAACGCCGCTCTCCGCGTTCATCGCTTTCCTGCGCTTCTACACTCTGCTCCGACGCGACGCGTGGCGCTACACGTATTTGACCGCCGACCCCGGCACAGCATTGATCGAACCGCTGGTGAAACGTATCCGCGAGCGCGGGGGCGAAATGATCCTGGGAGCGACGGTGGACGGCCTCACCCCCCTACCCCCCTCTCCTGAACCTGTGGTTCAGGAGAGGGGGGAGGGGGCCGGGGGGTGGGGGGTGAGGTTTCAAACTCCCCTCGGCCCCCGCACTTTCCACGCAGGCCACGTCGTCCTCGCCGTGGACGCGCCCGCCGCGCAGCGCCTGCTCTGCGAGAGCGTTGCCACTCGCCCCGTTGCCGAAAAACTTCACTGGCCCGGTGGACAACCCAACGCCGTCGTGCGCGTGTGGCTGGAGGTCCAGCCGCGCCCCGGCCCGGAGGGCGGCATCTTCACGGGCGACTTTGTGATGGACAACTTTTTCTGGCTGCACCGCATCCAGCGCGACTTCGCGGAGTGGGCGGCGGCCACGGGCGGGAGCGCGGTCGAGATGCACATCTACGGCCCCGCCGAATTTCTGGCGCTGCCAGACGCCGTCATCCTCGCGCGCGCCATCACGGACCTCTACCGCGCCTACCCCGAGCTGCGCGGTCACACCCTTCGCCAAACTCTCCAGCGCAACTCGGCCACGCACACCAAAATGATCGTGGACAAGCCCGAGCGCTGGCTGGGCGTGCGCACCCCGTGGCCCAACCTGTGGGCGTGCGGCGATTGGGTGCGCGGCCCGTGGCCCGCGCTGTTCCTCGAGCGCGCGTGCGTGAGCGGAATCGAAGCGGCCAACGCCGCGCTCGACGCAATGGGCCTCGAACCGTTCCCCGTGATGCCCTATTCCAAGCCGGAGTGGTTGGCTGCCGCAATTCAGAAATGGCTGTTGGGAGGCCGGGAGCTGCTCAGGCGTTTCCGCCGACGAGATGCGGCATGACCGACAACCCGCGTGGCGACAAGCCGCCCCGGTTCGTTGCCTGCGTGCTGTTGCTGGCGATGATCAACAGATGTGCCGCGCCTGTGTCCGGAGGACGGGATAGGCCGACGCCCGCGGTGGTCAAAGTGATCGAAGCCGTGCTGATCGCGACTCACACCGCCACGCCGACCGGGACCGCGTTGCCCTCCTCAATGCCTCAGAGTACCTCCACGCCGTTCCCCACCCTGATTCCCTCTCGCGCCCGCACGACTACGCCGACTCCCACTCTGACTTCAACTCGCCGCCCTTCCCCCACACTTCCTTTCGCCCCTACACCCACACCCTCGCCTTTCCCCGGCGACGTGATCATCGTCGGCTATTCGGTCGAGGGCCGGCCCATCGAAGTGTACCGCTTCGGAGATGGGCCGGTAGAGCGCATGATCGTCGCGGGCATGCACGGCGGCTACGAGTGGAACACCATTGCCCTCGCCGGGCAACTCATCGTCTATCTGACCGATGATCCCGGCTTCATCCCACCCGATGTGACATTATTCATCCTGCGCTCGCTCAACCCCGACGGCGAAGCTCGTTCGCGCGGCGTGTCCGGGCGCGTCAACGCGAACGGGGTAGACCTCAATCGCAACTGGCTTACGCTGTGGCAGGCCGACTGGCCGCGCGACGGCTGTTGGCGCTACGCGCCCACCACCGCCGGTTCCGGCCCGGCCTCCGAACCCGAGACGGTCGCGCTGATGGGCTTCCTCCTCACGCGTCGTGTGGACGCGCTCATCAACTATCACAGCGCGGCGCAGGGCATCTTCCCCGGCGGCCAGCCCCCCGACCCGGCCTCGCTCAGTCTGGCCGAGGCCGTGGCCGCCGCCAGCGATTACCCCTACCCGCCCCTCGACTTCGACTGCCAGTTCACCGGGCAGCTGATTGACTGGGCCTCGGCCCACGGCATCGCCGCGCTGGACGTCGAACTGACCAACCACCGGGACACGGACTTCGAGCAAAGCCTGGCGATCCTGTCTGTGATGTTGAATTGGCGGCGATGAGCGAGACCCGAAGGGTTTTGAAAACCCTTCGGGTCTGGCAGGCTTTGGTATAATGCCGCCCATTCAAGGAGGGTGTTCTATGATCACCAAACGCAAGCTCGGAAAAGGCAGAGTCCGCATCACGTTTCAGATGCCTGTGCTCGAGGGCGTCACCCAACTGCACCTCGTGGGCGACTTCAACAACTGGAGCATGGCGGAAACGCCGATGAAACAGGCCGCCGACGGCTCGTGGAGCGTGGCGCTCACGCTCGAAGGCAACCGCGCGTACCAGTATCGCTACTTTGCGAACGGGCAGACGTGGCACAACGACTGGGCCGCCGACGCCTACGCGCCCAACACCTTCGGCAGCGACAACTGCGTGGTCAACCTCGTGGAAGAGCCGAAGCCCGCGCCGAAGAGGAAGGCGGCAACCACAAAGAAGAAGACGGCCAAAGCCTAAACCGACAGCCGGGCGCAGATGCGCCCGGTTTGCCGTTAATCTCTGCTCTTCAACGGGCGACCTGCTTAGGTCACGCTTGCAGCGTGACAACTCCGGCTGCCCACCGCGTCACGCTCAAGGCGTGACTCCAACTACCTGAGGCCGCATGACCAACGAATTCACCCAATTCATCGAGACCACTGTCGCGCAGACAAAAGCGCTGGAGAAAGCGTACCGGCTGGCGGAGTGGGAAGCTGCGGCCAGTGGCACGCCGGAGGCCAACCGGCGTCAGCAGGAGGCCCACGCCGCTTACCTGCGTCTCCTCGCCGACCCTGAGCGCCATGCCACTGCCAAACGCCTCCACGAGTCCGGGAAGGCCGCCGACCCCCTCACCGCCCGGCAGCTCAAAATCATCTATCTAGTGACAGGCGAAAACCAGCAGGACGAGGCGACCATTCAGCAACTCACCCGGCTCGAAGCCGAAATCCGGCAACGGTATTACAACTTTCGCGGCGAGGTCGGTGGGAAGAAACTCAGCGACAACGAGCTGGACGGAATTCTGACCAAGAGCA
>Ga0184639_10000328_pt1 | contig 17674 bp, 11 predicted proteins | sample PLM31_170_b2_FD_133155 | JGI IMG/M metagenome (GOLD analysis project Ga0184639, IMG submission 133155) | Groundwater sediment microbial communities from an aquifer in East River, Colorado, USA - PLM3-1_170_b2 | ecosystem: Environmental > Terrestrial > Soil > Riparian zone | place: USA: East...
AGTCGAGTTCTTGGACGACCGTGGGATCGTCAAGGAATAATGGAGAAGCCGCCCAACAATGCGGCGGACCCCTGTCCGTTGGCCCTCCAAAATAATAAAGCCCCGACCTTCACAGGCCGAGGCTTTCTGTTTCCAAACAGGGTGCGTGAGCGCAGCCTACGCGCTCGTGCCGACGGGGACGGGCATGGGCAGGCTCTTCTTCTGGTCGCGGTCGTACGGGGCGGTGGAAGATTTTCTCGAACTCCGCCGCGTCAATCGTCTCGGCTTCGATCAGGCCCGCGCATAGGGGGTTTGAACATCCAGCCCGGCTATCGTCTGAAAGTGCCTCAGGTTGAAAGTGTACAGGCGGGCCGAGCGGGCGAGGGCCATCGCCGCAATCAGGCAGTCCGGAATGCTCAGACCGAAAGACAGACGATGAGCCGTTAGCAGCTCATAAGCCCGCGCAAACTCGGCGGCTTCCGGCCACACGATGTCGAACGTGGAAAGAAACTTCTGCGTGCGCTGGAGGTCAGTTTGGTCAGGGCATCCCATGAGCAGTTCCATCGCCGCGACGCCGGGCACTTGAAATGCTTCCTCTGCAGCGCGCTCGAGCCAGGCTTGCGCGGCGGTGGTTCCGCGCAGGCAGTCCACCAGCACATCGGTATCCAACAACATGGTCATGCCGCGCGGCTCCAGGCTTCGGCGCGCAGGCGGCGGGCGAATTCGGCGCTGTCGCCAATGTCCGCGCGGTCACGCCACATGCCGAAGAACTCGGAGTGCAGTAAGTCGCCGAGCGTGCGCGTGGAAGCGCCTACGCGAGACGCGATGACCACCACAATTTCAGCCGGGCCGGTCGGCACATCGTTCGGCAGAGTGATACGCACCTCGCGGCTGGGCGGCACATTGGCTGTGAGATTGATTGTTTTGACCATCGTCGCCTCCATCCTGTGAGCACGATTATACACGGCTCAGGGCCGCGCTCCCAATCGCAAAACCTGGGCAGTGGATCGCCGAGCGCGCTGAGGCCGCTGGGTCGGCGCGCTCTCGAAGCCAGAGCACACCCGGACAGCCATAAAACAAAAGCCCCGGCCATCCTTGAGCCGGGGCTTTCACTTGTCGGAGAACACGGGCTTACATCGGTTGCGAGGTCAGCAGGGGCGCGACTTCAATCCCATTATCCAGTTCTTCCCAGTACACCGCAAAGCCGCGCGGCTCCAATGACCAGCGCGCGCGCTGTTCCGGCGTGGCCTGTGCGAGCCAGGCCAGCCAGGGCAAAGACAGCGGCAGGCCGATCTCCCGCCCGTCGCTCAACGCAACATAGATCATCGCCTCCGTGAAGCGCACCGACTGGACACACATCGGCAGTCTCGCTGTCGGCCAGTGCGGGTATGCCCGCGTCAGGCCAAAGCCTGGTCTTTCAGCAGGTGCTCGATTTCAATCCCGTCGTCCAGATCGTTCCACAGGACACTGCGACCCCCCGGCCCGATGACCCAATTCGCCCGTTGCGACGGCGTGGCGTTGGCCAGCCAGCGCAAATCACGCAGGCTTAACGGCAGGCCCACCTCCCGGTTGTCGTTGAGGGCGATGTACACGGTCGTATCGGTGAACCGCACCCCGGTAATGCGCAATTCGATGAGGGCTTGAGTTTTATTGGGCACGATGAAAGGCATACGTCGCCCTTTGGGATAATTCCGACTATGCCACACTTTACGCGAGCGGGCAAGCGACGCTCGGCACAGGACCCTGAGCGGCGAATGCCCTCAGCGCCCTCGGTGATTACGACTTCCCGACCGTGTGCAGCAAGATGAAGTTGGCGGGGACGAGCTTGTTCGTCGGCAGGCCGGCGATGAGGACGACCTGCTGGCCGGGGCGGACGGGGGAGTTGAGCAGCATGGCGGCTTCCACGTGCGCGAGCATCGCCTCGACGGTATCGGCGTGGGGGATGAGATAGGGGGTCACGCCCCACAGCAGCGCGAGCCGCAGGTGGGTTTTGGGTTCGGGGGTGAAGGCGAGGATGGGCACGTCCGGGCGTGCTTTGGACATGATGCGCGCGTTGCGCCCGCTGAGGGTGAAGATGGCGATGGCGCTCACGTCGCGGTCGTGCGCCAGTTCGCGCGCCGCGCGCGCCAGCGCAATCGAATCGTCCGAGGTGGATTCGGTTGCGCCGTGCCAGCGGCCCCACTCTTTGACGTGGCCCTCGGCCTCGGCGATGATGGCCGCCATCATCTTCACGCTTTCGACCGGATAGTGGCCGGAGGCCGTCTCGCCGGAGAGCATCACCGCGTCCGTGCTGTCGAAGATCGCGTTCGCCACGTCCGAGACTTCGGCGCGCGTGGGCAGGGGATGCTCGATCATGCTTTCCAGCATTTGCGTGGCCGTGATGACGATCTTGCGGTGGCGGTTGGCGGCCTCGATGATGCGCTTCTGTGCGGTGGGGACCTGTTGCGGCGAAAGCTCCACCCCGAGGTCGCCGCGCGCGACCATCACCCCGTCGGCGATCTCGATGATGGCGTCCAGGTTGTCCAGCGCGGCGGGCTTCTCCAGCTTGGCGATGATGGGCAGCTTGGACGCCCTGGGGTCAATCTCCACGAGCGCGCGCTTGACGTTGGCTACGTCTTCCGGGCGGCGGACGAAGCTGATCGCCACGTAATCCACTTCCTGCGCCACCCCGAACGCCAGGTCCGCGCGGTCTTTGTCCGTCAGCGACGGGATGTTCACTATCACGCCGGGCAGATTGATGCCCTTGTGCTCTTTGAGGATGCCGCCGTGGACCACGCGCGTGTGCACGTCCGGGCCGTCCACTTTTTCCACGCGCAATTCCATCAACCCGTCGTCGAGCAGCAGGCGGCTGCCGGGGCGCACGTCGTCCGGCAGGCCGGTGTACGTCGTCGAGACTTCGTGCGCGTTGCCGACGATCGCGCGCGCGGTGATGGTGAACTCGGCGTTCTCTTGCAGCTCCACGGCTTCACCGCCGGCCAGCGTGCCCGTGCGGATTTTGGGGCCTTGCAAGTCTTGCAGGATGGCGACGGGCTTGCCCAGGCGGTTTGAGACGCGGCGGACGCGGCCCAGCGTGGCGGCGTGCTCCTCGTGCGTGCCGTGCGAGAAGTTGAGCCGGGCCACGTTCATCCCGGCTTCGATGAGCGCGGCCAGCTTGTCTTCGGTGTTGCTGGCCGGGCCGAGGGTGCAGACGATTTTGGTATAACGCATACGCCGGTTGGCTATTCCCGGTCAACGAGCATCAGCCCGCGGATGCCGCAACGGTATGGCGGGCGTGAAATGCTCGTCGCAGTCAGTCGAGGCGCTGGGCCGGGCTTTCCGGTGAATTTCGGGGATTATAACACGCCCGTCGGCGGGAAGTTGCGTGTTATTTCAGGACTCAATCCACGCGCTCGGAAGAAGAGGGGGGCGGCGCAGGCGCGGGTTTGGCGAGCGGCAGCACGGGCGGGGGCTTCGGCAGGTGAGTTTCTGCCGCCGAGGGATTCGCCGAGGGATCGAGCGCGGCGAACCAGGCCGTGAAAATCTGGAGCCAGGGTTTGGGCGGCGGCAGGCCGCCCAGCGATTTGTCCCGGGAGACGAGGAGCACGGAACCCGCGAGCAGCGCCGCGCCGAGCCACTGCGTGAGCGTGAGCTGTTCGCCCAGCAGCAGCAATGCTCCCAGCACGGTGATGAGCAATTCGCTCAACCCGAGCAGCGCGGTTTGCAGGCCGCCCAGATGTTTGACGCCCGTGAACAGCATGAGGCGGGAGAGGATCGTCGCCGCGGTGAGCAGGAGCACGGGCTGCCAGCCCGCGACGGTCGTGGGCAGGGCGGGGCTGCCGCTCAGCCCGTAGGCCACGGCGACGGTGACGGCCATCGCCGTGAGGGTGTAGAGCGTCACCGTCGGCGCGGGCACGTCGTACAGCACGCGCTGGTTCACGGCGAGGTGCAGCGCATACATCGCGCCGCCCCCGATCATGAGCAGGCCGCCCACCCAATCCGCCTGCGCCGTGCCCGTCCACTTGAGCAGATACACGGCGAAGATGGCCAGCGCGAGCCGGAAGAGGGTGAAGCGCGGAATGGGGTGGCCGTCCAGCCGGGAATACAGGGTCAGGAAGAGCGGATAGAGCGTGTACAGCAGTTGGGCCAGCGCGGCGTCCAGCCGGTTGAGGCCGTTGTAGTACATCAGCGACCCCAGCCCGTTGATCAGCCCCGCCAGCATGCAGCCGACGAAGCCCACCGGATAAATGTAGAAGTAAGGCCGCCACGCTTTGTGAAGCGCATAGGCAATCCACAGCGTCGCAACGGCGATGACGGTGCGCAGCATGACGACCGACTGCCACGGCACGTTCGCCAGCATCGCCTGTTTGCCGAAGATGGGGGCCAGGCCCAACACGACCGCCGACAGCAGCGCCGCCGTGACGCCCTGCACGTGCGTGGAATCCCAGTAGGACGGTTTCAGGCGCGGCATTACGTGAGTGCGTCTATAACGTCGGCGAGCAGCTCGTCGTCCATGAACGAGCCTTTTTGCAGGAGCGTTTCAATCTGCCCGGCGAGCTTGTCGCGCTCCTCCGGCGTCAGGGCTTTGGCGGTCACCACGATGACGGGGATGTCCCGCGTGGCCTCGTCGGCGCGCAGCGCGTCCAGCACGGCGAACCCGTCCACCTCCGGCATCATCAGGTCGAGGATCACGAGGTCGGGGTGCTGGCTGCGGACCAGCTCCAGCCCGGCCCGGCCATCTTCGGCCTCGTAAATCTGGTACGCGCCCTGGGCCTGCAGGATGCGGCGGATCAGCCGCCGCGCGTCGGCGGTGTCGTCCACGATGGCGATGGAGTGGACGCGCTCGTCGAGCCGGTGCAGGGCGGCGAGCAGGCCCTCCTGCGGCAGCGGGGTTTCGGCGGGCAGCTCCATGTTGCGCAGCCAGTTCTCGCCGAGCGTCTCCACTTCCACCGGGAAGGTGTGGCCGGTGCAATTGACGACGACCACGTCGTCCGGCTGGATGTGGCCGGAGCGCACGAGCTTGAACAGCCCGGCGAAGGACACCGCCGCCGCCGGTTCCATGGAGAGGCCCTCCATCTTCGCCATCACGTGAATGGCGCGGTAGGATTCTTCGTCGCTCACGCTCTCCATCACGCCGCCGTATTCGTCAATCGCGCGCTTGAGCAGGGTGTAGCTGCGCCCCGGGTTGCCGGTGGCGAGCGTGGCGATGCGCGTGCGAGGGACCTTGACGACCTCGGCGGTCTCCAGCCCCTGCCGGAACGCGTTGCTCATGGGCGCGCAGCCGTCCACCTGAATGCAGGCGAGCGCGGGGATGCGGTCAACCAGCCCCATCTGTTTCAGTTCAGTGAACCCTTTGATCGCGCCAATCGGGCCCAGCCCCCCGCTCACGGACTGAATGTACCAGTCCGGCGCGCGCCAGGGGGTGGGGAACTGGCCGTCCCCTGAGGGAGATCTTCGACCGTGGGCGGAAGGGGGGAGGAGCGGCGCGAGCTGCTCGGCGATTTCGTAGGCGAGCGTCTTCATGCTCTCGACCGAGGCGATGCTGCGCAGCCCGCGGTCGTAATACATGTTGCGCTCGCGGGCGAACTGCTGCGCGATTTCCTTGCAGAGGTCGTACGTGCCCGTGACCTTGATGACCTGTGCGCCGTACAGCGCGACCTCGCGCATTTTCTCCGCCGGACACATCGAGGTGAGGAACGCATACAGCTTGATGCCGGCCCGCGCGCAGTACGCGGCGTACGAGATGGCGACGTTGCCCGTAGAGGCGATGACGACCTCGGTCAGCCCCGCCTCCCGCAGCGCCGACACGGCCACCGTGGCCTGCCGGTCTTTGAACGAGCCGGTGGGCATCTGCCGCTCGTCCTTGATGTAGAGGTGGGGGCGGCTCAGCATCAGCCCGAGGTTCGCCGCCCGAACGAGCGGCGTGTACCCTTCCCCGAGGCTGACGACGCTGGTCGGGTCGCGCACAGGCAGCAGCTCGCGGTAGCGCCACAGGTCTTTGGGCCGCCGCGCGAGCTGCATGGGCAGGCTGCGCCCGAGGGCGGCGTAATCGTAGCGGGCCTCCAGCCACTCGCTTTTGCAGCGCGGGCAGCCGGGCAGGTTCGGCGCATACGGGACCGAATGGCCGCAGTCGGCGCACACCAGCACGAAGTCGGCAGGCGGCGATTTCAGGGCCTCGGGCGCGGGCTGTGCGGCCTGTTTCTCGGGGATGTCAGTCGGCATGGGCTATGGGCGGGGGACGGCGAGGGGCCGCTCCCGGGCCGTGGTTCGGCCGTTGATGTGCAGCTTTTCGAATGCGCGCAGCAGATCGGTTTCGAGGATCGGCTTGACGAGGAATTCCGCCGCGCCGAGCGCGAAGGCGCGGGTCTGGTCGGTGGCGATGGTGCACATGATGACCGGGATGTCGCGGGTGGCGGCCTCCCGCTTGAGTTCCTCCAGCACTTTCCAGCCGTCCTGGTTCGGCATGAGCACGTCGAGCAGGATGGCGACGGGCTTGTATTCCACCGCGCCGGGGATCACCTCGATAGCCTTGCTGATCGCGACGACGCGGTAGCCGTGCGGCTCGAGGTAGCGGCGGTACAGGCGCAGGATGCCTTGATCGTCGTCCACGACCAGGATGGTCGGCGCGCCTTCCAGGTCTTCCGGCGGCTCCGGGGGCAGTTGCGGCTCGGGGCGGAACACGGGCAGGGTAAAACTGAAGGTTGACCCCTGGCCGGGGAGGCCCTCGCTCTCGGCCCAGATGCGCCCGCCGTGCAGCTCCACCAGGTTGCGGCAGATGCTCAGCCCCAGCCCGGAGCCGCCCGCTTTGCGCGTGGGCGAGGCGTCCACCTGCGAGAAGGCCTCGAACAGCTTGGGCATATCTTTGGGCGAAATGCCGTGGCCGGTGTCGTGGACGCCGATCTCCACAAACGGCTCGAGCATCTCGGTTCGGGAGTTCAGCGCCTCCACGGTGTGGGCGTGCACGGTGATGCTGCCCTTGTCGGTGAACTTGGCGGCGTTCGCCAGCAGGTTGAGGAGGACCTGCCGCACGCGCATGCTGTCCGCGTGCACGGTGGGCAGGTCGGGCGGGGTGTCGTCGCGCAGGGCGATGGACTTGTCCCTGACAAGCGCGGTGGTGGTGGAGAGCACGCCCTTGAAGATGTCGCGCAGGTCCACCTCGTCGAAGACCAGCTCCAGCTTCCCGGCTTCGATGCGGGACATGTCGAGGATGTCGTTGATCAGGCCGAGCAGGTGCTGGCCCGCGTTGTAGATGGAGGTCAGATCCTGGGATTGCAGGTCGGTGAGCGGGCCGTCAATGAACTTGAGAATGACGAGCGAGAAGCCGATGATGGAGTTCAACGGGGTGCGTAGCTCGTGGCTCATGTTGGCGAGGAACTGGCTCTTGAGCTTGTCCACCTTGGCCAGGCGCTCGGCGGTGCTACGCTGGAGCTCGTACAGGCGGATGGTTTGCAGCGCGCCGCCGGCGGCGTTCACGATTTCCTTGAACAAGTCCAGATCGCTCTGGGAGAGGCCGGGCAGCGCGCCGGTGTGGATGACCTCGACGACGGCTTCGACTCGCCCGCCGTAGATGAGCGGCATGGTCATGGACTCGCGGATTTGAAAGTCCGATTCTTCCCGGATGGGCCGGATGGCGCCCTGGTGGCTCAGGATGGTGAACAGAAGCTCGGGGCGCGTGCCCCCTCCCAAACTCTGCCCGACCACCGGCCACCCCTCACTCTCGCCGGAATAGGCCCGGACGGCCATCGGCGTGAGGGTATCCTCGAGGGCGTCCCAGCGAAAGACGGTGACGCCCCGAGGATGGAAGGTGTCGAACAATTCGTCCGTCACGATTTGCATCAACTCGGTTTCGTTCAGGGTGCGGGACATGGCCTGCGTGGCATGGGCCAGCGCGGCGGCGTTGACCTGCTGGATGCGCCGCTGCTCGAACAGGCGCGCATTTTCAATCGCGATGGCGACCTGCCCGGCAATGGACTCCACCAGCGGCAGTTGTTCTTCACTGAGCGAGCCGGGGACGGAGTGAGTATACGCCAGCACCCCGGCGAGGCCGCGCTGGGTGCGGAGTGGGACGGAGATGACCGAGCGCGCCGGTTCCTGCTCGGCGTGGGAGGGCACGGTGAACCAACGTTCGTCCTGCCGCGTGTCGGCCACCACGGCGGGGCGGCGGTTCTCCAGCACCCAGCGCTCGAGGCCGGTCTGGGAAATCGAGCGGCCAAACCCGCGCGCCTCGAGCGCGTTGAAGTGATCCAGGCCGGGGACCGTGCTACGGAAGAGGATGTCCTCTTCCGACTCTCCCAGCACGAGGATGTAGGCGTGCTGCGCGCCGAGGCGCGGGGCGAATTGCAGCGCGGTGTTGATTGTCGTCGTCAGTTCCAGGCTGCTGCTCAGCGCGCGCAGCACGTCGTACAGCAGGGTGATCGTCTCGCGCTCCTGCTGCACGTCTTTGAACAACCGCGCGTTCTGGAGGGCGATGGCGATCTGGTCGGCCATCGTTTGCAGGACGGTGACGTCGGCCGCGGAGAAGGCGTTGGGCTGCGTGGATTGCACGTCGAGCGCGCCGAGCACGGCCTCGCCGACGACGAGCGGGAGCGCCATCTCCGAGCGCGTGTCCGGCAGCAACGGGTTGGCGAAGCGCACGGCTTCCTGCCCCACGTCGAGCGCGACGCGCGCTTTGCGGTTGGCGACCGACCATCCCACCATGGACTGGCCGCCGACTTCGAGCTGGTGGCCGCGCCGGAGGAGTTCCTGCCCGGCTTCGCCGGTCGCGTGGCGCAGGAGCGCCCACTGGCCGGCTTCGTCCACGAGGAAGATGGCGGCGTAGTAGAGGTCGAACCGCTCGCGGATCAGTTCGACGCTCCGAAGGATAAGCTCATCCGGATTGAGCACGGAGGTGGCGGTGCGGCTGACCTCGGCGGCGGCGGCGAGCTGCTGCGCGCGGCGCTGCGTCTCGTCCAGCAGGCGGGCGTTTTGAATCGCGCCGCCCACGCTCGCGGCGATCGTGGTGAGCAGGCGGGCGTCGTCTTCGCTGAACCGGCCCTCGCGCTCGGTGTCTTGAATGCTGATGACGCCGATGACGTCGTCGCCCGCGAGGATGGGCACGCCCAGGAACGACCGGGCCGGTTGGCCGATGAAAATCGCGCCCAGTTCGCGGGTGCGCTGCTCGGCGTCCCGGTTGATGAGCAGCGGCTGACGGTTGCGGATGATGACGGAGGACAGGCCCTGGCCGAGCGGGAACGGCGCGGCCGACACGGCTGCGCCGTTCTCCACAAAATAGGGGATTTCGATCAGATCGGTGCGGCGGTCGTACAGCGCGATGAAGCCGTTCTGCGCGCCGAAGACCTCCATGATTTTCTGCCCGACCTGCCAGAACATGACGTCGAGTTCCTGCTGCGAGGTGACGATCCGGCTGATGGTGTTGAGGGTCGCCAGCTCGGCGACGCGGCGTTGGGTCTCCTCAAACAGGCGGGCGTTTTGCAGGGCAATGCCGACGTTGGCGGCGATAGTCGAGAGCAGGCGCACGGTCGCTTCGTCGTACAAGCCTTCCTGCTCCATGCTCTGCAGGCTGATCAGGCCGATGGCCTTGTCGCCGGCCGTGATGGGCACGGCCACGTAGGATTGGGGAGCCGGGCCGATGAACTGCGCGCCCAGTTCGACGGCGCGCTGCCCGGTGTCGTCATTGAGCACCAGCGCCTGGCGGCTGCGGATGACGTGGGACGAGAGACCCTGCCCGAGCGGCAGGGGCGGATCGTGTTGGAACTCCCCGTTGTGAATCGAGTACGGAAACTCGATCAGGCCAGTCTGCTCATTGTACAGCGCGATGTAGGCGGTCTTGGCGCCGAAGGTCTGGACGATTTTGTCGCCCACCTGCGCGAGCAGGGCATAGATGTCCAGGTTGGTGGTGAGCACCTGGCTGATGCTGTTGAGCGTGACCAGCTCGGCGATGCGCTGCTGGGTCTCTTCCAGCAGGCGCAGGTTTTCGATGGCAGTCGCGGCCCGGTCGGCGAGGGCTTGCAGGGGGCGGACTTCTTCGAGCGTGAAGGCGTGCGGCGTGCGCGTCTGGGCGAGAAAGATGCCGATGAGGCCGCCGCCCGCGACCACCGGCACGGCCGCCAGCGCCTGCGTGTTTTGCGTGCGGAAAAATTCCCGGCTGCGCTCGTCAAGCTCCGGCACGTCCAGCGCCTCGATCAGGATCGGATAGGCGGGATCCAACGAGCGGAGAAACGGAAGGTCTTCAGCGGAGTAACGCTGTCCCAGATGGTAGGTGGCGTTTGCGGTGGCGGCGTCCCACTCGGCGGCGATCTGCAATTCGCTCACGGTGTGGTCCGCGCCCAACTCCAGCAGGCCAATGACAAACCGTTCCATATACGGCGCGACGGCGTGGATCATCACGGCGCGCAAAACGTCGTCGAGGCTCTGGGCGGCGGCAAAGGCGCGCGTGGCCCGGTACAGGCGGTCCGTCACGGCGAGCGACTGGCGGGTGGTCTCGTACAGGCGGGCGTTTTCCAGCGCCAGCGCCATCCGGTCCGCAATCGTCCGGGCGAGCTCGACGTCGTCGTTCTGCCAGTTCACGTCGGCCCGCATCAATTCCAGCATGCCCAGCAAATTGCTCCCGGAGCGGATGGGCACCCGCATGCGATCCTGACCCGGCCCGGCCTCGGGCGGCTCCCCGGTGACGGGCGAGATGGTCACGCCGTCGTAGCGGTAAGCAAGGGGCTGCTCGGCCAGGCCGGGACGCGCGGCCGGCGGCAGCCCCACCTGCAGGGCGCGCAGTTCTTCGAGGCGGCGCTGGGTTTCCTCGAACAGCCGGGCGTTGTCAATGGCCACCGCGAGCTGGTCGGCCAGCGTTTGCAGGACTTCCACGTCTTCGCGCGTGAAGGCGTTGACGTCGGTGGACTGCACATCCAGCGCGCCGATGGTCTCGCCGTGCGCGCTGAGGGGCACGGCCATCTCCGAGTGCGTGTCCGGCAGGTCGGGGTTGAGGAAATGGACGGCGTCCGCGCCCACGTCCAGCGCGATGCGCGGCCTTCCGATCCCGGTCACGTAGCCCACGATGCCCTGTTGGCCCACGCGCAGGCGGTGGCCGCGCGCCAGCATTCGCAGGCCGCCGGGGCTGTTGGACGCCTTGAGCACGGCCCATTCGCGCGCGTCGTCCACGAGGAAAATCCCGGCGTGGTAGAAGCCGAAGCGCTCACTGATGAGAGTCACCGTGGTGTTGAGCAGTTCCTGCAGATCGTGCAGGCTGGCGGTGATGCGGGCGACCCCCGCGCTCACGGCCAGTTGCGTGGCGCGGCGCTCCACGGCGCGCGATTGCTCTTGGAGGCGCTGGTTGACCTCGGCCAGTTCCTGCGAGGTCTGGGCCAGAGTCCGGGCCTGCTGTTCGAGGGCCGCCTGCGTTTGCAGTAATTCCTGCTTTTGAAAGCTGCTGACGGTAGCCAGCAGTTGGACATCCAGAAATTCCCGGTACGGCAGGTTGAGAGCCACCAGGAAGAGCAGCAGATTGGCCGCGCCGTCAACCCAATCCAAAAAGATGGCCGAGTCGCGCGGGGATACGGGATGCAGGCCCATAAAGCTGAACATGGCGCCCACGGCCAGCCAGGTGGCGACGCTCAGCGCCGCCGTCCCGACGCCCGTGCGCACGCCGAAGAGGAGGGTGGCGAGCACCGAGAAAGCCAGCAGCGCCGTGCGGCCGTCCACCGAGGCGATGCCGCTGCTGAACAAATCGGCTGCTCCGAGCGCGTACATCAGCGTGAGCAGAGTTCCGCCCCGAAACCAGAACGGCAACTGCCGCCCGAGGGTGATGACCAGCAGGATGAGGAACAGGACGACGTAGAACGCGAGCACGCCTCCGCGTCCGGCCGGGAGGCTGGAAAAGGCGTTGGCGACGAGAGCCACAAAGGCGAAGGCGGCCCCGGCGCGCGTGACGCTGGTGAACACCTTCTCGCGCGAGGCGAGCAGGATATATTGCAGTTCTTCGAGGGTCTGGCGGGTGGGGAGGACGTTGGCCATCGCTCAGCCCTCTTGCGGCCCGCGCGCGGGCGGCTGGAGCTTGACGACGACCTCGCTGGCGCCGAGCGCCCGCCCGAGCTCGCGGATGCCGCTTTGCACAATCGCCGCCGGGTCGAGCGTCGCACGCATGCGGTAGGTGATCTCGTTGATCAGTTGTTCGCGGTTGCGGCGGCGCTGGGCATCCTGGAACAGCGCGGCGCTTTCCAGGGCGACCGAAATCTGCGTGGCGATGGTGTCGAGAATGGCCTGCTCCTCCGGCCCGATGGCGGAGGTGCGCCAGCCGTGCAGCTCGATCGTGCCCAGGATTTCCCCGCCCATCCGCAGGGGGATGGTCAGCGGGGTGCTGCTCTGGTCGGCCGCGGGCTGCGCCCCGGCGCCAGGCTCGAGATCGTACGTGAGTTCGCGCGGCTCATTCCGCAAGAGAGTGCGCCAGGCGGTGCTCGTCACCTGCTGGTAGAGGGTGCTCACTTCCTGCAGGCTGGTTTGGGTGCGCTGGAACAGGTCCGCGTTCTGAATGGCGACGCTCAACTGGTCGGCGAGGGTCTGCAGGACCTGCACCATGTTCTCGGTGAACGCGTTGATCTCGGTGCTCTGCACGTCCAACACGCCGAGCAGTTGGTCGCCGGCGATCAGGGGGATGCACAACTCGGAACGAGTATCCGGCAGGAGCGGGTTCCTGAAGTGGAAGGGATCGTCGGCCACGTCCAACGCCACGCGCGGGCGGCGGTTCTGCGTGACCCACCCGACGAGCGAATGCGACCCCACGCTCAGTCGGTGGCCTTGGGCCCTTAATTGCGCGCCGACTTCTCCGGTGGACTCGCGCAGCACCGCAAATTCCCCGGCCTCGTCCATCAAAAAGATGGAGGCGTGATAAAAGCCGAAGCGCTCACGGATCAGTTCCAGCGCCAGCCGCAACAGTTGGTTCAGATCGCGCATGGCGCTGGCCGCGCGGCTGATCTCGGCGGCGGCCTGCAATTGCGCCGTGCGCTCGGCCACGCGCTCTTCCAGCCCTCTCAGCGTTTGCTGGAGCCGGGCCGTCATGCCGTTGAAGGTGTCGGCCAACTGGCCGATCTCGTCGTCCGACTCAACCTTGGCCTGCGCCGTGAGGTCGCCGGCGCCGACTTTGGAAGCCAGGCTCGTCAGCCGGGTGATAGGGCCGGTCAGGTATTGTGACATCCCGATGGCGGTCAGGGCTACCAACCCCGTAATCAACACGCCCAGCAGCACCGTGTTGCGGGATTGCTCGGCGGCGGAGGCGAGGAACACTCTTTGCGGCTGGGCGAAGAGCACTGACCACGGGCGCGTCTTCATCTTGACTATGGCAACCTGATCGGCCACCCCGGTAGCCGTATTCACATCGGTGAATGTGTAGGGGGGAGCATCGCCAGCCCGGGTGTCGGCCAGGGTGAGCTGCTGCTCCAGGTTCGGCAGATTGGTAGATAGAACTTTTTCGGGCGGGACGGGGAGGCGGTTCGCGGTCCAGAGCGCCTCAAGCCGGCTCCGGGCCAGCGGGACGACGGACCGGTAGACGAGCTCGGGATGCATGCCGTGCGCGAGGCGGAGGTGATTCTCGTCGAGCAGCATGGCATAGGACTGCGGCCCGGCCAGGTTGTTTTTCGCCGCCACGACAAGCTGCAAAACCTCCGAGGCATACTGCGCCACGAGCACGCCGATAGGCTCGGACGAGAAATCGCGTACCGCATAACTGAAAAACATGCTGCCCTTGACGGCGGAGGCCGAAAAATCCAGAGGCGAGATATACGGCTGCGCAAGGGCGAAGGCCACCGTGAAGTAGTCGTAGCCTGATTTGTCCTGGCCGAGGTCTTCCGGCGAGGTGGCGCCCACAACTCGCCCAGTGCTGTCCACCAGCATATAGGACAGGAGGCGCACTTCTGGGGGGGTGCCTTTCTGCACGAAGATGGTCAGGAGGGCCTGGAGCTGCTGCTCTGCGTCGCTGCTGGTTCGTTGCTCGGGCGGCAGGCTCAGGTATTCCCTCAGCACCGTATGGCGCGACTCCGTGCGCACCACGCTCGACGCTTCGAGGAAGAAAGCATCCAGCGCGCTCGCCGTCTGCGTGGCGGCCGTGGCCAGCGAGCGATTGGCTGCCGCCGTGAGCGTGGTCTGCGCGGAGAGGTTGTTCAGGTAGGCCAGCAGGCCGAGCGGGACGAGCGCCACGCCCACAAAGGCGATGAGGAGCTTGGTGCGCAGGGTGTATTTGGGAAACCGCAGCGCCACGACGAGGCCGCAGATGGCGATCACGGCCAGCGCGAGGAGCGGCAGGAAGATGCGCTGGAACACGAGCGGCAGATCAATGCGATTGATCGGCCAGTATAAATCAACGAGCAGGGTGAAGACGCCGGAGATGAAGCTGGCCATAATGGTCCAGCGCGTCTGGCGCGGGCCGAGGGTGAGGGCCGCAGTCGCCGTCGGCACGATAATGGCGGCCAGCCCCAGCACGACACCCGCCCCGGCGACCAGCATGGACGTGATGGGCATGACCACGAGCAGGGCCAGAATCAGCAGGCGCATGCCCCAGCGCGGGAGGCCATAGCGGCTGAGCAGCGCGCTGACGATGGAGACCCCGCTGAAGGCGAGCAGCACGTAGGAACCGATCGAACCGAGGAAGCTGTTGTGCTGGCGGGATAAATAGAAGACGTAGACATCGGTGACGAGGGCGGCGATCAGCATGACGACCGCTATCCGGAAGGCCGTGCGGGCCAGGGCCGCTTTGTCGGGGGTGGGGGAAGGATCGGTGGCCGTCATGCTCAAGCCTCTCGCAGGAAGGTCTGGCCCACGTGGCTCCGGCGTTTTCCGGTGAGCGTTGGGCCGGGGGATGCCGTCACGAATCGCCGTTCTGTGGACGACTATCGTGGCCGTCGGCGGGCGCCGCGCCCGACGGGGGTTCGGGGGCGGGCTTAAGCCGCACCACGGCCTGCCGCGCGCCCAGCGCCCGGCCCAGTTCGACCGCGGCGTTTTCGAGGACCGAGTCGAGCGTGAGCGATTTGTAGATCTTGGCCGTCAGGGACGACACGAGCTGCTCCAGCTGGACGATGCGCTGCTGCCGCGCGAACAGCCGCCCGTTTTCGATGGCCACGGCGATCTGGTCGGCCAGGATTTGGAGCGTGTCCACGTCGGCCTGAGTGAAGGCCTCTGGTGCGCGGCTCTGCACGTCCAGCGCGCCGATGACGCGGTCGCCGATCCGCAGCGGGACCGCCGCTTCCGAGCGTGTGTCGGGCAGAAGCTCGTTTTCCAGATGGTAAGGGTCCTCGCTGACATCGGAGGCGATGTGCGGTTGTTTGTTGGCCGTGACCCAGCCGATGATCGAGTTGGAGCCGACCAGGAGGCGGTAGCCCTGCGCCTTGAGCCGCGCGCCGACGTCGCCCGTGGACTCGCGCAGCACGGCGCACGCGCCCGCCTCGTCCAGCAGAAAGACCGAGACGTGATAATAACCCAAGCGATCGTGAATGAGTGCCACGGTGCGCGCCAGGAGCTCTTCGGCGCCGAGGATGGAGGTGACGGCGCGGCCCACTTCGGCGGCGGCGGCCAACTGGCGCGTGCGCTCTTCCACTTTGCGCTCCAGGCCCTGATACAGATCCTGCAGTTCGCCGCTCATGCTGTTGAAGGCCTGGGCGAGCAGGCCGATCTCGTCGTTACGGGCGATGGACACCTGGCTGCTCAGGTCGCGCCGCGCCAGCCGCAGCGCGCCCTCGGTCAGCGCCTCGATAGGTTGGATGAGCTGGCGGGTGAAGAAGATCACGCCCACGGTGCTGAGGGCGACGGCCAGGGCGATGATGATGACGAAGATCGTCGCGGCGCGGCCGAGGGGCGCGAACGCTTCCTCGGCGTTCTGTTCCACCAGCAGAGTCAGCTCGTAACGCGGCAGCCAGTTGTACACGCCCACCACGGACTGGTGCTCCGGGTTGAGGTATTCGGCCTGGCCGTCGTCGTGCTGTTCCCGCGCGCGGCGGATGCCCTCGCTGTCCAGCCTCATCGTGCCGGCGGTGGTTGTGCCGGCGACCGCGTAGCCGTCGCCCGTGACCAGATAGGCGCGCAGGCTGGTCGTAGCGCCGAGGCCCGGGCTGAGCGTCACGATCTCGGCCAGCCGTTCGTGGCGGAGGCGGCCCAGGATCACGGCCGTCGTGCCGTGCTCCGCATCCACCAGCGGCGCGGCGACGATGACCGACACGGCGTCCGGGTCGAGCATTGGGTTGTAGGCGGGCGGCACAACCAGCGCGCCGGAGCCGCGGGCCGTGACGAAGAATGGTTGCGCCAGGAGGCTCTCCCCGATGATCCTGGCATTGGAGGCGCTGGTGGCCACGACCTCGCCGGTATCGGCGCGGGCCACCAGCAGTTCCTGATAGTCCGCATTGCTGGTCGTGTTCACAAAGTCGGCGAGGCGCTGACTCAGTTTTTGCTGAGCGGCGGCCCAGCCCGAGGAGTCTTTTTGAGTGAAAATCAGCGTCCAGGTCGTCTCGATCACGTCCGGCGAGTGGGCGAGGTTATCCATGTCGGCTCGGCGTTGCGCCGCCCACTGGTCAACCTGATTTTCTTTGACTCTGGAAAGCACGCTCAGTTGGTTGAGGACTTGCTGGCTGAGGTCGGCGCGCGCTTGCCGGTAGAGGAGGAAGCCCACGGTGAGCAAGGGGCCGAGCACGAGGGGAAGCAGGACGATGAGCAGGTAACGAGCCAGGCCGCCGCGCGCCTGTGCTTCCTGCAGGGGCGCGCGCGCCGCGGCGGGGAGGCTAGGGGATTGTGGGCTTTGCATCCACCTCTCCTCGTTTCATCTTCAGAGTTCCCAGACGGCTTCGCCTTTGAGCATCCGGCGGATCTGATCGGGGAAGCGATCCGGATCGAGCGGCTTGCCGAGGAAGCCATCGAAGCCGGCGGCCCGGGCCTTGTTCATCTGCTCCTGGCTGGCCTCCGCCGTGACCGCGACGACGATGGTGTCTTTGAGCCGCCGCGTGGCGCGGACTTTGGCCAGGGCGGCGTAGCCGTCTTCATAGGGCAGGCGGATGTCCATGAGGATGAGATCAATGCGGGGCAGGGTGTCCGCGAACTCGACGACCTGCCAGCCGGAGGTCTTCCACTCGCAGCGCGGGATGCCCATGTAGGCCAGCATGCGCGCCATGAGCACGAAGTTGGAGACGTTGTCTTCCACGATGAGGATGGTGGCGTCTTTCGGCTGGATTGGCTCACGCACGCGGGGAGAGGGTGTCTCGGTCATGCGCTTGCTCGCATCGGCGGCGGGATCGGAGGTTTCAGGCGGGTTTGTGGACATCGGTAAAGTCCTGGGCAGCCAATGGGTTAAGTTTCCAGGAAACGCGCAATCTGGCGCGGGAGTTGATCCACGTCAATCGGCTTCTGGATGTAGCCATCACAACCGGCGGCCAGAGTCTTTTCCCGGTCGCCTTTCATAACGTTGGCGGTCAGTGCCACCACTTTGACGTGTTCGAGTCCCGGCGTGGCCTTGAGGCGGGCGGTGGTGGTGTATCCATCCACTTCAGGCAGATTGATGTCCATCAAAATCAAATCCGGGCGGCTGACCTGGGCCTGCGCCAATCCGGCCCTGGCGTTCGGCGCTTCGAGGAACGTGTACCCCTCCGCCTCCAGAACCCGCTTGACCAGCGTGCGATTCTCCGGGTTATCTTCAATGTAGAGGATGCGGGCCGAGTGAGCGGACATAGGCGCGTCGGTGAGCTGAGGCTCATGGCTCTCC
>Ga0184639_10000329_pt1 | contig 17671 bp, 21 predicted proteins | sample PLM31_170_b2_FD_133155 | JGI IMG/M metagenome (GOLD analysis project Ga0184639, IMG submission 133155) | Groundwater sediment microbial communities from an aquifer in East River, Colorado, USA - PLM3-1_170_b2 | ecosystem: Environmental > Terrestrial > Soil > Riparian zone | place: USA: East...
GCGCCTGACGTGAGGCCAGCCCTTCGCCCGTCACTCCGCCGGCGGCCACCAGCAATTCTTCGAGGCGCCTTTGGCGCGACACCGCGCGTTCCTCCGCCGACGGTGCGCCGGTCAGATGGCGCAGGATCGTGTCGCCGGCCGCGATGTGCCGCTCCTCGTCGTCGATGCAGCGCACCAGGATTCGTCGGGTCGGCGGCTCGTAGACCGGGTTGGCGCGGGACAAATGGTCGCGATACGTCGCCAGGAGATGCGGGTTCAGGACCGAGTAGACGCCGACCAGCCGCTCCACGGTCTGATCTGGTCCCTCCGGTTCCTCCAGACAGTCCATGAAGGCAGTCACGGCGGGGTTGGCGGCTTCGGAAACGTGCGCGTGGGCACGAAGCTCGGGAAGGCGGCGACCGAACGAGTCACAGTGCTGAGCCAGGTCCCAAACGTGGCGACCCATGAGGAGTTTTGCGGAGAGCTCGGGCGTGAGAGCGATCCACCCGCCGAGGGCTCGCATCGTGCGTTCGACCACGTACCGGTAGTTGCGCAGCAGGCGGGCGGAATGGTCGGCGCTGAAGGTTCCTTCCAGGGGCTGCGGCACGCGCGTCAGTAGACTTGAGATCGCTGGGTCGTCTTGATCAGACGCTCGATCTCTTCCTCGGTGAACCCCGCCATCCGTCGCACGTCGGTCGCGATGGAGATGGACACCGCGTCATGGTCCCCTTCGCGCCGGACGCCGCCCAGGTTGAAGCGCTCGTCGATGCTCTCCTGGAACTCGATCGCCCGCCGCCGCCGCTCGGCATCGCCCTCGGTCAGCTTCGTGAGCCATTTTGAGCCCATGCGGACGTGGGTGATCTCGTCGGCCAGGACGAAGTCGACGGCGCGCTCGAGGACCGGGTCACCGATCCTTCGCGCGATGTGCACGAGCTGGTTGAAGACGTCGCACGCCAATCCCTCGAGGCCGCGGTTGACCCCTGCAACGCGGGCCGCCGCGTCCTCGGCGCAGGCGCAGCGCCAGAGAATAGTCGTCTCGGGGAATTCACCGGCGTACCCGTCGAGGTGCTCGAGCAACCGTAGATAGATCTCGACGTGCCGCGACTCGTCCCAGACCTGCCGCGCCATGTCCATCGTGAATTCCCATGGCGCGTCCGGGAAGTCGCACACGGTCCGGCCGGCGCCCTCCATCGCCTGCAGCTCGCCGACCATGATCCCGTGGACCCGCTCTTTGATGGACTCACGGCTCGACAGGTCGGGGAACGGTGGCAACCCCTGAGCGACCTTCAACTCGGCGACCTCGCGCGCGCGCATCCTGACGAACCGATCCTCCCGGGCGAGCTTGTCATAGGCTATAGGACGATCCATCGGGGCCCTCTCGGCGAATGAACGGCTGTTCATCGAAGTGTAAACGACTCGCTGTCGTGTGGCAAACGTGTGCTACACCCGCTCCTTGAACTCTTTACCGAGGAGCCCCTCGGGCCTGAGCAGCAGGACGACGATGATGATCAGGAACGCGAGGGTGTTCTTGAACTGGATGCTCACGTAGGCCCCGGTCAGGCTCTCCGCGACTCCGAGGATGACCGCGCCCACCACCGCGCCCGGCAGGCTGTTCAGCCCGCCGAGCACGGCAGCGGCGAAGCCCTTGAGAAACGGGTCCAGCATGAAGAACGGGTCGAGCAGCAGCGCGGGCGCCAGGAAGATCCCGGCGACGACGCCCAGCGCCGATGCGACCCCCCAGGAAACGCTCAGCACCATCCGCGTGGGGATCCCCAGGGTCTGGGCGGCCATCACGTTCTCCGACGTCGCCCGCATCGCAAGCCCGAGGCGCGTCTTCTGGACAAGGAGGTAGAGGAGGAGGCTCCCCACGAGCCCGGCCGCCATCGTCGCGATGGAGAGCTGGCTCACGACCACCGGGCCCAGCTTGTAGGTCCTGGTGTCGGAGATGGGAAAGGGCAACGAGACGGGCTCGGCGCCCCACCACCATACGACGGCGCCCTGGATGATCAGCGCGAGCCCCAGCGTCAGAATCACCATGCCCAAAAGGTTCGCGCCCTCCCGCTGCGCCTTCGCGAGCACGCCGACGTAGAATGCGACGCCAACGGCCGCGCCGACGAGCAGGCTCGACGCCAGCGCCACCGGAAACGAGTAGCGGTGAGTGAGGAGCGAGAAGGCCACGAAGGTGGCGAGTGTGGCGATGTCGCCGTGGGCGAAATTCAGCACGCGCGTCGAGCGGTAGATCAGCACGACGCCGAGCGCCACGAGCGCATAGAGGCTCCCGGCCGCGAGGCCGGTCAGCGTGTACTGCAGAAGCTTCTCCATCCTACGTGCGCCGTCTCACCGGAAGGGCCAGAGCTGGAAGTACAGGCGCGCCTTGAGCCAGCGGCCGAACAGCCCGCGCGGCTCGAAGATGAGCACGATGAGGATCGTCGCCCCGTAGACGATCGGGACCATTTCCCGAAACTCCGAGAAGACCTTGGGAACGAGCAGGACAAAGGCGGCGCCCAAGATCGACCCCTCGATCGAGGCGACGCCTCCGATGATGACCGCGACGAAGAGCGTGAGCGACTCGCCAAGGTTGAAGATCTGCGGCTCGATGTGACCGAGCACCTGCGCGTACAGGGCGCCGTGGACACCCGCGTAGAAGGACGAGATCGCGAACGCCAGGAGCTTGTAACGCGTCAAATTCACGCCGTTGACCTCCGCGGCGATGTCCGAGTCGCGAATCGCGACGAAGGCCCGGCCGACGTAGGACGAGACGATGTTGTACGTCGCGAGCGTGAACACGGCGAGCAACAGGACGTACGTGTAGTAGACGGTCTGCGTGCCCGTGAGGCCCAGCATCGGCGCGAGCCTGGCGATCGAGAGGCCCGAACGCCCGCCCGAGAGCACCTCCCAGTTCACGAAGACCTGGTAGACGGCGACGCCGAAGCCGAGCGTCGCGATCGACAAGTATGGCCCCTTGAGCCTGAGCGACGGGAAGCCGACGACCACGCCGGCCAGGGCCGCGACGCCGCCGGCCCCAGCCAAGGCCACCAGGAACGGCGCGCCCCAGACGCGCATGTGCCCGAAGGCGAAGGCGCCGATCGCAAGAAACCCGGCCTGCCCGAACGAGATCTGACCCGTGTAGCCGATCAGGAGGTTCTGGCCCATGACCCCGATCGAGTAGAGCGCGATCAGCGTGCCGAGGAACACGACGTGGTCGGGGGCGACCCACGGCAGGGCAACGAGCGCCGCCAGCAGGATGCCGAGGAGCGCCCGCGTGATGCGCCGTCGCGCGAAGCGCAGGTCCTGCGCGTAGGACTCGATCAAGTCCACGAACTCAGATCCACAGACTCGCCTCGCCTCCGGCTGCGGCTCGCCCTACCATCAGATCCACAGACTCGCCTCGCCTCCGGCTGCGGCTCGCCCTACCATCAGAGCTAGTCTCGGTACAGGCCCTGGATCATGTCCGCGTACCGCTGCTCGAGTGCCCGGCGCTTTACCTTCATGGTGGGGGTCACGTCGCCCTCCTCCGCGTAGAACCGTCTCGGCAGGAGCGCGAACTTCTTGATCGTCTCGACCTGCGAGAGCGTCGTGTTGACGGCCTCCACTTCCCGGTCGATCAGCCGCACGACCTCGGCGCTCTGGGTGAGGTCCTGGAAGGTCGTGAACGGGATCCGCCGATCCTGGGCGTACTTGGTGACGTTGTCTTCGTCGATCAAGAGGAGCGCCACGAGGTACTTCCGGGTGTCGCCGACGACCACGGCGTCCTGGATGTACGGGCTGAATTTCAGCTTGTTCTCGATGTAGGCCGGCGTGATGTTCTTGCCGCCAGCGGTGATGATGATGTCCTTCTTGCGGTCCATGATCTTCAGGTATCCGTCCTCCCAGGCGCCGACGTCGCCGGTGTGGAGCCAGCCCTGACGATCGACCGTCTGCGCGGTGAGCTCCGCATCCTTGAAGTAGCCCTTGAAGACATGCGGGCCCCGCGTGAGGATCTCGCCGTCGTCGGCCAGCGCCACCTCGATGCCGGGGATCGGCTGCCCGACTGTCCCGACCCGGGGGCGCTCGACGCGGTTGACAGAGATCACGCCCGTCGACTCGGTCAGCCCGTACCCCTCGACGAGCGGGACACCGAGGGCGTGGTAGTACTCGAACAGCTCGGGCGAGGCCGGCGCCGCCCCGCACACGGCGATGCGGGTGCGGTCGAAGCCGAGCCGTCGCTTGAGTGGCGCGAGCGCCGCCCACCCGGCGAGGCGATACGCGAGCACCAGCCAGAAGGAAGCGCCCGCCTGCCCGAGCCGGGCACGGGCGTAGCGCCGCCCGATCCCGACCGCCAGTCGGTACAGCGAGCGCTTGAGCGGCGTCGAGTCGGCCATACGGAGCTCGACGGTCGAGGCGAGTTTTTCCCAGATCCTCGGCACGCTCGCGAAATAAGTCGGCGAGACCTCGCGCAGGTTCTGGAAGAGCGTGTCCGGGCTCTCGACGAAGTTCACGACGTAGCCGGTGCGGAGGGGACCGAATACCGACACTAGATTTTCGTAGATGTGAGCGAACGGCAAGTACGAGACGACCTCATCGTTCTGATCCACGGGATTGACCGACAGAAACGCCTCGGTCACCCAGAGGATCCCGCGGTGCGCCAGCATCGCCCCCTTCGGCGGCCCGGTGGTCCCGGACGTGTAGATGGTCATCGCCGTGTCCTCGGGCCCCACGGCCGCGAGGCGCTCGTCGACCACGCCGGGGTGGGTGTCGACGAAAGTTTTCCCCTGCTTCAGGAAGTCCTCGAGAAAGCTGACCCGTTCGTCGCTGAACCCCCAGAGCCCCTTCGCGTCCCAGACCACGATCCGCTCGAGCCGGGTCTCCGCGACGATCGCGAGCACCTTGTCGAGCTGCTCCGCGTTCTCGACGAAAACGATCCGTGCCTCGGAGTGATTCAAGAGATATCGGATCTGCTCCGGGCTCGACGTCGGGTAGACGCCGCACGTCGCGCCGCCGACGGTCTGGATTCCGAGATGACAATAGAGCCACTCCGGTCGGTTCTCGGCGAGGACAGCGACGTTCTCCTGATGGCGGAGCCCGGAGGCCACCAGCGCGGCCGCGACCCGGCGCACTTCCTCGCCATATTGGCGCCACGTTACGCCGTGCCAGATACCGTACTCCTTGAAGCGGATCGCGAGCCTATCGCCTTGCCGTTCCGCCTGGGCTAGGAACAGTGCAGGTACGCTTCGAGCGGACCTCCCAACCGTGGCGCCCGTCACCATCTCCTCCTCTTGCGGTAGAGTCGCCACCCCTTGGCGCTGGCGTCCGACCCGCCGACGCCCAGGTAGACCTCCCGGACGTTCTCGTCGTCGCTGAGCTCCTTCGCCGTCCCCTCGAGCACGACCCGCCCCGACTCGAGGATCGCCCCCCGCCGAGCAACGCCGAGGGCCAACCGCGCGTTTTGCTCGACCAGCAGAATGGTCGTCCCCGTCCGCGCGATCATCCCGAGCGCCTCGTACACGTTCCTGGCGACGCGGGGTGCCAGACCCAGCGACGGCTCGTCGAGCATCAGCAGGCGCGGTCGCCGCAGCATCGCCCGCCCGAGGGCCAACATTTGCTGCTCGCCGCCGGAGAGGGTCTCCGCTTGCTGGCGCGCGCGCTCCCGGAGGATCGGGAACATGCCGTAGACGAAATCGCGGTCCGTCGCGACGTTGTCGTCGTGTCGCCCCCAGAGCCCCAATCTCAGATTCTCCTCCACCGTCAGCTCCCTGAAGAGGCCCCGATCCTCGGGAACGTAAACGATACCGAGCCGCGCGACCGCCTCCGGCTGCCAGCCGTCGATCCGCCGCCCGCCGAACGCGATCTCACCCTTCTTCGGCTGATCCTTGAGCAGGCCGGCGATCGTCCGGAGCAGCGTCGTCTTGCCGGCGCCGTTGGGCCCGAGGACCGTGAAGATCTCTCCCTCATCGATCTCGAGCGACACGCCGAACAGCGCGTATATCCGGTCGAAGTAGAGCGTCTCGATGGAGGAGATTCTTAATAGTGGGGAGCCCGAGGCGGCTCCCCCCCCACCCCCCTGATTGCGGGGCGCCCGACCGCCGCTTCCCCCTTCACCCTCCGGTTCGCGCCGGCTACTCACCGAGGTAGGCCTTGACGACCTCGGGATGGCGCTGGACCTCCGCCGGTGTTCCCTCGGCGATCTTCACGCCGTGGTCGAGCGCGACCATGCGGCTCGCCAGCCGTGAGGCGACCCGGAGGTCGTGCTCGACCAGCAGGATCGTGACCCGGAAGCGCCCGCGGATCTCGTGGATCCAGTAGGCGAACTCCTCCTTTTCCTCCTGTGTGAGCCCGGAGACCGGCTCGTCGAGGAGGAGCAGCTTCGGCTCCGTGGCGAGCGCGCGCCCGAGTTCCACGCGCTTCTGGACACCATAGGCACAATCGGCCACGCGACTCTTGCGCACGGGCTCCAGGTTCAGAAACTCGACGATCTCCTCGCACCGGCGCCGATGGCGGATCTCTTCGCCCCGCTGACGCAGCACCACGGCCAGGAAGTTCTTTCGGAAGTGGAGATGCCGTCCGACCATGAGGTTGTCGAGGACGGTCATGCTGTGGAAGAGGCGGAGGTTCTGGAACGTCCGGGCGATACCATGCTTCGCCACGGCGTCGGGCGACCGGCCGAGGAGCGGCTCGCCGCGGAAGGCAATTGACCCTGCCGTCGGACGGTAGATCCCGGTGATGCAGTTGAACAGCGACGTCTTGCCCGAGCCGTTGGGGCCGATGACGGCGCATGTCTCGCCCTCGGCGATCGCGAGGTCGATGTCCTGAAGCGCCTTGATCCCGCCGAAGCTCAGCGAGAGGTTCCGGACCTCGAGCAGGTCGCCCATGGGGTGCGGCGCGGGTGCGGACGCTCCCCTCACCCGCGCCGGTCACAAATCCTAAAAGTGCGGCTGGAAGATCTGAGTCGGCACCACCTCGACGTACGAGTTGTCCGCCGCCTTCACGGCTCGCAGCATCCGGACGGCGTTGAGCCCGTGGCGACGGCCCGGCCCGAAGGTCATCGCCGGTGTCAACCCCATCGAGTCGAAGCTCTTGATCTGCTCCATGGCCTCGACGTACGACTCGCGCGTCACATTTCGCCCGGCCTTCTTGAGGCCTTCGACCGCCAGAATGATGGCCGTTGCCCCGGCGAGCGCGGTGTTCTCCCGCCCGACCAGCTTGGGCTCGTACTTGGTCAGGATCTCGAGGATCGGCTTCGCGGCAGGGTCACCCGCCACCGCCGCCGCGTTCAGCGCGTTGAAGTGGGCGCCCTCCCACAGTTCGCCGAGGAGCCGGTACATGATGGAATAGTCACCCAGCGGGAACGAGGACACGATCTTCGGGCGATAGCCGACCTTGGCCATCTCCTTGACGACGTTCGCGCCGTGAGTGATCGTCGAGTAAAGGATCACGGTGTCGGCGCCTGAGTCCTTCAGCTTGAGGGCGTGGGTGCCCATCTCACGGTCGGTCAGCTCGTAGGCGACGGTCGTTGCCAGCGAGCCCTTGCCGCCAAGGCTCTTGAGACCACGGTTCACACCCTCGAGGCCACCCTTGCCGTACTCGTCGTTCTGATAGAAGACGGCGACTTTGCTGGTCCCCAGCTTGTTGACGGCGTGACTGACCAGGAAGTCGCCCTCGTCGCCGTAGTCGGTGTAGGCGACGAATACGTAGCGAAGCTTGTCCTTCGACTGCTTCGCCCAGATCGCGGGATTGCCGTACGGATTGATCGTCGGCAGCTTGAACTCGGCCACCTTGTCCTTGGAGGCCTGTAGGATCGCTGAGCCGAGGAGCCCGACGCTCATGAACACCTGGTCCTTCATCTCCTCGAGATTCGCGACGGCCCGGCCGGGATTATAGCCGTCGTCCTTCATGACGACCTTGAGCTTCCGGCCGTGGATGCCCCCCTGGTCGTTGACGTACCGCGTCCACGCCTCCATCGCCACGCCGGTGTTGCTCCACGCCGCGGCGGGTCCCGACAGGGGCATCGTCAGCCCGATGACGACTTCGGTATCCGTCACGCCCGGCGCCTTCTGAGCGAGCGCAGGCGCCGCCGCCAGGAGCGACGCGACGAGAAGCCATACCCCCAACCTGATCTTCATGCCTGTGTCTCCCTCTGTCGGATCGCGAGGATTATAGCTCAGTCCGCCCCTCGGCCCGGCAACAGCGCCGCCGGAATGACGGCTCCTTCGCCGAACCGAGCCGCGAGCCGGTCGACCACGCGCGCCAGCCGCTCACGGCGGAGGGCCGCAGGGTCGAGGAGGTCGAGCTGGCCCTTCCCGGAGGGTCCGAGGCGCGACGCCGAGAGTCCGATCAGGCGCACCGGCCTCGTGACCCGGTCGCGTTCGAGGAGCGCCAGCGCGCGACGGTAGAGCTCCAGGCCGTCCTGGGTCGGGCCCTCGGTAACGCTCCGCGTATGCGTCTCGAAGGGGGCCAGCCGCAGCTTGAGTGTGACGCGGCCGGCTGAGAACCCGCCTTCTCTCAGCTCGGCCGCGACCCGCTCGGCATGGGACCGCAGCGTTGTCTTGAGTTGCTCCGGGTTTGTACAGTCCACGCCGAACGTCTCCTCCGCCCCGATGGATTTGGGCACACCGTACGGCTCGACCGAACGATCGTCGCGGCCGAAGGCGAGGTTGTGGAGGATCTCGCCGTGCCTGCCGAATCGATGGGCCAGGACGGCGCGCGGCGCGCGCTGGAGCTGGCTGATCGTGGTGAAGCCGAGGTCGCCGAGAGCCTTCGCCATGACCCGGCCGACACCCCAGAGGCGCTCGATGGGCAAGGCACCGAGGAATCGCGCCTCGTCGCCGGCCGCGACAACCACGAGCCCGTCGGGCTTCTCCAGCTCGGACGCCACCTTGGCGACGAACTTGTTCGCGGCCAGCCCGGCCGACGCCGTCAAGCCGGTCTCGGCCAGGATCCGAGTCTTGATCAGGCGGACCGCGTCGAGAGGGCTGCCGAAGAGCGACTCGGTCCCGCTGAGATCAACGAACGCCTCGTCAACCGATACGGGTTCTACCAGCGGCGAAAAGTCGACGAGGATGCCCATGACCTGAACCGAAACGCGCTGGTATTTCCGCATGTCCACTGGCAGGAAGGCGGCGTGCGGGCAGAGCCTCGCCGCGCGGCCGATCGGCATCGCCGAGCGGACGCCGAACCGCCGCGCCTCATAGGAAGCCGCGGAGACGACGCCGCGGCCGGTCGGGCTGGCGCCCACGATGACCGGGAGGCCGCGCAGCTCCGGGCGATCGCGCTGCTCGATCGCCGCATAGAACGCGTCCATGTCCACGTGCGTGATCGCCCGCGGCGTCGCGCCACCGGGGATGAGTGCTATGCCCTTGTTGATCACGTTGCGACAAGCCTCGGCGCGCCTTCTGGGTGCACGATCGCCAGGCCGATCTCGGGGGCAACGTCGGTCAACGCGGCGATGACGAACGCGATGTGCTCATCGAGATCCACGCCGAGTTCGCCGGCGCCGCGGTAGACATCATCGCGGTTGACCGTGCGCGCGAACGCCTTGTCCTTGAGCTTCTTCCGGACGGAGGACGGCGCCAGACCGCGGATCACGCGTCTCGGCCGGACGAGAGCGACGGCGTGCACGAAGCCGGAGAGCTCATCGCAGGCGTAGAGGGCGCGGTCGAGGCGCGAGACGCGCGGCAGGCCGGAGTAATCCGCGTGCGCCAGGATGGCGTAGACGATCCGCTCCGGGACGCGCCGCGCCAGGAGGATCTCGGCGCCCTTCAGCGGATGGTGCGGCGCGCGAGGATGCATCTCGTAGTCGAAGTCGTGGAGTATGCCGGCCCCACCCCACGCGTCCAGATCCTCGCCGTATCGGCGAGCGTAGGCGCGCATGGAGGCTTCCACGGCGCGGGCATGCTTGCGGAGGCTGTCGCTTTTCGTGAACTCGGTGAGAACTGACCAGGCGTGGTCAGGAGAAATCACTGCCGTTGCATCTGCTGACTCCGCCACTTGTCGATCGATTTCTTGGAAAACATCCAGGCGCCGTCGAGCTGGACGGATGGGATGCGCCGCTCGGTCGCGAGTGACGCGAGCTTGCGCTCGTCCATGGCGAGGTAAGTCGAGGCCTCTTTGAGGCTCAGCATGTCCTTGGGCGTCACGCGCGTTCCTCCTCGATGGTCTTTCGCAACGTCTCGAGCTCGCCCTCGAGCGAGCGGATCCTTTCGACGAGCTGCTCGATCGCCTTGCTCACCGGATCCGGGAGGTCGGTCTGGTCGAGGTCGATCCCCCCCGCAACCCGTTGCCCGTCACGATATGTTACCCGGCCGGGAACGCCCACGACAACGCAGTTCGTCGGCACCTCGCGCACGACCACGGAGCCGGCGCCGATCCGGCTCCCGTCGCCGATCTTGAAGGCGCCGATGATCTTGGCACCGGCGCCGACGACGACGTTGTCGCCGAGGGTCGGGTGGCGCTTCTCCCGCTTGAGGCTCGTCCCGCCGAGGGTCACCCCCTGCAGCAGCGTGACGTTCTCACCGACCTCGGCGGTCTCGCCAATGACCACACCCATGCCGTGGTCGATGAACAGCCCGGAGCCGATCTTCGCGGCGGGATGGATCTCGATCCCGGTGAGGAAGCGGGCCACCTGCGACAGGAAGCGCGCGGGAATCCTCCAGCCGCGCCGCCAGATCGCGTGGGCGATCCGGTGAAAGGCGAGCGCATGCACGCCCGGATAACACAGCACGACCTCGAACGTCGACCGGGCGGCCGGATCGCGTTCGAGTACGGCGCGCACGTCGCGACGGATCTCGGCAAACATCGCTCAGCCCTGTCGCGCCTGGTACTGGAACGCCGCCGCGCGCAACGCCCCTGCGGCGATGTCGGCGGCGTGCTTGCGATCGTCGGGGAGCCCCTCGAGTGCCCGCTCGATCTCCCCGGCGTCCAGCCGGCAGAGGTCGCCCACGAGCCGTCCGCGGTAGAGCTCGCTGGCCATGCTCGCCGCCGCGATCGTCGGACCACAGCCGTAGGTCTGGAAGCGGATCTCCACGGCGCGGCCGTCGCGGACGCGCAGGAAGAATCGCGTCAGGTCGCCGCACCCCTCGTACTCGTCCTCGCCGACGCTGTCGGGTTCACGCATGAGTCCGGCGTTCCGGGGATTCAGGAAGTGATCGACCAGCGTCGGGCTGTACCTCACACGACACCGACGGGCATCGCCTGACGGAGCTTCCGGACGAGCGGCTCGACGCACTCGATGACGTAGTCGATGTCCGCGGCGCTCGTCGACCGCCCGAGGGAGCAGCGCACGGCGCCCATCGCCCACTCGAGCGGGACGCCCATCGCGACCAGGACGTGCGAGGGCTCGACGTTACCCGACGTGCAGGCCGAGCCCGCCGACACCCCGATCCCCTTCAGGTCGAGGCCGAGCACGATCGACTCGGACTCCACGTGGCGGAAGAGGAAGCTCGCCGTCCCCGGGAGTCGGTGGCCGGGGTGGCCGGAGAGCCTCACCTCGGGCACCCGCGAGCGCACGCCGTCCCACAGCCTGTCGCGCAGCGCGGTGACCCGCTCCGCCTCGGTGTGCATGTCGCGGGCCCGTATCGCGACCGCCTTGCCGAGCCCGACGATGCCCGCCACGTTCTCGGTCCCGGCCCGGCGGCGCCGCTCGTGCTCGCCTCCGTGCTGGACCGCAACCATCTTGGAACCCTTTCTGATGAAGAGCCCCGCGACGCCCTTCGGGCCATAGATCTTGTGGGCCGAGAAGGAGAGCGCGTCGATGCCGAGCGCGTCCACGTCGAGCGGGAGCTTGCCGAAGGTCTGAACCGCGTCGACGTGGAACGGGATGCCATGCTCCCGGGCGATGCGACCGATCGCCTCGATCGGCTGGATCGTCCCTACTTCGCTGTTCGCGTGCATGATGCTGATCGCCACCGTGTCCGGCCGAATGGCGCGGCGGACGTCGTCCGGATCCACCATCCCGAACTCGTCGACGCCCACGCACGTGAGGTCGAAACCCTGCGCCTCGAGGGCACGGCAGGCACGGATCACCGCGTGATGCTCGACCTGCGAGGTGATGAGGTGTCCCTTCCCCCGGGCCCACGCGAGCCCCTTCACCGCGAAGTTGTCGGACTCGGTCCCGCCTGACGTGAACACGATCTCCTGGCTCGAGACCTTGAGGAAGCTCGCCACGCGCTCACGCGCGAGGTCCATCCCCTCGCGGGCCTCGCGGCCGAAGGCATGGATGCTCGAGGGATTCCCGTAGACCTCGGCGAAATACGGCAGCATCTCGGCGAGCACCTCAGGGTGGACCGGTGTCGACGCGTTATGATCCAGATAGACTCTACGACTCATCAGCTTGCTCTCCATTTTTCACGATGCTACGCTCACGTCGCGATGGATCTCGCGAAGAAGAAGCTCGGGGTACTCCTGTCGACCGGACTCGAGCATCCGAACCTCGAGACGGCCGTGGGGTTGTCGGAGGCGGCGCTCGACCGCGGCGCCGAGCTCTACCTCTACCTCATCGACGACGGCGTCCGCGCGCTCGACGACTCGCGCATCCACGCCCTGCCCGCGCGTGGCGCGAAGCTGTTCGTGTGCGCCTACGGCTGCCAGAAGCGGCGCATTCCCTTGCGCGACGCCGACACCGTGACGTACTGCGGGCTTGTCGTGCTGACCGATCTGATCAACGGCACGGACCGGTTCATCGCGCTCAACTGACTCTGTGGCCGACAGCCGACCGGTCGTCGTCCTGATCTCGGAGGATCCGCGCGCGTCCCACCGGGCGAACGAGGCGATGCGCATCGGCCTCGGGATCGTCGCCGGCGAAAACGACGTCACGTTCGTTCTGCTGGGCCCGGCGGTGCATCTCCTCGACGAGAACACGGACGAGCTCGTCGACGGCGACGATATCGCCAGATTCCGCGCGAACCTCCGGGAGCTCGGGCTGCCCTTCCACGTCGAGGTGGGCGCGGTGCCCTCCGATCCGACCTGGAACCTCGAGGGGCATCGCGTGATCCCCGTCACCCGGGAGGAGATCGCCGGTCTGGTCCAGCGGGGTCGCCGCGCCCTCGTGTTCTGATGGCCACCGTCCTCCACCTGCTCAAGAGTCCGGCCACGACGCTCGCGCGGACGGTGATCGACCAGCATGTCCACGCCGGCGACCGCGTCTTCGTGGTCGTCCTGCCGGGGGGCGTGGCGTCCGACCTGCCACCCGACGTCCAGGTTCGCCGGCTCGACGCGGATCTGTCCTACACCGAGCTGCTCGATCTCATCTTCGAATCCGACCACGTCATCACCTGGTAAGCGTCGCGCACCGACGGCGACACTCATCGATTCCGGTACTCGTCCAGCCAGGCCATCTGGATCGCTTCCAGGATCTTTTCATTCGACGCCTTGGGGTCGTCTTTGAAGCCTGGAAGGTCCGTCACCCAGCGATGGAGATCGATGAACCGTACCGTGAGGGGATCGAGCTCGGGGTGGTGCTCGCTGAGGGCGATCGCGATGTCCTCGGTGTCCCGCCACGTGATCACTTCGGGATCTCCACGACGACGTTGCCGCGCACGACCGCCTGGCAGCCGAGCCGCGAGTGGATGGTGAGCCCCTCCGCGGTGTCGAGCCGATCCTCTTCGTCCGGCTGCATCTCGGAGAGGTTCTCTTCCCCCTCCTTCACGATGACGTGACACGTCGTGCAGGCGCAGCTCCCACCGCAGTTGTGCTCGAGGTGAATGTGGTTCGCGAGCGCGATGTCCAGCAGCGAGCCCGGCTTGCCGTGGTCGGCGAGCGGGTACTTCTCGTCGTCGACCTCGACGGTCACGTTGAGTGGCACAAATGTCACTTTATGGACTGCCATTACTTCTCCATGATCTCGTCGGCGCGCCGGCTCGCGAGCGCCCCCTTGAGCGCCGCGTCCATCATCAGCTCGGCGAGATGCTCGGTCGCGCGATTCAACCCGGTCGTCGTTTCTCGGATCAGGACGCGGTCGTTCGTCGCGCGCGCGCGGCGCAGAGTCTCCAGCGCCGTCACAATCGTCTCGCGCTCGTCGGCGCCGACCAGCTGGCTACCCTGGCCGAGCGCCCGCTCGACGTGCGTGATGACCGTGTCGGCCTCGTTCCGGGCTTCGATGAGCAGGCGGGCCTCCACGTCGGCCTCGGCGTACGTGAACGACTCCTCGACCATCCGCTCGACGTCGGCGTCCGAGAGGCCGTAGGTCGGCTTGACCTCGATGGCGGCGGCTTTGCCTGTACGGAGCTCGGTGGCGGTCACCCCGAGGATCCCGTTGGCGTCGATGAGAAACACCACTTCGATCTTCGGCATCCCCGCGGGCATGGGGTCGATCCCTGAGAGCTCGAAGCGAGCGAGCGAGCGACAGTCCTTGGCGACCTCTCGCTCTCCCTGGACGACGTGCATGTCGACGACACGCTGGCCATCCACCGACGTCGTGAAGAGCTCACGGGCGTTCGTGGGGATCGTCGTGTTTCTCGATATGAGGACGCTCACGATGCCGCCGAGCGTCTCGATCCCGAGTGACAGCGGCGTCACGTCGAGCAGCAGCATGTTCGTGATGCCGCCCGCGAGAATGTGCGCCTGGACCGCCGCGCCCAGCGCGACGACCTCGTCGGGATTGAGCTGGCTGTGCGGGGTCTTGCCGAACAGCTCCTGGACCCGCCGCCGCACGAGGGGAACGCGCGTCGAGCCTCCGACCAGCACCACCTCGTCGATGTCCGCCGACGCCAGTCCGGCGTCGGCGAGGGCCATCCGGCACGGCAGGAGGGTGGAGTCCACGAGCCGCGCGATGAGTCGCTCGAGCTCGCCCCGCGTGATCTCGCGGTGGTACGTGAACGCGTCGAACGGGATCGTCAGCACCGTCCGCTCCTCGGCGGACAGACGGATCTTGGCCGCCTCGGCCGCGAGGCGTAATTCCTGCATCGCCTCGGGGTCGCGCCCGAGGTACACGCCGTGCTTCTCGCGGATGTCGTCGAGCAGCCACATCACGATCGCGCGGTCGAAGTCGTCGCCACCGAGGTGGGTGTTCCCGTTCGTCGCCAGGACCTCGAACACGCCGTCCTTCACTCTCAGGATCGAGATGTCGAACGTTCCGCCGCCGAGGTCAAAGACGGCGACCACGCCCTCGCGGATGCGCTGGAGCCCGTAGGCGAGGGACGCCGCCGTCGGTTCGTTGACGATGCGGACGACGTCGAGTCCCGCGATGCGCCCGGCGTCCTTCGTCGCCTGGCGCTGACTGTCGTTGAAGTACGCCGGGACCGTGATGACGGCCTGCTCGATCGATTCACCGAAGTGGGCTTCGGCGCGCTCTTTGAGGGACTTGAGCACGATCGCCGAGACCTCGGGCGGCGTGACTTCGCGGCTCCCGATCAGGATCTTCACGATGCCCTCGCACGGCAGCACCTTGAAGGGAAGGTAGCAGAGCTCCTCCTTGACGTCCTCGTACCCGCGGCCCATCAGGCGCTTCACCGAATAGACGGTCGACTCGGGCCGCCGGACGAGCTGTCGCTTCGCCACGGCGCCGACGAGCACCCCCTCGCTCACGAACGAGACGACCGACGGCAGGAGCGCCTGCCCGTCGCGGTCGGGGATGACCCGTGGCGCACCGGTCTTCTCGTCGACGTAGGCGACGAGGCTGTTGGTCGTCCCGAGATCAATGCCGACGATGCGAGACATAGCCCTCCCGTACCTCCCCGAGCGCCTCGTCGATGTCGTCGATCACCGTTCGGAGGTACGCCCGTGCCGCCAGCGCCTCCTTGAACGCGGTGATCACCTCGGCCCGCTCGGCCGCGCCACCGCTATCCCACGCCTCGCTGAGCGGTCCGAGCAGCCGGTGCTCTTCCTCCTGGTACCGCGCCAGCAGCCGCTCGCGGTGAGCGGCGAGCGTTGCCCGCGCACCGGCCTCCAACCCTCCCGGTTGACTGGATGACTGGGCCTCCTGCAGAGATTCCTGGATCTCGAACATCTCCTCGAGCAGCGCCGGCGGCGCCTTCGGCTTCACGGTGGCGCCCTCCCGCGTGTCACGTCCTTCCTCGAGGCGGACCAGGTACTCGATCCGCCCGATTGGATCCCGCAACGCCCGGTACGCGGCGTTGAGCCGCGCGGAGGCCTCGAGGATTTCCGCCTGGCGCTCCGGCGGCGCCCCCTGGTGGAAGTCCGGGTGACCGCGGCGCGAGAGCGCGTAGAACTTTCGCTGCAGCTCGGCGGCGTCGATACCGAGCCGCCGCGGCAACCCGAACACCTCGAAGTGATCCATGCACTCCGCCTCAAAATGAGAACGGGCCCTTCGCCGGGCCCGTTCCGTGGGGATCTCGGACCCGGCTACGCCGAGAACGACGTGCCGCATCCACAGCTCGACTTCGCCTTGGGGTTGACGAATGTGAACCCACCCGTCAGCCCCTGCTGGACGTAGTCGAGCGTTGTGCCGTTCAGGTACAGGTAGCTCTTCTTGTCGACGACGAGCTTGATCTCGTCGATCTCGAACTGCTTGTCGTGCGGCCCGATCTCGCTGTCGAACTCCAGGGCGTAGGACAGCCCGGAGCACCCGCCCCCCTTCACGCCCATCCGCAGAAACACGGTATCCGGAAGGTTCTGGGCCCGCTTGAGCTCCTTCACCTGTTTCGCCGCAGCCTCAGACAGTTCGACCGCCATACGCTCTCTTCCTCCTCCCGATTGTTACTCGGACGACGCCCGGGCGTCTGCCGGGGCGTGCTTCTCCCGGTAATCGGCCAGCGCCGCCTTGATCGCGTCCTCCGCCAGCACCGAGCAGTGGATCTTCACGGGCGGCAACTTCAGCTCGTTCACGATGTCCGTGTTCTTGATCTTGGCCGCCTCGTCGACCGTCTTGCCCTTCAGCCACTCCGTGGCCAGGCTCGACGACGCGATGGCGCTACCGCACCCGAACGTCTTGAACTTCGCGTCCTCGATCATGCCCGTGTCGAGGTTGACCTTGATCTGGAGCTTCATCACGTCGCCGCATTCCGGCGCCCCGACGAGGCCCGTCCCCACCCCCGGTGTGTCCTTCGTGAAGGACCCGACGTTGCGTGGGTTAGTGTAGTGGTCGACGACCTTCTCGCTATAGGCCATGGCCTGCCCCCCCTTACTCGGCCTTCCAGTGGATGGACTTCAGATCCACGCCCTCTTTCGCCAGCTCGTAGAGCGGCGACATCTCACGCAGTCGCTTGACCACCTCGATCGTCCGGGCGCCGACGTGATCGACTTCCTCTTCGGTGGTGAACCGATGCAGGCTGAACCGGATCGACGAGTGGGCGAGCTCGGCGCTCGCTCCGAGCGCGCCGATCACGTATGACGGCTCGAGCGTCGACGAGGTGCAGGCCGAGCCCGAGGAGAGCGCGCTCTCCTTGTTGAGCCCCATCAGGACCGACTCGCCTTCGACGTACGCAAACGAGATGTTCAGGTTGTGCGGCAGCCGCCGCTCCGGGTGCCCGTTCAGGTACGCCTCGTCGATGTTCGAGAGAATCATGTCTTGCAGGCGGTCGCGCAGCTTCGCGAGACGGGCGCCTTCTTCCGACATGACGTCGCCGCAGATCTCGGCCGCGCGCCCGAAACCGACGATGAGCGGCACCGGCAGGGTCCCGGACCGCATCCCGCGCTCGTGCCCGCCCCCGTCGATCAGCGGCGCGATGCGCACCCGCGGCGCTTTGCGCCGGACGTAGAGGGCGCCGACGCCTTTCGGGCCGTAGATCAGGTGGGCGGTGCACGACAGGAGATCGATCCCCGC
>Ga0184639_10000330_pt1 | contig 17661 bp, 11 predicted proteins | sample PLM31_170_b2_FD_133155 | JGI IMG/M metagenome (GOLD analysis project Ga0184639, IMG submission 133155) | Groundwater sediment microbial communities from an aquifer in East River, Colorado, USA - PLM3-1_170_b2 | ecosystem: Environmental > Terrestrial > Soil > Riparian zone | place: USA: East...
AATTGGCGGTAGCTCTTGGACCGTCATCTGGCTCCTGGTAATTAATCTTCACGCGAATTCTTCTCTCGCGTCCGCGCAGGAGCAAAAGGTCGTCGCGATGTACGGCGCGCGCAGCGGCGCGTCGTGGCCGCTCTGGCTCGCCAAAGAGGGCGGCTACTATAGAAAACAGGGTCTCGACGTAGAGTTGGTATTCGGCGTCCACCCCGCGCCCATCGCCGCGATCATCAGCGGCCAGGCCGCGATGACCTCCACCGGCGCCGACCCGGGCGTGCTGGCGGTGGCCAGCGATCCGTCGTTGACGTTGATCGGCAGCTTTTTGAACAAAGCCAGCTTCGCTCTGGTCGCCGCCAAGAATTTCAAGGGCGTTCCGCAGCTCGGCGGCAAGAAGATCGGCGTCGGACGGGTCGGCGATCCTCCCTATCACGTGACGGTCAGCCTGCTGGAAAAATTCGCCATCGGCGCGCGCGACGTGCAGTGGGTGTCGATCGGCGTCGATGCCGCGGCGCGGGCGGCGGCGCTGCACAGCGGGCAGATCGACGCGACGCTGGTGACCGCGCCGTCCTATTTTCGTCTGGACGCTGCTGGCTTCCCCGTGCTCGCGCTGGTGTCGGATTACGAAGACATCTACGTTTCGACCTATTATCTCTTTCGCAAGGAGACCGTCGCCAACAACCGCAAGGTTGCCGAAGGCTTCGTCAAGGCGCACGCCGAGGCGATCAAGCGCTTCTACGACGACAAGACTTTTGCGGTGCAAACGATGATCAAATACGGCGGCGCGAAAGACCAGCAGGACGCGGGCCGAGTCTACGATCTCTTCGGCAAGGGCCGGCTCTTCGAGCCGATTCCCTATGTCCTCAAGGATTCGGTCAAAGCCGCCGTGGAGCGGCAAGGCCAGGCGCAGCCGCAGCTAAAGCAATTCGACTTCGCCAGGGTGATCGACAACGGCGTCGTCGAGCGGCTGGTCAAAGAGGGTTACTTCGAAGCGCTCTTCGGCCCGTCGATCCGCGAGCTGCAACAGAAGCGCCAGGCCCAGGCGTTCGGAAGATAATGGGGCCGCGAGTCGTAACACCTTTATAGACACCCGGACGCGAGTCAGGGCGGCTGATAGGGTTTAGGAAAGCACACCACATCGTCATTCCAGCCAAGTCAGTCGAGGCTGACGCGAGCCGGAATCCAGGGAAACCGAGTTCCCCGTGCGCGGAAACGACGACGGGGCGCTCTTTTGACGAACGTCGATGGCGATCCGGTCGAGGAGAAATCGGACCAGGCTCGAAACCGCAAGCTCCCAGACACGAACGGTCAACTCTTCCGCGCAAGAACCGTTCGCTGCTACTTCGTAAGGATCTGTTTCAGTTTTGCCAACAGGGCCGGCTCCTGCTTAAATAGGCCGTCGATAATCTTCTCCACCTGCTCGCCGGGTATCGGGTCCACGTCCAATTTAGATTTTTCCGCTTCGGCGAGAAAATCCTTGTCCTTGAGGGCGTCCAGAAAAGCTTTGCGGAGAAGTTGGACGCGATCCTTGGGCGTACCTGGAGGCAACACGTAAGGGCGCGTGAAAATCTGCATGTCATGGATACCGGCGTCGACCAGTTTTTTTGCATCATCGGTCTTGGCGTAGTTGATTGCCAACGGAATCGACGTCAGCTCCGGATGCGGCTTAGGAACCGCTTGCAGCACCACGTTTACCTCTTTCGTCTCCAACGCCTTGCGCCAAGTAACTTTGATCGACTCCCAAGCCCAACATCCCCCCGCAAGCTCGCCGCTATCAGCGGCCAAGCGGATATCGGCGGTACCCTTATAACCCGAAACCAGTTGGATCGGGAGCCCCAAAGCTTCCTTGAGGACCTTGGCGACATCGTCCGTGGTCGATCCCGGTGCAGTGCCTCCCAGTTTGACCGGCGTCTTAGCGGCAAGCCAACTTTCCACGCTCGTGATGCCGCTTTCCTTCCTTAGCGCACACACCACGTTTTCTTTCACCGGAACCCCGATGGTTGCAAATTTGCGCGCATCGAATTCGATCCCCGAGCCTCCCATGACCTGCTGCATGATCAATCCGCCGATGAAGTGGCCGATAGTCAAGCCATCAGGCTTTGCTACTTTGTAGACATGGTTCGCCGTGATCAGGCTTCCCGCTCCGGTCATATTTTCGACGATGAAGCCGGGATGGCCGGGAATGAATTTCCCCATATGCCGGCCGATAACTCGGGAATAAGTATCGAAGCCGCCTCCCGCCGCAAAGCCGACGATAATTCGGATTGTTTTACCCCTGTAGAAGTCGTCGGTCGCTGAATGGGTGGGAAGCGCGGTTAAGCACACGATGGCTGCTAGAATGGCGAGTGAAAGCCAGAATCTTAGCTTCATAGGATCCTCCCTGCATTTAGGCAATCGCAAGTTATGATTTTCAGTGCTCCATTTTTTGTCGTATGCGCAGTGATCGAACCCGACGGACCAATCCCAGAGATTCTTATGGAACCAAAAAACCCGGCCTGAACAGATCCGGTAGGCGTTGATGTAGAAACGGAGAAGAGACCGGATCGAAAGAACCAGTCGAAGTTCGGTGGGCATAAAATAGGCGGGACGATGGCCGGAGTCAAGCCGTCATAGGAAACCCGGATGATAGCCCATCCAGCCTCGGTAGCGGAGCCAATCGCCGCGCGACCACACGCCATCCGGAAGAGCGAAATTTTCAAGTTGAAAAATCATTCCTTTCTTGACAGAGTTGGGCGGACTTTCCAAGACTCTCCAAGGTCGAGCCGATTCAAGAAAGGAAATGCCTATGGCTGATCAAAATGCGAGGTCGGTTCCCGTGAGCAGCGGAGCCGAAGCCTTCCTGGAGCAAATGAGAGCGCTCGGTGTGGTGCGGTACATGTTCGCGAACACCGGCACCGATCATGGCCCGCTCATCGAGGCGATGGCCAAGGGCGGCGGGGAGGACCCCCGCGGTATCCGTCCGATCGTCGTGCCGCATGAAATGGCGGCGGTGTCGATGGCGCATGGTTATTACAATGTGACGCATAAGCCGCAGATGGTGCTCGTCCACACTCTGCCGGGCACGGCCAATGCCCTGGGCGGCATCTTGAACGCGAATTCTTCCAACGTGCCGCTGTTCCTGGTCGCCGGTCGAACGCCGATCACCGAAGGCGAGCTGCGCGGCGGCAAGAGCCAAAACATTCACTGGCGCCAAGAGTCGCGCGATCAGGGCAACATCGTGCGCGAGTTCGTCAAGTGGGACTACGAGCTAAGAACCAATCAGAATCTCGCGGCGGTTGTCTCGCGCGCTTACAAGATCGCCATGAGCGAGCCGCGCGGTCCGGTTTATCTTACCTTGCCGCGCGAATGGCTGTGCGAAGCGCTGGAGTCTACGCAGTTGCCGTCGGGCGCGATCGAGCCGGCGAGCAAGACGCAGGCCGATCAAGCGTCGCTGGAAAAGGCCGCCGAGCTTCTCATCGCCGCTGAAAGCCCTCTGATCGCGACCAAATATCTCGGGCGCAATCCTGAAGCAGTGGCGATGCTGGTGGAGCTGGCCGAGCTGCTGTCGATCCCGGTGGTACAGCAGCTCAATCACGTAAACTTCCCGACGGATCACCCGCTTTATATCGGCAACCAAACCGCTAAATACGCGAAGAACGCCGATCTGCTTTTCTTCATCGATATCGACGTGCCCTGGGAGCCGCCGAGCCGGAGCATCTTGCGGCCGGACGTGAAGATCCTCCACCTCGAGCGCGACCCGCTGTTCACCGCGATTCCCGGCTGGGGCTTCCCTGCGGACATGCCGCTGACGGGCTGCTCGGAAGTGACCCTGCCGGCACTGAATTCGATTATCAAGGCGAAGCTCGCCGCGGGCGCAGGCTCGAAGGCCGGGCGCGAAGAGCGGCGCCAGAAAATTGCAAGCGAGCACGCCGCCTTGATCCGCGAAATCGCCGCAAGCATCGAATCGGCCAAGAAGGAAAAGCCGATCAATCCCATCTGGCTGTCGAAATGCGTCGGCGACATCATGGACGACAAGACGATCATCGCCAACGAAACGGTGACCTCGCGGCTGGCGGAAGTCATTCCGCTGAACCGTCCCGGCTCGTTGTTCAACACGCCGCTGGCGGGCCATCTCGGCTGGGGTTTGGGCGCGGCCATCGGCATAAAGCTCGGCGCGCCCGAGGCGACGGTGATCGCGGCGGAAGGGGACGGCTCCTACATGTTCGGCGCGCCGACCGCTTGCCATTTCACCGCGCAGAAATACGGCATTCCGTTTCTCACCGTCGTCTACAACAATCAGGTGTGGAACGCGAGCGTCAACGCCGCGCGCGGCCTGTATCCCGACGGCGTCGCGGCGAGGACGAGCAATTTCCCCGGCACCGATCTGAGCCCGTCGCCGCAATTCGAGCTTACGGCGCAAGCTTGTGGGGCCTACGCCGAGCGCGTCGAAGAGCCGGATGAAGTGCCGCGGGCGCTTGAGCGCGCGCTCAAAGCCGTCAAACAGGAACGGCGCCAGGCGCTGCTCAACGTGATCTGCAAAAATCCGCTGGCGTGAACGAAAGATAGGGAGTAATGGAGTGTTGGAGTGATGGAGTAGTGCAAGAAGCGGAGTGATGGAGTAGTGGAGGAAATGGAGTAATGGAGTAGTGGAGTGATGGAGTAATGGGTTGGTCTAAGACCCAGCACTCCGATACTCCATCACTCCAGTACTCCAATCCCATTGGCGAGGACTTTTATGGCAACCGAGTCCGATATTTTTCCGCGGGAGCGTAAGACCAAACTGCCCGGCGGCTACATGGGCAAGATCCTGCGCGTCGATTTGACCACGGGATCGATGAAAGATGAGAACCTGCCCGAAGAGCCGGTGTTGAGAAAATACATCGGCGGGCAGGCGCTCGCCGAATATATTCTGCTCAAGGAATTGCCTCTCGACGCCAAGCCCTACGGCGTGGAGAATAAAGTCGTGATGATGACCGGACCGCTCACCGGCACGGGCTTCACCCCCGGCGGCACCAAGGTGACCGCGGTGTTTTTAAGCCCGATGACCAAAAATTCCTTGGGGCGCGGCGCCTCGAGCGGCTACTGGGCCGCTTCTCTCAAGTCGGCGGGCTATGACGGCGTGATCATCGAAGGCGCGGCGTCGAAGCCGACTTATCTTTTTATCAACGACGGCAAGCCCGAGCTGCGCGACGCCGGCCGCTTCTGGGGCAAGGGCGCGCGGGATACCGAGGATCTGCTGCGCGCCGACGTCGGCATCAAGGACGCGCGCGTGATGGGTATCGGCCCGGCGGGCGAGCATCTAGTCAACGCGGCGATGCTGTGCAACGATTACAATCACTCCGCCTCGCACAGCGGCGGCGCGATCTTCGGCGCGAAAAAACTCAAGGGCATCGTGGTTTACGGCACCAAGCGGCCGCCGCTCCACGACCGGGCGGCGCTGATCGAAGCGGGACTGCGCTGGCGCAAGACCCTGCAAGTATACGACGTGGATGACAGAAGAACGGTGGGCCACGCCCGCCATCTCGACGCGCTGCCCAACAACAACATGCAAAGCTCGCTCATCGCCGATCACAACCGCGGCTTCGACCAGAACCGGATCACCCAGCGGCCCTGCTTCCAGTGCGCGCGCCTGTGCCCCTGGGACGTGGAGATCGGCGAGGGAGAGTTCAAAGGCAGCGTCGGCCACTTCAACGCCGGCGCCGAGTGGCTCGATACCTTTTGGAACCTTGGCATCAAGGGCAACGCCACGCTCTATCTCGCTGAGCGCATCAACGATCTCGGCATCGAGTGCGGGCACTTCTCCTTCGGCGCCGGGGTTCTCTTCGAAGCCTGGGAGAAGGGCCTCATCGGCCCCGCGGACACCGACGGGTTGCGCCTGGAATGGGGCAGCCTGGAAGCGATCGATAAGTTGCTGGAGATGAGCGCGCGGCGGGAGGGGAAGTGGGGCAATCTGATCGCCGACGGGCCGCTCGAAGTGGCCGAGGCGATCGGCGGCGACGCGCTCAAGTTCGTGGTCCACACCAAGCGGGGTGTGCCCGCGATGCACGATTGGCGCCCGCACTTCAGCAACATGCTGCGCGAGTTGGTCGCCAGCGGCGGCATGAAGCCGCAGGGCGGCGGCACCGCGAATCCGCCGCCCGATCTGAAGTACCGCGAGAAATGGGGCCCGCTCGACCGCGACAAGCCTGACGGCTGGCCGCAAGCAAACGTCACCGCCGAACAGTACCGCCAGTCGATCGGTCTCATGGGCGGCTGCTGGTTCGCCCAGATGCATGTCAAGCCCGACGGCCTAAACAGCGTCATCGATTCCTTCAACGCCACGACCGGCTGGAACTTCACCCTCGACGAAGCGATGGCGGCGGGCCATCGCAGCGTTATCTTGCAAAGTATTTTCGCGACCCAACGGGGCTGGATCGCCGAGCATGACTGGCAACAGGTGGGACAGCGCTTTCTCGATCCGGTGCCCGACGGAAAATACCAAGGCTTTACCATCGCCAAATATTTGCCGGGTATGGTCTACGAATATTACCGCCTCTCCGGCCGGCACGAGAAGACCGGCCGGCCCTTCCTGAACACGCTCACGCAGCTTGGCCTCGAAGAATTCAAAGAGTGGGCGCAGCTCGATTGACTTTCCAACCCGGACATCATGAGCACATTGGCAAAACTCTCCGCCGAATCAGCGTCGGCAAGAAACTTGGTGTCGTCTAAGGAGGGCATGTTATGAAGAGTTTGGTTTTGGCGCTTGTTGCTTGTTCGCTCTGGATCTCGGCTGGCGGAGCCCAGGAACCCTTCTATCAAGGCAAAACCGTGACCATCCGCGTGGGATTCACCGCCGGCGGCGCTTTCGATGTATGGGCCCGGGTTATCGCCCAGTATATGGGCAAATACATTCCGGGAAACCCCACCATCGTCGTGCAAAACATGACGGCCGGCGGCTCCATGATCGCGGCCAATTATGTCTACAGCGTCGCCAAACCGGACGGCTTGACCCTTGGAATCGTCAGTCCGGGGATATACATTCAGCAGATTTCAGGACACCAAGAGGTTCGCTTCGAGTGGTTCAAGTACAGCTGGATCGGCTCCCCTGAGAAAACCGACCGCATCTTTTATATTCGCGCGGATACTCCGTACCGGGCGCTGGAAGACCTGCGCAACGCAGTGGCCCCGCCCAAGTGCGGCGCTACCGGTATCGGCACGGCGGCCTACTATTTTCCGAGATTTCTTCAAGAGGCCTTCGGACTGAAATTGACCATGGTGCCCGGCTACCAGGGCGCGGCCGATGCCAACCTCGCCATCGAAAAGGGCGAGGTGCAATGCTGGTGTGGGTCCGTTCAAGCCTATTTCGGCAGCGAGCCCGGCCGCACCTGGGCCAAGACGGGCTTTGTGCGCGTGCTCACTCAGGGCGGACAAAAGCGCCATGCGAATCTTCCCGAAGCGCCGACAGTCTGGGAACTGCTCGATAAGCACAAAATCAGCGACGTCCACAAGCGAGTCGCCAAAATACTGGTTCTCCCCGATGAAATGGGCCGGCCGTTCTTCGGTCCCCCGGGAATACCCGCAGACCGGCTCAAAACTCTGCGCGACGGATTTGTCAAGATGATGAATGATCCGGATATGATCGCCGAGGCGAAAAAGAGAGGGCTGGAGCCCAGTACCATGACCGGAGAAGAGGTCGAAGCTTTGGGACGGGAGCTCGGCACTCTGCCCCCGGAAGTGATCCGACGGTTGAAACCGCTCTTGGAGTAATCAACAAGCTCAAGCTCCAAGTTTCCGGTTGCAAGTCAACTACGAGCTTGGGATTCGAAAACCTGGCAATTTTATACGCTTTAATGAGATCGACCGTCATGCGCGGTAGCGCCACTACCGCGGCGCTCGGATTTCCATTTCCAGGCCGTTGGGGTCTTTGATGAAAATGGTGGTGAGCTTTCCGGCGCCGTCGCGATTCTCGCGCAGGATTTCGGCGCCCTTTGACTTGAACTCTTTGGCGGCCTGCTCAACGTCGTCGGTGACGAAGCCGTAATGGTGCACGCCGCTCCGGTCGGCGGATTCCATGAGCTGGATGGCCGGCGCGCCGGCGATCCTCATGAAGCAAAAGCCGTAACCCGCCGCCCCTTTCCTAATCGCCGTGGGCTGCCCGCCGAAAAACTTCTCGTAGAACTTGACCGATTCACCGATGTCCTTGCAGTAGATCGCCACATGCTCGAGCTGATAATTCATGGGATCCTCCTCACGCTTTCCGCCTCGAAGCAAGGCGCCGCCCCGCGTGAACGCTTCAATCGCTGGGCAAGAAGAATGAATCCCGCCCTACGGCTCCGGCCTTTCGCTAAAAAAATATTTACCGGCGAATGACCGAAGCCCGACGCGCATTCTCGCGGCTACTCCGCCAGAGAACGTATTTCGCCGTCTGCGCGGCGCAATCGAGCGGAGAGTTCGCGGCCGATGTTGAAAATCAATTTGCTTCGGATCGCCGGATGGCTGTTCGCCAAGGTCTCGAGTTTAGCGATCGGCAAGATGTAGCACATGGCAGCGTCGTCGGCGATCACGTCCGCGGATCGCGCTCCACCGTCCAAAAGCGCGAGCTCACCGAACGCGAGCCCGGGCGTGATCGTGCTCAGCCTTCGTTTCCCTTGACCGTTTGCCAGCCGCAGGCAAACGGTCACCGATCCGGCGGCGAGCAGGAACAGCGTGTCGGCGGGGTCGCTCTCCCGTATGATGACGTCCCCCGCGGAGAAGTGAGCCTCTCCGACGATGGGTTCGAGCAATGCTATCTCTTCAGCGTTCAGACCGGCAACGATGTCCATCGCCGCCAGCGCCACGGGAGTGCGTGCGACCGCAACGCTTGGCCCTTCTTGTAGCATCAATTGATTTTCGCACCACTCCAGGGCCGAGTCGGTGTCAGGGAAAAAATGATCGCTGGTCCATGCGCTCTCCCGGATTTCCTGAAGGGCGCTCGATAGGGCGTCCGGCAAGTGAGCCAGTATAAGCTTTTTACCCGCTGCCGCCAGCATGTCGTTCATCTGGGCGAGCAGCGTTCTGGCGCATTCGTCGATCTGCGCGCTCCGTTTCATATCGAGAATCAGATACGAAAAAGATTCCAAATCCGCGCTCAACCGGCGCAGCAATTGTTCCATGGTGCCGAAGAATAGATTTCCCTGGAGTTCGTAAACGCAGATCAGCTCGCCCTTGCGATCGAGGATCGACTGCTCCGCGCCGCCGCGCATGCGCTTGGACCGCACCGTGGTTCCCCGATAGCTGCGGCGCACGACGATACCGGTGGCCGCACGACTGTGAAACATGTGTAATTTGAAGCGCTCAGAAAGCTCCTCGCAAACCTGAATCCCCCGGTAGCTGTTGCCCTGGTCGTCGAGCAGCGGTGAGAAGGTCCCGATGCCGAACTGACCGGGGAGAACTGCGATGATGCCGCCGCCGACGCCGCTCTTGGCCGGCAGTCCGATGCGGTAACTCCACTCGCCGGCGTAATCGTACATGCCGCAGCTGTGCATTACGCTCAGAACGTTCTTGACGTATTGGCTCTGCATGGCTCGCTTGCCGGTAAGCGGATTCATTCCGTTGTTCGCCAGGGTTGCCGCCATGATGGCGAGGTCGCGGGCGCTCACTAGGATCGAGCATTGCTCAAAGTAAAGATCGAGATGCTCTTCGACCCTTTCGTCGATCATGCCGAAGTTGAGCTCGAGAAATCCAATGGCGCGGTTGCGATGACCGGTGGAACGCTCGGACAGGTATACGGCGTGGTCGATGGCAACCGGCCGGCCGGCGAAGTCCGCGAACTTATCGAGAAGGTGGGACAATCGCTGGTCATGACTATGGCCTTTGACCAGGGCGGTGGCTGCGATGGCCCCCGCGTTGACCATCGGATTGAACGGACGGTTGTTGCGCTCGTCGAAAACGATTGAGTTGAACGCCTCGCCGCTGGGCTCGACGCCGATCTTACGCAACACGTAGTCCACTCCGTGGTCTTCCAAGGCGAGAGCGTAGACAAAAGCTTTGGAGATGGATTGGATCGTGAATAAATGGCGCGCGTCGCCGACTTCGTAGACTTGCCCGTCGACGGTAGCCAGCGCGATGCCGAATAAACGCGGGTCGGCATTGGCCAGATCGGGAATATAAGTTGCTACTTTGCCACTGAAGTTCCTCTGGTATTTCGCGTGAATTTCTTGAAGGGAAGAGAGGATTGGAGAAAAATTTTCACTCGGGTTTACCATTTGGGCCGCTGTGGTTTGTTGCATCTGGCGTTCGCGCGCGCCTTTCCCCAGCGCGGGCCAACTGTCCGCCACTGACTGAAGTCGCGTCAATAGTATAAGAATCCACAACCGACGAGCACAGGGTGTGCCACAAACGGATGGCGCCGGCGTCACCTTCAAGCGGTTGGAAATATATTGGATTTCCGGCGGGCGGTTTGCTTGACGGTTGACGAGACCATGCCGATGCTTACTTCTTGGGCATGCTTCTGATTCATTTCTAGGCGTTTTCAAACGTTCGCGTCAAAAATATCTGAATGAGCGCTGCGGACCATCGTAGACCTTGACGGATGCGCCGATGAAATCACGGCATGTTCCGATTGGTAGTTCATGGCAATCTCCCTAACCCCGACAACTCGACATAGCAAAAGGTGTGCTCTCCTGCTAAAAATTAACCACCGCCTTCACGACCGCGTAGCTCGCCATGGCCGCCATCGCTTCGTTGATCTGGTCGAGCGTATAGCTCCTGCTGATCATTTCTTCAAACGGAAATGTTTTTTTGCGCGACGCCAGAAAGTCGATGGCTTGGAGCCAGTGGCGCGGCTCGGCGGAGCGCACGGTGATGAAGAGCATTTCCTGCGGCAAGCGCTCGACGGCGATGTTGGCTTTGCCGCCGGCGCCGATGTTCAAGTAGCGCCCGCCGCCGCGCAGCAGCGCCAGCCCTTCGGGCACCGCCAGGTTGTTTGCCACCTGAATCACGATGTCGGCGCCGCGCCCCTCGGTGTGGTCGCGCACCCAGTTGCGCCGCTGTTTTTCATCGGTGACCTCCTCCAGGTTCAGCACCGCGTCGGCGCCCATGCGCTTGGTGACTTCGAGCCGATTGGCCGGCGCGCCGATGACCAGCACTTTTTTGGCGCCGTGATCCTTGGCGACGGCGGTGGCGAAGTTGCCGAGCGGCCCGCTGCCTTGAATAACCACCGTTTCATGGCTTTTGATCGCGCCGAGCCGGTCGAAGCCGTGCATGACCGTCCGGTAAGCGCAAGCGGAGGCCGCGGCCGACGCGGATGAAACCTCTTCGGGGACTTTAATGATGAGACACTCTTTGGGCACGTACATGTACTCGGCGCAGCTTCCTAATAGATACGGGTGCCGGTCGCTGCGGTTATGTCCCCAGGAGGCGCGTCCCGGGCAAATGCACGGCTGTAGCGCGACGGCGCAGTAATAACAGGACCCGCAGGCGACGTAGCTCCAGACGATCCGCTCGCCGCGCTTGACCGGGTTGCCGAGAATGTCGGTGCGCTCGCCGGCGATCTCTTCGACGAGGCCGCAAGGCTCGTGGCCGGTGATGATCGGCAGTGTATCGCCGTCGCCCAGCGGTCCGTGCCAGCGGTGCACGTCGGTGCCGCACAGGGTCGAAGCGGTGATTTTGACCAGCAGCGAGCCCGGGTCGAGCTTGGGGATCGGCACGCGCTGAATGGTCAGCGGTTTATTGTGTTCAGTGATGACGGCGGCGCGGCAATCGTTCATGGCAGTTTCTCCTTCACCAGTATTTTCCTGAGTCCCCTCACGCCTAACCCCTTACTCTTTACTGCTATTCCTTGAGCGGCAATGTCATTTAAGAATTAAAAGTGCACAGTTTTAGGGGCATTTAAAGTTTAAAAGTGCACACCTAAAAACCCCTAGCATGAACCTCAAAAAAAGGGGGCATGCTATGGCTCAACTTCACAAAAGGTTCACCGACAGTCAGGTCAAAGAATTATTATCCCGTTACCTCAATGGAGAAATCAAACGGCCTTACCTTCAAGAAGTGCTGGGAATCAAACAGCGACGGTTCTGGGAGTTGGTCAAACGTTACCAACAAGATCCCTCCTCTTTCTCCATTCGCTACGCTCGTCGCAATCCCAGCCGGGCAATCTCTCCCGCCATCGAAATGAACATACTCAAAGAACTTTCCATCGAAAAAAAGCTCATTGTGGATAAACACATCCCTCTGCGCTCGTACAACTACAGCTATATCAAAGACCGTTTGGAAACCGCTTACGATCAGAAAGTGTCTGTTCCCACCATCATCGACCGGGCCAAGAAGAAAGGCTTCTACTTAAGAAAACCACAACGGCGCGCCCATGATCGGGAGGTATTAACCCAGTATATCGGTCAATTGATTCAACATGACTCCTCCTACCACCTCTGGGCTCCAGCGGCTCAACAGAAGTGGTATTTGATCACCTCCCTCGATGATTATAGCCGCTTCATCCTCTATGCCGCCCTGTTGAAACGAGAGACCTCCTGGGCTCATATCTTGGCGCTTCAAACGGTCTTGCTCAAATACGGTTGTCCGTTCTCCTATTACGTCGACTCCCATTCCATCTTTCGGTTCGTCCAAGGACGGGATTCCTTGTGGCGTAAGCATCATCTTTTCACCGATGAGGTTGATCCCCAGTGGAAACAAGTCTTAGACGATTGTGGCGTCAAGGTGACCTATGCCCTCTCTCCTCAGGCCAAGGGCAAGATCGAACGGCCCTATCGGTGGATTCAAGATCGCTTGGTGAGAACCTGCGTGCGAGAGAACGTCGCTGACATTGGTCCCGCTCAAACGCTTCTTAGTCGCGAGATCCAGCGCTACAATTTCCACCAGGTTCATTCCACCACGTTGGAGATTCCTTATCTCCGATTTCAAAGAGCTATGAAACTACGCCAATCTCTGTTCCGAGAATTCAGAGTGAAACCACCCTTTCAATCGGTTAAAGATATCTTCTGTTTGCGCCTGGAGAGAACCGCCGACGCTTACCGTCGAATTTCCCTCAATAACTTACAACTGCCTATCCATGGAGCTAACCCAGCAGACCGCATCCAGATCCGTCTCTACCCGCTCAACGCCTCGGTGTCCGAGCTTCGTTTCTGGCACAAAGACCGATTGCTGGACGTGCACACGGTTAAAAACATCGATCTCAAGGGTGTGCAGTTTTAATCTTTAAACTGTGCACTTTTAAATTTTAGCCAACAATTCCTTGAGCGGCAATTTGTAGAACGTCTCCGCGTTGCGCCACAGCAGCGCCGCTTTGTCGTCTTCGGTTATCTCGTCGCTTTCCAGCAGCTCGCCGAGGTCGTGCTTGCAGCTTTCGTGGGTCACCTCGTGGGGAAAGTCCGAGGAGTATAGAAACGGCTTGTTGCCGACGGTCTTGATCGCGAAGGGCATGGTCAACTCCTCGGTTTCGATGCCGAGATAGAAGCGGTCCTGGTTGACGAGCTTTTTGACGTAATCGCTCGGTTTCTCGCCTTCCCGGACGCCGAACTCGCCGGGCGGGATATATTGGAAGTGGGTTTCATGGGACGCGTGCAGCCGTTCGAGCAACAGGAGCAGCCAGGCTGCGCCGCCTTCCAGGAAAGCGATGCGCACGCGCGGGAAGCGATCGAAGATGCCGTTGTATAGAATGTCCGCGCAACTGATCGCGAGACCCCAGGGGTGGCCGAGGGCGTGCACGGGCACGTACATGTTCATGTGGTCCATGCCGAAGCGGTCGTGGGCGCCGCCGTGGACCGCCAGGCAGCAGCCGAGGCGGTCGGCTTCCTCGTAAACCGGCCAATAGGTTTTCGCGCCGAGGGGATGGGCGAGGCCGTTGGACGGCATCATCGCTCCGAGCATGCCCAATTCAGTCACCGCGCGGCGCAACTCCTTGGCGGCCTCCTCCGGATCCTGCATCGGAATGAGCGCCATTCCTTTGAAGCGCGGATTAAATTTGACGTAGGTTTCATGGAGCCAGTCGTTGTACGCCTTGCAGACCGCCACCGCATAGTCGAGGCTGACGATCTTGCCGTAGGCGAGCGCGGTGGTCGGATAGAGCACGGTCCACTCGATGCCGACGTCGTCGAGGAAATCGATCCAGCCCTTCGGGCCCACTGGCGCGCGCTGGTCGCGCTGCGGCGGCGTCTCCACCGCCCGCCCGGCATGGAGATGATCCAGCGGCGGGAAGACCACGCCCTTGCGCTCCGCGATCTCGCGATAGGGGGACTCCATATGCGCGATGATTGCGGCGTTGTCCTCGATGACGTGGCCGTCGCCATCGATGATTCTGGTTCCGAGTTTTGCTGACATGCTTGCCTACCTCCCCTGATTCGGGCCCTGGACGGCTCGATTGAATCGTGAATGCCTTTTCCTTCTTATAATCCGACTTTCGTTCGAGGATCAAGCACGGGACTTGTCGATTTCCTAGGATTTGGAATTCCCCTCGCGTTCTCCTTCGTTTTCAGATAAAAGGGGTCGTTGGGTTTTTAGGTGAGGGAACACCACGGTCATCGGTTGCTCATTGCTGATCAGTGAGCTCTTGGTTGGAATCGTTGAATGGGAAAATTATTGGAGGACGTATGGCGGAAGAAACAGCGGAGCAAAAGCTGGCTCGCCTCGAAGCGGAGAACCAGGCGCTGCGGGAACAGGTGGAGCAGCGGAAAACGGGACAATTACGGCTCAAAGTAGGCGAAAAGGGCGGCCTTTCACTCTATGGCCTCGGCCGATTTCCTGTGACGCTTTACAAAGAACAGTGGGTAAGGCTGCTCGACTTCGCCGACGAAATCAGGACGTTCCTTAAAGCGAACGATCAGCAGTTGAAAGCCAAGCAGTAGCAGAGAGTAACCCGGGCCCAACTGAGAACGTTTCCATCCGTCGGTCACCCGGCTACGGCGTCGGCGCCTATCCCCTGGCGATCAATTCTACGATTTTGTTCTTAGGCTCGCCAATGCCGGTTAAATTGGTCGGCTAATTCTTAAAATTGTTCCATGCAAGTCCGCGATTGAGCCGCAGGACGCTGAGCTTTAGGCCGAAACTCGCGCGAGCCGAAAGCAGGAGCGGCGGCCTTGGAATTCATGGGCAAGATTAATCCGCTATAGAAACGCAACAGGGAGCCGTGTGCGTGGGAAGCGGCGCGTCTGGCTCGCGTGCGACGTGCAAACGTGGCCAGTAAAGCAATCCGATTCGGTTCGGCCACGGCCGGCGGCCTTACGCGCGCTGGGCGCTCAGGAGCCGCCTCTGGTGGTGGAGACGACGGCCTTAGCTATCAACGTATTACCGTCTTCAAGCATGACTCCTTGGCGGCGACGGCGCTCTACGCGGGCGCCCACTGCAGAGTGGTTTGCAAATTCAATCGTCGCCAACCCTTTTTGGGACTAACGACGAAATGGCTTGGCCGGTACCTCGCCCGGCATGAAGCGAGGGTGCTTCGCCGGCTGTCGGGCTTGCCGAATATTCCGCGCTTGGCGGGAGACGTGTTCGTGGCGGGCTCCTATTGCGCCCATGCCGTCGCCCACGATTACATACCGGGCCACCCCCTTGGCTATCATGAGTATGTCGGGGAGCAATTCTTCCCGACATTGGAGCGGGTCTTAATGGAAGTTCACAAACGAGACGTGGCCTACGCCGATATGAACAAGCGGGAAAACATCATCGTCGGGGACGATGGGTTACCCTACCTGATCGATTTTCAGATCAGCCTCTTGCCGTCCGGTCGCTGGCCCGGCCGCATACCGCCTCTGAGAAAACTTTTTGAGTGGGTGAAGGCGAGCGATCGTTACCATCTGCAAAAACACTATGCCCGCAGCCGGCCTGACTTGCTCGGCATGAACAGCCGCAACTTGGCGTTGATGCGGCCGCCGTGGATTCGCGCGTGGCGAATCGTCGCGACGCCGATTCGCAAGCTGCGGCGCCTGCTGTTGGTGGCCTTGCGTGTCCGCTCCGGGCGCGGATTTTCCGATTCGGAATACTTTGCCGAAGAGGGCGCGCGACGGGACGCAGCTCGCCGCCGTCGCGAGCCGAAGCCGTCCGACTAGAGCGGCGAAAGACTCGTCGTGCGCTCATCGGGTCCGCTTTGGAATATTGATAGAATTGGAGGCGTCATGCGTATCGCGCTGGGATTGCCGAGCCGGGTTGCCGGGACTTCCAGGGAACTGATTCTGGAATGGGCGAGCGCCGCGGAACGACGCACCGCATCGGACTCCTGACGAGCGTTGTCATCGGCCCGACGCGCTTCGACGTAGCGAATTCAGATCACAAAAACCAAATGACCGGGCGCCGCTCCCTCTTTTTGCGCATGGACGCATTGGGAAGTTTTGCGGACGGGAGGCCGTTTTTTGCGAAATGACGTTAGTTGGCCGCTCTCTCCGTTGAAAAAATCCGCGTACGCCCATTGGATTCTTTTTGCAAACTCCCGATTTCATCGTAAAATAGCACATTGGTCACAAGTTAGCCGTCGTGTATTTCTAGTTAACACCGCGTCATGCGAAGCCGGGACAAAATTGCGATAGCGCTATTCTCAATCACCTTGGGATTGGGCGCCCTCATCTTTTGGCAATCCAGTGCTAACGACACGGAGCTCCGTCGATTTCGCTGGTTCGCCGCCAAAGCCCCGATGCGCCTAATGACAGACGAAATCTTTACTGCCGAAAACGCCCCGAGCCTGTGGTTCGGCGGGCTGTCGTTGGGCGCGATGATCTTGCTCGGAATGATATTAAAGACGATCAACGGCGCGGAGATACGGGCCTTCCGGGATCGATTGATCCAGATGGAGGTTTCCAAGGCCGAGGTGGAGACGTTGCTGCAAGACGCGGTCTGGAAGGAAAAACATGCGCGCGACGCAAAAGAAACTGCGGTTAAAGAACTGGAGGCCAACTTAAACCGGATCTACGATCTGGAAAACCATCTCCGTGAGACTGAACAGCTTTTTTGGACCCGGGAAAAAGAGTTCAAAGCGCTGAGTTCTCAGGGGGGCGCCGGAACGGAGGCGGCGCGCGGGGCCGGCGCGGCGAAGGCGGCGCGCGACAAGGCGCTGCAAGAGGAGATTAAGAAGAACGCGGAATTGCTCCAAGCAAAAGACGCTGCGATCCAGCGACTGGAGAGTCATCTGAGCGGAAAAATCCGCTCTTTGGAGCACGAGCTTGGCGACCATGTGAAGCTGGTTAGGCGACGGGAAGAAGAGCTGGAGGCTCTCAGGACACAACTCTCCGAGAAGAGCGCGGCCCAGAGCCGGGCCGAGAGTTTGTTGCAGGAGGAGATTAAGAAAGGAAAGCGGTCTTTGCAGGCAAAAGACTCCACGATCAGCGACCTCGGGAAGCAGCTGAAAGGCGAGATCGATGCCCTGCAAACTCAGTTAAGCGAGAAACGGGGCCAGTTGCAGAGCCGGAGCACCGAGGCGGCGGAGCTTAAAGCGGAAGTGAACGCGTTGACGGCACGACTGGCCGATGCGGGGGCCGCAAAGGAACGGGCGGAAGGCCAGCGGCTGGAGGAACTGAAGAAACAGACGCAGGCGTTGCAGGCGAAAGATTCCGCCGTCAAAAAGCTTGAGGAACGCGCGAACGCGACGCTGCGCGTTTTCGAAGGCCGGATGGCTGAGAAAGAGAAACTATTGAAAGACCGCGACGCGGAACTGCTCGCGCTTCGGTCCAGGGTCCATGCGCTCGCTCAGACGGGATCGGCCAAGGAGCAATCCCAGAGCTTGCTGCAGCAGGA
>Ga0184639_10000335_pt1 | contig 17564 bp, 31 predicted proteins | sample PLM31_170_b2_FD_133155 | JGI IMG/M metagenome (GOLD analysis project Ga0184639, IMG submission 133155) | Groundwater sediment microbial communities from an aquifer in East River, Colorado, USA - PLM3-1_170_b2 | ecosystem: Environmental > Terrestrial > Soil > Riparian zone | place: USA: East...
CAGGAACTCAAGGAACTGCGGGAATTAATGGAACTTCAATCAACAATGCCAATGACTACACGGCCCTGGGCTTCTGCGCCTTGTGCGGGTGCTCCGACCCGGCGTAGACCTTGAGCTTCTTGAGCATGGCTTTGCCCAGCCTGTTGTGCGGCAGCATGCCCCACACGGCGTGCTTGATGACGCGGTCCGGGTGGTTGGCGAGCTGCGTGCGCAGGGACGTGGCGCGGATACCGCCCGGATACATCGAGACGGTGTAGTAGAACTTCTCGTCCAGCTTCCGGCCGGTGACGGTGATCTTCTCGGCGTTGACCACGATCACGAAGTCGCCCGTGTCGAGGCTGGGCGTGAAGATGGGCTTGTGCTTGCCGCGCAGGATGGCAGCCACCTTCGTGGCCATGTGTCCCAGGTTTTGCCCGGCGGCGTCCACCACCACCCATTCGCGTTGGATGTCGCTTTCTTTGGTGACGAAGGTTTTGTTCACGTTCACTTCCTCTTTATCAGTACAAGACTTCCACAAGACACAGCCCCTGCGGCGGGGCGAGGGGCGGGCACTGCGACCGGTCGCGCGAGTTCAAGATCGCTGCGAACTCCACAACGGTCAGGTCGCCTGCACCCACCTTTTTGAGTGCGCCGACCGAACTGCGCACCATCCGATACAGAAACGCATCGGCTTGAATTTCAAAGTACAGCCGGCTCCCCGGCGCGCGCGACCACTCCGCGGTGCTCACCGTGCGCACCCTGCTGTGGCCGCCTTCCGGGTCCATGCCAAAGGCCGCAAAGTCGTGGCGGCCCACCAGCGCGCGGCTCGCCGCTTGCATGGCCTCCACGTTCAGCGCGGGCGGCCAGACGTGCCACGCATACCGCGCGGCGAGCGGGGAGCGCACGGGCGCATTGTAAATCGCGTACCGGTAGCGGCGGCCCCGCGCCCGGAAGCGCGGATGGAAATCCGGGGCGCAAGCCGCGAGCGATTTCACCGCCACATCCGGCGGGAGGTTCGCGTTCAGCGCGCGCAGGAGGTCGTCGTCGCCATGCCTCCAGTCGAAGTCGAACGCGATGACCTGCCCCGAGGCATGCACCCCGGCGTCCGTGCGCCCGGCCCCCAGCACCGCCTTCCCCGTCCAGCCGATGCGCCCGAGGGCGGCTTCCAGTTCCGCCTGCACCGTGCGAAGCAGCCCGTGCGCCTGACGTTGAAAGCCGAGGAAGTCGGTGCCATCGTACTCGATGATCGCTTGGTAACGGGCCAATTTAGTCTGGTAGTCCAGTCGTCGGAGTGTCGCGTAGTCTTAGCGTCTCTCATGACCGTCCGACTACACGACCACCTGACTACCCGACCGATTGACTACTCCTCTACCATCTCCAGCAACACCATCTCCGCCGCGTCGCCGAGGCGCCGCCCCAGCTTCAGGATGCGGGTGTAGCCACCCGCGCGCTTGTCGTAGCGCGGCGCGATGGTGTCGAAGAGCTTCTTCACCGCCTCCGGATCGTTCAGGCGGGCGGCGATCAGACGGCGGGCGTGCACCGCGCGCGCCGTGGCCGTGGCCTCCGGCTCATTCTCTCGCGCGGTGAGGCCGCGCTTGGCCAGCGTGATCAGCTTCTCGGCGTTGGCGCGCACAAACTTGGCCTTCGCCTCGGTGGTTTCGATGCGCTCTTTTTCGATGAGTTGCGTAATCAAAGTGCGGCGCAGCGCGTTGCGCTGGGCCGAGGAACGGCCGAGCTTCCGGCCCATATCACGATGTCTCATGAAGATTTCTCCGCTTCCGTCTTCGGGCTGGCATCCCCGTCTTTCAGATAACCCTTCACGCGCAGCTTCTCGCGCAGCTCGTCCAGGCTCTTGTCGCCAAAGTTGCGGATGGCCAGCATGGCCTCCTCGCCCTTGGACAGCATGTCCATCACCTCCCCCACCGTGGTGATGCCGGTGCGCTTGAGCGAGTTGAACACGCGCACCGACAGGTCGAGCTGCTCGATGGGCGTCTCGTAAATCTCGCTGGAGACCTTGGGCGCTTCCTCGGGCTGCGGGACGGCGGCGAGCGACTCTTCCGTCACCCCGGCCACCAGCCGCAGGTGCGCCATCAGAATCTGCGCGCTCTGCTTCATCGCCACTTCGGGGCGGAGGGTGCCGTCCGTCCAGATTTCGAGGACGAGGCGGTCGAAGTTGGTGTTCTGCCCCACGCGCGCGCGCTGCACGTCGAAGTTGACGCGCTTGAGGGGGCTGTAGATGGCGTCCACCGGCACCTCGCCGATAGGAAGCCGTCCGCGCTCCTCGACGGGCGAATACCCCCGGCCCGCCTGCACGGTCATCTCGATCTCCAGCTTCGCCTTGTCGTTGTCCACGGTGAACAGATAGAGGTCGGGATTGACGACCTCCACCTCCGACGGGCAGATGATGTCAGCGGCGGTCACCGTGCCCTCGCCCTGCACTTCCAGCCGCAGGCGCGCAGACTCGCCCTCGTGGAGGATCAGCCGCAGTTGCTTCACTTGCAGGAGCACCTGCGTCATATCTTCTTTCACGCCCGGGATGTCCGAGAACTCGTGCGAGACATCCGAGACGCGGATGGACGAAACCGCGGCCCCTTCCAGCGACGAGAGCAGCACCCGGCGGAGCGCGTTGCCGAGCGTGATGCCGTAGCCGCTCTCCAGGGGGCTGATGATGAACTTGCCGTAGTTGCGTGAAAGATTCTCGCCCTCAATCTTGGGCAGGACCATGTTATTGGTGACAGTCATTGGACTCTCTTCCCCTCGGGCACCTTGACGAACCGCGCCCGAGGCTAGTGAGTGGGTCTCTGTTGCCCCCTCGTGTCCTGCGCCCAGACGCGCCGGGGCAGCACCTGAGGGCCAAGGCCACGCTTATCGCGAGTAGTACTCGACGATGAGCTGCTCGTTGAGCTTGGCGTCAATGTCCTCGCGCGCGGGCAGCTTGAGCACATTCCCGGTCAGGTCGGCCAGATCACGGCTGAGCCAGCTGGGGACCGCGTGCCGCTCGTCCGCCGATATCAGATCGTGGAAGTACGGGCGGCTCTGCGAGCCAGGCCGCACCTGGAGCACATCGCCGGGTTCGAGCAGCAGCGACGGCACGTCGGTGCGGCGGCCATTCACGTTGAAGTGGCCGTGCGTCACCAGCATGCGCGCCTGCGCGCGGCTGGTGGCGTACCCCAGCCGGAACACGACGTTGTCCAGCCGCCGTTCCAGCGTCTGCAGGAGCACCTGGCCGGTCACGCCCCGGCTGCGCAGCGCCTCCCGGTAATAGCGGCGGAACTGCTTTTCCAGCACGCCGTAGACGCGGCGGGCCTTCTGCTTCTCGCGCAGTTGCAGCAAGTAGTCCGACGAGCGGTTGCGCTTGAACTGCGCGTCCTTGCCGTGCTGGCCGGGCGCAAAGTCCCGGCGCTTGCTGGGATTCTCGAAGGGGCACTTCTGCGACATGCAGCGCGCGCCCTTGAGATAGAGTTTTTCACCTTCACGCCGGCAGAGACGACACACCGGCCCAGTGTACTTTGCCATGCTTCCTTGATCCTTCCGTTAGTTCGTCAAGTCGTCGTGTGGTCGGATGGTCGCGCAGTCAGGCAGATTACCCGACTCAGCGACAACACGACTCACCGACTACATCACACGCGGCGTTTCTTCGGCGGGCGGCAGCCGTTGTGCGGGACCGGCGTCACGTCGTGAATCGAGCGCACCTTGCAGCCTGCGCCCTGAATGGCGCGGATGGCGGCCTCGCGGCCGGGGCCGGGGCCTTTCACAAACAAATCCACCTCCGACATGCCCAGATCCATCGCGCCCTTGGCGGCCTGCTGCGCGGCGACGCGCGCGGCATAGGGCGTGCTTTTGCGCGAGCCTTTGAAACCGGCCGTCCCCGCCGACCCCCAGGCAATCGCGTTGCCCTGCTGATCGGTGAACGTGACGATGGTGTTATTGAAGGAGGCGTAAACGTGCGCCTGCCCGATCGCGGGCGCGTGCTTCGTCCTCTTGCCGGCTGTGCGCCGGGCAGCTTTTACAGTTCGTGCCATTATGCCTCGCTGTTCGCGTATCGCCTATTGCACATCGCGTATCGCTGAGAGCCTATCGCCGCCGTTCGCCGGTCCCTCCGTGGGTTGCTCAGCCGCGGGCCGGAAGGCGGCCCAAGCAACCCGATGGCGACAGGCCCTTGGCGATGAGCGACACGCCCTCCGCGATAAGCGCCGATTACTTCTTCTTCGCGCCTCGGCGGCGGCCACGCCCGGCCACCGTCTTCTTCGCGCCCTTGCGGGTGCGCGCGTTGGTGCGCGTGCGCTGGCCGCGCACAGGCAGGCTGCGGCGGTGGCGCAGGCCGCGGTAGCAGCCGATCTCGCCCAGGCGCTTGATGTTCAACTGCACCTCGCGGCGCAGATCGCCCTCGACGGTATAGTGCTGGGTGATGTAATCACGCAAAGCGGTCACTTCCGCCTCGGTGAGGTCTCGCACCCGGGTCTCCGGGTTGATGCGCGTCACCGCCAGAATTTGCTGCGACGTCTTCAACCCGATTCCGTACAGATAGGTCAACCCGGTCTCGACGCGCTTATCGCGCGGCAGGTCAACGCCTTCGATACGTGCCATGCTTTCCTTGCTCCTTGAGCCTTAAGCCTTGCGGCTTTACCCTTGCCGCTGCTTGTGCTTCGGGTTCTCACAAATCACGTACACTTTGCGCGCGCGCCGCACGATTTTGCACTTCGGGCAGCGTTTGCGAATAGAGGCTTGAACTTTCATGTCTTTCCTGCTTTCCAAATGAAGCGGTTATTATACCCAAGTCCCCGACGTTACGTCTAGGGTTTGGTCAACGGATGAAACGGATAACACGGATAGAGGGTTCAGATAGTCTGTCTCGACCGTTGACCTTAATCTTCCAAACGAGTCAAGATTACCGGATTGTCCTCGGTCACCGCCACGGTGTGCTCAAAGTGCGCGCTGAGCGATCCGTCTTTCGAAATCACCGTCCACTGGTCGGGCAGCACGCGCGTCTCGTGCGTGCCGGCCAGCACCATCGGCTCGAGCGCAATCGTCATGCCGGGGCGCAGGAGCGAGCCTTTGCCCGCTTTGCCGTGATTGGGCACCGCCGGGTCTTCGTGCATGCTCCGCCCGATGCCGTGGCTCGTGTACTCCCGCACCACGGTGTACCCGTGGCCCTCGACATACTTCTGAATCGCGGCAGACACATCGCCCGTTCGCTTGTCGGGCCGCATCATCTCAATCCCGGCATCCAGAGCCTGCTCCGTCACTTCCAGTAGCCGCTCGACCTCCGGCGAATACCGCCCCACCCCCACGCTCAGTGCCGCATCTCCATAAAACCCTTGATACAGCACCCCGCAATCCAGACTGACCAGATCGCCCTCCTTAATCATGCGCAGGCCGGGGATGCCGTGCACCAACTGCTCATTGACTGAGATAGTCGTGGCGTTGGGATACGGATACGGCCCCGGATACCCTTTGAACGCCGGAACAGCTTTGTGCTGCACGATCACCTTCTCGGCGATTGCGTCGAGCTGCCGCGTCGTCACCCCCGGTTTGGTGTGCGCTTTCATTTCCGCGAGCGCCCGGGCCACGATTTTCCCGGCCTGGCGCATCACGGCCAACTCGCGCTCGCTCTTGCGCTCGATCCCGGCGCGCCACGGAGACACAGCGGCCCGCCCTATTGGCCAATAGCCGCCCGCGCCGCCGCGCGCAGCGCGTCGGTCACCGCAGAAATGGGCTGCTCGCCGTCAACCTCCACGAGCTGACCGCGCTTCTGGTAGAACTCAATCAGCGGCGCGGTCTGCGCGAAAAAGACCTTGATGCGGTTGGCCTGCACCTCGGCGGTGTCGTCGGGCCGTTGGTAAAGTTCGGTCCCGTCCACGTCGCACTTCCCGGCGACCCTGGGCGGATTGAGAACCATGTGATACGTGTGCTGCTGCGCGCCCCGGCACGTCCAGCGCCCGGACAGTCGCTCAAGCAGCACACTCTCGCGGACTTTCACATACAGCACCGCGTTCACCTTCCCCCCGAATTCGGCCAGCAGTTGGTCGAGCGCCTCGGCCTGCGGCACGGTGCGCGGGAAACCATCCAACAGCGCGCCGGGAGCGGCGTCGGGCCGGGACAGGCGCTCCCGGATCATCTTGATCGTCACGTCGTCCGGGACAAGCTCGCCCTTGTCCATGTACTGCCTCGCGAGCTGCCCCAGCGGAGTCTGCCGCTTCAAATTGTCGCGGAACAGATCGCCTGAAGCGACCTGCGGCACACCGAACTGCTGGCACAGGAACTGCGCCTGCGTGCCTTTGCCCGCGCCCGGCCCCCCCAGAAGGATGAAGTAGATCGGCATCGCAGCCATCCCACGTAGAGGCGTTCCAGCGGAACGTCTCTACCGCACGAGCAGCGTCTCGTCGTAGCCGCGCAGCTTCAGCTCCGCGTCCAGCCCGAAGAACGTGTCGCGCACCACGCCGACCACGATCAACAGGCCGGTGCTCAGGATCGAAAGCTGGCCCGCGCCTGGGAGCAGCGGCTGGACGAGGAAGGGCATGACCGCGACCACGCCGAGGAAGACCGCGCCCGGCAGCGTGATGCGCCGCAGCACCTTCGTCAGATATTTCTGCGTGGGGCCGCCTTTGGTCACCCCGGGCACCTGCGCGCCGACGCGCTTGAGATTCTCGCCGTAGTTCTGCTGCGAGAAAATCACGTCCGTGTAGAAGAAGGTGAAGCCCACCACCATGATGAAAAACAGCAACCAGTACCACTCGCTCTGCCCGCCGAACAGCTCGCTGATCGAAGTGGCGGCCCCCCTCACCCACGCGATCTGGGAGGCCACAAAGAACTGCGCGATAATCGCCGGGAAGGTCAGGATGGACTGCGCGAAGATGACGGGGATCATGCCCGCCATGTTGACCTGCAGGGGCAGGTTCCCTTTCACCGGCATGCTCTGCCGCTGGCCGATGCGCCGTCCGGGGTACATCACCGGCACGTTGCGCCGCCCCTGCTGCACAAACACAATCGCCAGCACCATGAGCGCCACCAGGACGAGGAAGACCGCCAGCGAGCGCCAGCGGGTGTCCTCATTGCTGAGCAGGCTGACCAGGTTGGACGGGATGCGCGCAACAATCCCGGCGAAGATGATGAGCGAGAGGCCCTGATTGCGGATGCCGTATTCCGAGATGAGCTCGCCCAGCCAGATGGCGAACATCGTCCCGCCCGTCATCGCGATAATCATCGTGACCGTGGGCAGGTTGAACCCCAGCCCCTCCGCGAAACTCAGGATGGGCACGCCCGTGTTGTTCGGCAGCGAGAGAATGAGCCGGATCTGTCCGAAGGCGTTGAGCGCGGCCATGGGCACAGCGAGATAATACGTCCACCGTTCCATGAACTCGCGGGCCTGGCGTGGATCTTCTTCCTGGATGCGCTGCAGGCGCGGGATGATCGGCACGAGCAACTGCAAAATGATCTGGGCGGTGATGTACGGATAGACGCCCATCGCCAGAACGGAGAACGTCGAAACCGTCCCGCCCGAGAGCAGGTCCAGCAGCCCGACCAGTGTCCCGGCGCCACCGCCTCCCCCGGCCTCCAGAATTTGCGCAACCGCCTCCCGGTTCACCCCCGGAACCGGGACGTGCGCGCACAGCCGGTAAATCACGAGCAGCACGAACGTGATGATCAACCGGTTGCGGATATCCTCCGCCGTCCACAAATAGCGCCATGCCGAACGTTTCATCGTGCCTATCTCCAGGCCGAACAACGTAGTGCGTGTTGCGTAATGCGTATCGGTTACGCACTAGGTCTATACACTACGCAATAATCTCCACCTTGCCGCCCGCCGCTTCGATCTTCGTTTTGGCGGACTCGCTCGCGCGGTGCACCTTCACGGTGAGCGCCTGCTTGACTTCCCCGCGCCCGAGCAGCACGACCCTCTGCGCCTCGTCGCGGATCACCCCGGCGTGCGCCAGCGTGGCCGGGTTCACTTCCGCGCCGGAGGCGAAGTCGGCCAGCCGGTCGAGGTTGACCTCGGCATATTCCACCCGGCGGAGGTTGGTGAAGCCGCGCTTGAACGGCAGGCTGCGGAAAAAGGGCAGGTTGCCGCCCTGCCGGTAAAGGCTGCCGCCCTTCGCGCGGCGCGCGCCCTCGCCTTTGGTGCCGCGCCCGGCGGTCTTGCCCTGCCCCGCAGAAATGCCGCGGCCCACGCGCTTCTTGTGCTTTTTGCTCCCGGGAGCGGGTTGCAGATCGTGTAATTTCATAATTACTTCTCGCTTATCGCTTATGGCGTATCGCACATCGCTAACGGGTGATTGCTTTCGTAGCCGCTCAAACTGCCAGCATGCACGATCAGCGATAGGCGATACGCGATATGCACTACGCTTCTTCCACCTTCACCAGATGCCCCACCTTCGCCAGCATGCCGCGCAGTTGCGGCGTGTCGGCTTGCTCCACGGTCTGGTGCAGGCGGCGGAGGCCGAGCGCGGCCACGGTAGCCTTGTGCTTCTGGGAAAAGCCCAGCGGGCTGCGCACCAGCGTGATGCGCAACGTCTTCGCGTTCGTGTTTTCTTTAGCCATTCTTCTTCTTCCGGCCCCAGAACGGGGTCACGTCCTTCACATCTTTGCCGCGGTGCGCCGCTTCGGTCTCCGCGCTTTTGAGCTGGTTGAGCGCCGCGAGCGTCGCGTAGACCACGTTGAGCACGTTCGCGCTACCGAGCGATTTGGTCAGGATGTCGCGCACGCCGGCGGCCTCGAGCACCGCGCGCACGCCGCCGCCCGCGATCACGCCCGTGCCGGGGGAAGCGGGCTTGAGCAGCACCTCTGCCCCGCCATAGCGCGCCATGACCTCGTGGGGGATCGTCCGCCCGGCGAGGCTGACGGGCTGCAAATTTTTGCGCGCGCGCTCAGTGGCCTTGCGGATGGCGTCCGGCACGGCGCGGCTCTTGCCCACGCCGACGCCCACGCGGCCCCGGTTGTCGCCCACCACGATCACGGTGCGGAAGGCGAAGCGCCGCCCGCCCTTGATCACTTTCGCCACGCGCGAAATGTCCACCACGCGCTCGTCGAGCTCGTCCTGCGATTGGTCTTCCGTGCGAGTCCGAGTATCTTTTCGCGCCATGCTTAGAACTCCAGTCCACCTTCACGCGCGCCGTCGGCCAGCGCCTTGACGCGCCCGTGATATTTGTAGCCGCCCCGGTCAAAGACCACTTGCGTCAGACCCTTCGCCTTGGCGCGCTCCGCCACGGTGAGGCCCACCAGTTTGGCCTGCTCCGCTTTCTTCTTCCCGGCCATCTGCGCTTTCAGCTCCGCCTCCACCGTGGAGGCGGAGACGAGCGTAGCGCCCGTGCTGTCGTCAATCAGCTGCGCGTAAATGTGCGCCAGGCTGCGGAAGACGTTCAGCCGCGGGCGAGCCAGGCTCCCGGCCACGTGCGCGCGCACGCGCGCGTGGCGCCGCATCCGCTGCCCTGCTCGACTCTTGACACTCATGTATTACACTCCTCGCGTACGGCATATCGCTTATCGCATATCGTATATCGTCCTTTAGCCACGACCAGCGATATGCCATATGCGATACGCGATACGCTACCCGACCTTCCCAGCCTTCCCGGCTTTGCGGCGGACATGCTCGCCCACATAGCGCAGGCCCTTGCCCTTGTACGGCTCCGGCGGGCGCCAGTTGCGAAGATCGGCTGCCACCTGGCCCACCAGTTCCTTGTCGATCCCGGAGACTGTGATGGTTTTGGTCTTTTCGTCCACCGCAAAGGCGATTCCGGTGGGCGGATCAACTTCCACCGGATGGGAATAGCCCAATGCCATGACGAGCTGCGTGCCCTTGAGCTCGGCCCGGTAACCTACGCCCTCGATCTGCAGGCTCTTGGTGAAACCCTCGCTCACGCCCACCACCATGTTGCGCAGGAGCGCGCGCGTGGTGCCGTGGAGCGCGCGGATCGTTTTGGCGTCGGAGGGGCGCAGGACCACGAGCTGTCCATCCTTCATCTCAATGGTGATCTGCGGCGAAAACGTGCGCTTCAGTTCGCCCTTTGGGCCTTGGACGCTCACGTTTGAGCCGGCGATATTCACCTGCACGCCTTTGGGGAGGCTCACGGGTTGCTTGCCAATACGAGACACAGTTCGTTCTCCTCGGAATGCGTAGCGCGTACGGCGTAATTCGGTTACGCACTACGCCTTACGCCATACGTTTACCAAACCTTGCACAATATCTCGCCGCCCACCCCCAGCTGGCGCGCGCGGCTGCCGGTCATCACGCCCTTGGGCGTCGAGAGAATGGCGATACCCATCCCGGACAGCACCCACGGGATGTCCTTCTTGCGGGCGTACACGCGGCGGCCCGGCGAGGACACGCGCTCTACTCCGGAAATCACGGGCTGCTTTTCGCGGCGCGCGCCCACGTATTTGAGGGTCAGGCGCAGGACGGACTGGGGCGCGCCCTCGTCGGTCACCACCGCGTAATCGTCAATGTAGCCCTCTTCCTTCAGGATTTGCGCAATCGCCAGCTTCAATTTGGAGCTGGGGGCCGAAACGCTGCTGTGCCCGGCCATGAGCGCGTTGCGCAGGCGGGTGAGCAGGTCGGCAATCGGATCACTGTACATATGCAGACTCCTCGTCCCGCTTACCAGGAACTCTTGACCACGCCCGGGATCTGCCCGGCCAGGGCGTGCTCGCGGAAGCAGATGCGGCACAACTGAAAGCGGCGCAGATAGCCGCGCGGCCGGCCGCAGAGCTTGCAGCGGTTCCGCACGCGCACGGCGAATTTGCGATGCTGTTCGCGGTTGATGATGGATTTCTTAGCCATGAGTGATTACGCGCCTCTCTTGCTGAACGGCATGCCCAGCAGCTGCAGCAGCCGCCGTCCCTCGTCGTCGGTGTGGGCGGAGGTCACCACGGTGATCTCCATCCCGCGCAGCTTGTCAATCTTGTCGTACTCGATTTCCGGAAACACGAGCTGCTCGCGCAGGCCCAGCGTGTAGTTGCCGCGCCCGTCGAAGGCTTCGGACGACACGCCGCGGAAGTCGCGCACGCGCGGCAGGGCCACGTTCATCAGCCGGTCCAGGAACGACCACATGCGCTGGCCGCGCAGCGTCACCTTGACGCCGATGGGCTTGCCCTCGCGCAGCTTGAAGTTGGCGATGCTCTTGCGCGCCTTGGCCACCACCGGCTTCTGCCCGGTGACAATGATTAGGTCGCTCACCGCCGCGTCCAGCGCTTTGGAATCGGTCTGCGTCTCCGACCCCACGCCGATGTTGACGACGACCTTTTTGAGGCGCGGGACCTGCATCACGTTTTTGAAGGTGAACTCGCGCATCAACTGCGGCACGATTTCCTTCTGGTAGCGCTCTTGAATTCGATACATGCTGGACTACTCTCCCGTCCGGCGCCCTCAGGCGTCGATCACGGATTTACAATTCCGGCACACGCGCACGGCCTTGTCCCCGTCGCGCTGATGGCCCACGCGCACCGCCTCGCCGCACTTGGGGCAGACGAGCATCACGCTCGCGGCGTCCATCGGCCCGTCGAAGACGAGAATCTCCGGCGCGGTCTGGCCGCCGCGCACCTGCGCCTGCCGGGCGCGCTGGTGCTTCTTCCGCAGGTTCAGCCCCTGCACCACCACGCGGTTTTCCTTCGGCAGCACCTTCAGCACCTCGCCGCGCTTGCCCCGGTCTTTCCCGGCAATCAATTGAACGGTATCGCCCTTCTTGATGTTCATGGTCACCTTGCAAATCGCTTGTCGCGTATCGCCTATCGCCGGTTACCCCCTGCCACTGCGATATGCGATAAGCCATAAGCGATGAGCCTTATAGCACTTCCGGCGCGAGCGAGACGATCTTCATGAACCCCTTCTCGCGCAACTCGCGCGCCACCGGGCCGAAGATGCGCGTCCCTTTCGGGTTCTCGCCATCCTCGTCCAGAATCACGGCGGCGTTGTCGTCGAAGCGGATGTACGAACCGTCGTCACGGCGGAACTCCTTGGAGCAGCGGACGATCACGGCCTTGACCACAGCGCTCTTTTTGACCGTGCCCTGCGGCGCGGCCTGTTTGACGGCCGCCACGACCACATCCCCCACGGAACCATAGCGCCGCTTGGAGCCGCCCAGCACGCGGATGACGAGCAACTCGCGCGCCCCGGTGTTGTCGGCCACGGTCAAGCGGGATTCCTGCTGGATCATGACGGCTTCCCCCCTTCATCGGCGGGCAGCGGCGAAACCTGCGTGGCGCGGTAGAGCACGGCCTCCACCACCCAGCGTTTTTCTTTGCTGATGGGGCGGCTTTCCACAATGCGGACGGTGTCGCCCATCTGGCAACCCTGCTCGTCGTGGGCTTTGAAGCGCGCCGCGCGATGCACCACCTTGCCGTACAGCGGGTGGCGGTAGCTGCTTTCCACTTCCACCACCACGGTCTTCATCATCTTGTTGCTGGTCACCTTGCCAACGAGTCGGCGGCGGCTCATGTCACTTTCCCTCCCCCCGCCATCTCGGCGGCGAGTTCGCGCTCGCGCAGCACGGTCTTCAGCCGGGCAATCGCCCGACGCGTCGCGCTTAAGCGGCTGTAGTCCGTCAGCTGGCCGGCCTTAAACTGGAAGCGCAGCTTGAACAGTTCTTCCTGGGCGTCGTCGAGCTTCGCCTCGATCTCCGGCGTGCCCAGCGCCCGAATTTCGCGGATGTCCATACTCACTCCCCTCCCTCAGCGACCAGATCGTGCGCCGTAACCAGCTTGGTCTTGATGGGCAGCTTGTGCGAGGCCAGGCGGATCGCCTCGCGGGCCACATCATCCGGCAGGCCGGAGACTTCCAGGATGATCCGCCCGGTCTTGACCACGGCCACCCAGTGATCCACCGCGCCCTTGCCTTTCCCCATGCGCGTCTCGGCGGCCCGGTGCGTGACGGGCTTGTCCGGGAACACGCGGATCCACACCTTTCCGCGGCGCTTCATGTACCGCACCAGGGCGCGACGCGCGGCTTCGATCTGCCGTTGCGTCAACCAGCACGGCTCGAGCGCCTGCAGGCCAAACTCGCCGAAGGCGATTTCCACGCCGCGGGTCTCGTGGCCCGTCATGCGCCCCCGCATTTGCTTGCGCCATTTCACGCGCTTTGGCATCAACATCGTCGTTCCTCGCTAATCGCCTATCGCGTATCGCTTATCGCGCATCGCCCCTCACTGTGGGCGATAGGCAATAAGCCATAAGCGATAAGCCATATGCTATTCGCTAACGTATACGTCTGTGACTTCCGGAACCTCGACGGTCTCCGGCATCTTCTCGCCCTTGTAGATCCACACTTTCACGCCGATGCGGCCAAAGGTGGTCAACGCTTCTGCGCGGGCGAAGTCAATATCAGCCCGCAGGGTCTGGAGCGGAACCCGGCCTTCGCGCTGCCACTCGCGGCGGGACATTTCCGAGCCGCCCAGCCGCCCCGCGCACACGATCTTGATGCCCTGCGCGCCCTGCCGCATGGCCTGGCCGATGGCGCGCTTCATCGCGCGGCTGTGGTTGATGCGCCGCTCGAGCTGGTCGGCGATGTTGACCGCCACGAGCTTCGCCGTCAGGTCGGGCTGGGTGATCTCCTCGACTTCCACCTTCACTTTCGAGCCGGTCAGTTCTTCCAGCTTCTGGCGCAGGACTTTCACCTGCGCGCCCTTGCGGCCAATGAGAATCCCCGGCTTCGCCGTCCAGATCGTCACCGTCTGCGTGGACGGCGAGCGGTCAATGTCAATCCGGGCGACGGCGGCCCCCGGCGCTTCGCCCTCGATCAGCCGGCGGATCGCGAAATCCTGCTGCAACAGCGCCGCATACTTGCCCTTGGGCGCGAACCAGCGCGCCTCCCAGTCTTTGATCAGGCCCAGGCGAAAACCGATTGGATGAACTTTACGACCCATTTAGGCAGCTGCTCCTTCCCGTTCTGCGACCACAATCGTAATGTGCGCCGACCGCCGCAGGATCGGCTTGAACCGGCCCCGCGCGCCGAAGCGGCGCCACTTGCGCGTCGGCCCCTCGTCGGCGAACGCCTGGGTGACCACGAGGTCGCCCCGGCTGAGGCCGAAATTTTCTTCCGCGTTGGCGATGGCGGTGCGCAGGACTTTCGCCACCGGTTTGGCCGCCGCGTTCGGCATGAACTTGAGCATCGTCAGCGCTTCGTCGGCCCGGCGGCCCCGCACCAGGTCCACCATCAGGCGAACTTTCTGGGCAGACATGCCCACGAATTTGGCTTGTGCGCGTGCCTGGGTCATGGCTTAGCCGCTCCTTCGGCGGTGGCCGTGGGCGTGGTCAGCTTTTCCTTGGTCACGTGCCCCTTGAACGTGCGGGTGGGCGCGAACTCGCCCAGCTTGTGCCCGACCATATTTTCGGTGATGTAGATCGGCACGTGTCGCCGCCCGTCGTGGACGGCGATGGTGTGCCCCACCATCTGCGGGAAGATGGTGCTGGCGCGGCTCCAGGTGCGGAGGACTTTCTTGTCGCCCTTCTGGTTCATCGCCTCGATCTTCTTCAGCAGTTTCGGCTGGACGAACGGGCCTTTCTTCAGTGATCGTGACATGGTGTTCTCTCGCTTATCGCGTATCGCCTATCGCCGACTACTTTCGGGAGGGCGCTAAGCGCTACGCTATACGCGATACGCTCTCAGCGCTTCTTCCCTCGCCGCTTGATAATCAGCGCATCGGTCTTCTTGTTGTTGCGTGTCTTGTAGCCGCGCGTCGGCTTGCCCCACGGGCTGCGCGGGCCAGGTTTGCCTATCGGCTGGCGGCCTTCGCCGCCGCCGTGCGGGTGGTCGCGCGGGCTCATCGCCGTGCCGCGCACCGTCGGGCGGATGCCCAGGTGGCGCTTGCGCCCGGCCTTGCCGAGCTTCACGTTCGAGTGATCCAGGTTCCCGACCACCCCGATGGTCGCCATGCACGTCTGGCGCACGAGGCGGACCTCGCCGGACGGCAGCCGCAGCTGCGCGAAATCGCCTTCCTTGCCCAGCAGTTGCACGCCCGTCCCCGCCGAGCGCGCCAGCTGCCCGCCCTTCCCCGGCTGCAATTCGATATTATGAATCATCGTGCCGACCGGGATGTTGGCGATGGGCATCGCGTTGCCGGGGCGGACGTCCACGTTCTTCCCGGCGACGACCGTGTCGCCCACTCGGAGATCGAGCGGCGCGATGATGTAGCGCTTCTCGCCGTCGGCGTAGTGCAGGAGCGCGATGCGCGCCGAGCGGTTGGGGTCGTATTCAATCGCCGCGACTTTGGCGGGGATGTCCAGCTTGTTGCGCTTGAAATCAATCAGGCGTAGGTGGCGGCGCGCCCCGCCGCCGCGATGCCGGACGCTGATTTTGCCCTGCGCATCGCGCCCCCCCGACTTGCGCAGCGCCACGATCAGGCTGCGCTCCGGCTCCGTCTTGGTAATTTCCTCGAAGGTCGGGCTGGTCATCCCCCGGCGGCCCGGCGAGGTCGGTTTGTAGATTTTGACAGCCATCGCGTTAGCCCTTCACGCCTTCAAAGAGGTCAATCGTCTGATCGGCGCGGATGGTGACGATGGCCTTCTTGTATTCCGCGCCGCGCGTCACGAGGCGGCGGCTGCGCCCGCGGCGGCCTTTCTTGGCCGGGGCCACCAGGACGTTCACCTTCTGCACTTCCACGTCGAAGAGCGTCTCCACCGCTTCCTTGATCTGCGGCTTGGTCGCGCGCCGGTCCACCTCGAACACGTACTGGTGCAGCTTCCGGTTCTGGTATCTGGATTTCTCGGTCTCGATGGGCCGGCGGAGGATTTCGTAAATCACGGTCATGGTCTCTCTCCTCCTCAGCCGAGATAACTCTGAATGACATCCAGCGCGCCGAGCGGCAGCACCACTTTGTCGTAGCCCAGCAGGTCGCGGATGTTCAAATAGTTGGCGCGCAGATACTTGGCGTGCTCGATGTTGCGGATGGACTTCTCGACGTTCTCGTTCTTCTCGGGGAGCAGCACCAGCGCGCTCTCCACGCCCACGAGCGCCACGAGCGCCGCGAGCATCGCCGCGGTCTTCGGCGCGTCGAGTTTCAGATCGTCCACCACCACGATCTGCCCATCCGCCGCCTTCACCGACAGCGCGGAGCGCAGCGCGGCCCGGCGCATCTTGCGCGGCATGGCCTGCGTGTAATCGCGCGGGTGCGGGGTATGCACCTTGCCGCCGCCCTTCCACTGCGGCGCGCGGGTCGAACCCTGGCGCGCGCGGCCCGTGTGCTTCTGCCGCCACGGCTTCTTGCCGCCGCCGGCAACTTCCGAGCGCCCTTTGGTGTCGTGCGTCCCCAGGCGGGCGTTCGCCTGCTGGCGCACGAGCGCCTGGTGCATCAAGTCTTTGTTGATCGGGGCCTCGAAGATCGCCGCGGGCAAGTCCACGGTCTGGACCTTCTCGCCCTTCATGTTTTTGACTTCGACTTCCATTGTCGTCTCTCGCTCCAATCTCCAATCTCCAATCCCTAATCTCCATCATAGATGCGAGATTGGAGATTAGAGAATTGGAGATTTATTGCTTCCGCGACGGGTGGATCAACACAATCGAGCCATTCGCCCCCGGCACGCTGCCTTTGACGCCGAGCAGGTTCCGTTCGGCGTCCACCAGCGCCACTGTGATGTTCTGCGCGGTGACGCGGTCGCTGCCCATGTGTCCGGCCATGCGCTTGCCTTTGTAGACGCGGCCCGGCGTCGTCGTCTGCCCGCTGGAGCCGGGTGCGCGCGTGCGGTCGGAGGCGCCGTGCGTCTTGGGCTGGCGGTTGAAGTGGTAGCGCTTGATCGGGCCTTGAAAACCCTTGCCCTTGCTGACTCCGATCACGTCCACCCGCTCGCCGACCGCAAACACATCCACCATCACTTTGTCGCCCGCTTTCAGGTCGGGATATTCGCCGCGAAACTCGCTCAGGTGACGCAGCGGCGGGAGGTTAGCACGCTTGAGATGGCCTTTCTCGGCTCCGGTCAGCCGCTTGGGGTGGACTTCTTCAAAACCGAGCTGCACCGCGGCGTAGCCGTCCTTTTCTTGCGTGCGCACTTGGGTGACAAAGCAAGGCCCAGCCTCAATCAGCGTCACCGGCGTTACGGCGCCGTCCGACGCAATGAGCTGGGTCATGCCCACTTTCTTGCCAATCAGCCCTTTCATGAAAAGTCTCTCCTTCGCGTTCGGTAGAGACGTTCCGGCGGAACGTCTCTACTCAATGGGACTGTCTGTCTGGGCGCGACAGCATCATCCCTGCGGCCAGGGTCGTAAGCCGGCGGGCGCGGCGCTGTTGAATTTTGAGGGCCGCGTCTCCGCCAGGCTCGTCACCCGGCTAGGTCGGAGCGTACAATTGCACGCCCCTACAGTTTGATTTCAATATCCACACCCGCCGGAAGGTTCAGGCGCGTGAGCAGATCAATCGTCTTGCTGTCCGGATCGAGCACATCGATCAGCCGCTTGTGCGTGCGGATCTCGAAGTGTTCCTGCGAGTCTTTGTCGATGAAGGCCCCGCGGGTGACGGTGAACTTCTCGATGCGCGTGGGGAGCGGAACCGGCCCGACGACCTGGGCCCCGGTGCGCTCGGCGGTTTCCACGATGCGCTTGGCCGACTGGTCAAGCACCCGATGATCGTATGCCTTGAGGCGGATGCGGATCTTTTGCTTGGCCATGG
>Ga0184639_10000336_pt1 | contig 17560 bp, 13 predicted proteins | sample PLM31_170_b2_FD_133155 | JGI IMG/M metagenome (GOLD analysis project Ga0184639, IMG submission 133155) | Groundwater sediment microbial communities from an aquifer in East River, Colorado, USA - PLM3-1_170_b2 | ecosystem: Environmental > Terrestrial > Soil > Riparian zone | place: USA: East...
CGATCAGTTATGGTCAACATATAAAGCTGCAGTTCCGGAAGCTGTTGTTGAAGCTTTTGCTATTTTGATTTTAACTAAAGGTGATTTTAAAAGGGGTGTTATATATGGAGGAAATTTTGGTCGAGATGCTGATACAATCGCAGCAATAGTAGGTGCTATATCAGGTGCAATAAATGGAGCAGACAAAATTCCTGAAAGCTGGAAGGAAAAAACCAGATATCCGGCTGGGATTTGCCTTCCATTTACAAAAGGGTTGGATATTTATAAAGTAGCTGAAAAACTTGCAAAATTAATTATTTAGGCAATGATAAAATTATGCCTTCAATTCTAAAATCTTTAATAATTTTTTTGATTAGTAGCGTAACTTCTTTTGGAGGAACTGTAATAAAAGCAAAAATTAATTCAAAAGAACTTAATAGAATTTGGAATTATACTGTATTTTTACCGGATAATTATGATTCATTAAATAAAAGATTTCCTGTTATTTATTTACTTCATGGAAACGGGGATGATGAAAATGATTGGGGAAATGGGTATCAAATTCTTGATTCATTAATTAATAATAAAGTAATTCCTCCTGTCATTGCAGTCACTCCATCAGGTAAAAGTGGCTGGTGGGTTAATACATTAGAACGTTTTGAATCTGCAGTCATTAATGAATTACTTCCTGAAATAGATTCTTTGTATAATACTGTTTCTTCAAGAGAAGGAAGAATGATTGCTGGTTATTCTATGGGAGGATTTGGTGCATTAAGATATGGATTAGTTTATTCTGATCTTTTTAGTGCATGTGCTATTTTTAGTCCTGCTTTATATAATGAAGAACCACCCGAAGGATCAAGTGCCCGTTCTACCGGAGCGTTCGGAAATCCTTTTGATATTAATTTATGGAATGCTTTGAATTACCCTGCTTCAGTAAAAAAATATCTTGAAAAAGATCACGAAGTATTTTTCTATATAGGAACGGGTGATGATGATTGGAACCATACTGAAGGACAAAAATATAATGTTGAAATACAAACTACATTATTATATGATTACATTCATAAAGAATTAAATATACCGGCAGAGTTGAGGATACTCAATGGAGATCATTCCTGGATTGTATGGAAGCCTTTATTTACCGAAGCGATATTACTTATGATGAATTAATTCTGAAGATAATTTATCAAATAAGTATTTTAAGAAAGCAAAGTACTTGGGTAAACCGATAAATGTGTTTTTAATTTCTTAAATTTGTTGTGTCCTCCTATAAGTGCAAATATGCCTACAAGTATAAAACCCGAAGATAATTTTATTCCCACAGTACTTGATTTGAAACAGAACTATCCTAATCCGTTTAACCCGGGAACGAAGATTGTTTTTGATTTACCGAAAGAGGATATTGTTATAATTTCTATATATTCAATCATAGGTGAAACTATTACGGAACTTTTTAAGAATACATTAAAACCGGGCAGGTATTCAGTGAATTGGGATGGAAAAAATTATTCTTCAGGAATATACTTTTATTCAATACAAACTTCAGAGAACAGAATTGTGAAAAAATGATATTGAATAAGTAAAATAATTTGAAAGTTTATATAAAAAGCCGGATTCATTCCGTTTTTTTTTGTTTAAATATAAGTAATAGAAAAATTCAGATGAAAAAATTCTATCATTTATTTTTCTTACACTATAATCTTAATCCTATCATGCTTTGAAACTCTTGTAAATAATGAGAACCCGATTTAATTTCAATTATTCCTGAACTCAATGCGGGATCTTATAATGCTATCTCAAGCAGAAAGTCTATCGGATAAATCTTTAACTCATAAAATTACAACTTCAAAAGTGCTATACTTAGATTTTCTAAATCATCAAATTATTTAATTCCGGGAATTCTTTAGAAGGGTAGATATTGACTCTAAAACCGTAATTCTTTAAGTTCATTTTGGTTCCAAAACACTTCTCAGGTATATGTTTTTTTTAATTAATTTGTTGATAAATAGATATTTTTTGATTCACTTGATTTTGAATCAGGGAAAATTCTGTCTTTATCTTTTCCCTAATAATTTTTTATACAGCTATTGATGTTCAGTATATTTTAAAGACTATTTAAATACTCATTCTTTTACAGAAAATTGTGGCTAATGTGGCGAAGCTGTGCTTACTTTCCTTTTTATAAATCATTGAATGGAACTAAATGGTTTTAAGAATTACGGTAACAAAACAATCCGATCCTTCCTACACAAATAACCCCGAATTTAACAGATTTCCAATCTTTCTGGGGAGAGATGAAAAAAATGAGGTTATCCTTCCCGATCCTTTTAAAGTAGTTTCAAGAAAACACGCCAAGATCATAGATACTGAAGGAATATTACAATTAATTGATCTTGAGGCTCCTAACTTTACCTACCTGAATGATGAAAGAATTAATCCCAATGAAGAAAATGCAATTAAATCGGGCGATAAAGTAAAAATTGGTGAATATGAATTAGAGATGCAGATTATAAAAGAAAAGAAACAGGCAGCAGATGATGACCAAAAGACAATGGTGTTTTTAAATCCGTTTGCAGAAGAAGTTACAGGTATTGCCGATAACCTGAAAAAGCTTTCCGAAAAATTTATTCTGGATAATTCACCAATGAAAGCTGAAATGTTGAAATTTTCACTTCTTCAGAATTTGGGAGATTTGAAGAAAGATGAAATTAGTAAGGTAATTGCAGAATATTTCGATGAAAATTTTCTTGATAAAAAAGCAAGCATTACTGAGAAAAAAGTTGTTGAGACAAAAACATTGGAGTCTAAAATATATTCGCTGCCAAAGAATGAAGTAAATCTTAGTTCTGCAATGTCGCAGGATTATTCTTTCAATTCTCATTTTACCAGTACAATTGATATTCTTCTTGAAACTTTTGCAAAACTTATACAGGGATTTTTACATTTCAGGCAGGAGTTTTTTGGAATTACAATCTATCATTCCCTTCCAACCGGCTCAATTAAAGAATTAAAAGAATTTTTATTTAATCCGGGCATTTCATCTGAAGAAGAAAAGAAAAGGTTAGGTTTATTAAAAGAAGAAATTCAAAAACTGCTATCTCACCAGATTGGAATGCTGGAGGGATACAGGCAATCGGTTACTGAAGGAAGCAAATTGTTATTGGAAAGTATGGACCCCGGTATAATTGAAAAAGAGATGAATAAGAATCAACAGCCTTCAGCAATTGATGTTGGGAAAATACTTCCATTCACTAAAAAGCTTAAAGTTCTCGATGCATTAAAAGAAAATTATCGGAAATATATTTCCGATTTATATCATATAGAAAAAAAATTTTTCAGGCCTCCTTTTTTGAAAGGATATCAGAAAAGAATTTTATCAGAAAAATCTCAGAATGAATATTAGGTATAGGGTATATAGGTATAAGGGTATAAGGAATAATTTAACCTCTATACCTTTATACCTCTATTCCAAACACAGGAGTTCATACATGAAACATTCTCTTTTGATTTTATTTTTATATAGCCTAATCTTAATACCAGGCTGCGGAAGCAGTATTCAAACAATAAGTGTTGACCTGACTTGTGATGAGAATTGTAATGAAAATAATGCAATAGTTGTAAAAATATATCAATTAAAAAATGCGGATAAATTCCGGAATGCCAGTTTTGAATCGTTGATATACAACCCCGAGGAAATTCTGGGAGATGATCTGATTCCTGATACCAAATATGAAAAAACTCTTATTCCGGGGGAATCTTTTCCAATAAATGAATATGAAATTAAGCCTGAAGCCGGATATATAGGAATTGTTGGGGATTTTCATTCACCCGCTAAAGATTCCTGGTACCAGGTGGTTCCTGTATATGATATTGATAAGCTAAATATATTTGTTCATGAAAATTCTATCTCATTCAATAAAGAGGATTAGTTTTTACTTCAAAAACTCTTAAACATAAAAGGGAGAATAATTAATTAAATGAAATTTCAGAAAGTAGTTTGGTACGAAGGAATGAAATTAGACCCGCACCATTTTCAGCAGGCGGACAGGTATAATCAGTATTATATTAATTCGAGGTTAGGTTTAATTAATCCTAATTACTGGGGATTAAATGAATTCCAAATTGATGCTGCTTCTTTAGCCGGAGGTTTATTTGGTTTAGTAAAATGCACTGGAATAATGCCGGATGGTTTTGTGTATAATATGCCGGATAATGATCCGCTTCCTAAAAACAGAAATTTTGAAGAGCTCTTTTCCGCAACTGCCGAAAAGCTTGATGTTTATCTCGTCATTCCTGTTGAAAATGATTCCGGGAATAATTGCCAGATTTATGAATCGGCAAATTATAATAACACCAGGTACAATCTTCAGAATATTGAAGTGCTTGATTTTAATTCCGGGACAAACCTTAGAAGCATTGGTATGACCCGTCCTAATTTCCAATTTAAATTCGGGGACGAATCTTTGGAAGAATATAGTTCTGTAAAAATTGGTGAGATAGCAAGAAGCTCCGATGGAAAATTTACGATGGACAAAAACTTTATAGCACCCGCATTAACAATATCATCATCAGCTAACTTAATGGAAATGATAAGAGAGTTACTCGGTAACCTCGTTTCAAAAAGCAAAGAATTAAGAAATCAAACCACCATAGTTAAGCCTGAGTTATCACTTACCCAGGTTGAGATACTTTTAATGCTGCAGACAGTCAATAATTTCATCCCTTTGCTGAATTATTTTTATACGTCGAGACACCTGCATCCTGAAAATTTATATATCCTGTTATTAAACCTTGCCGGTCAGCTTTCAACTTTTTCTAATCTGGGAATAAAAACTTCCGAATATCCGGCATATAACCACAAGCATTTATCGGAAATATTCAGGCAGGTAAATGATGATATAAATGCAATGCTTCAAGTAGAAAAAACCCTTGAAAGGAAGGACATTGTAATACCATTACGGAAGCAAGCAGAAACCTTGTTTGTTGGTCAGCTTTCTCCAAATCAAATTCATGCACAATTCTTTTTGGCTGTTACAGGGGATATTCCTGAGAAGAAAATAATTACCGAACTTCCAAAGAATATTAAGATTTCTGCTTATGAAGAAATTTTTGCTGTTAACCAGGCAGGAATCCAGGGAGTTACTATTGAATATATAGCCCGGCCGCCTTCAGGAGTAGCTGTAAATCAAAAAGCCCATTACTTTAAAATCAATAAAGAAGGAAGATTCTGGGATAAAATTGCTGCCAAAAATAATATCGCCTTCTTTCTCGCTTCAGAATTTAAAATGCTTCAAATGGAATTAGTTCTTCTTTTGCCTGGGAATTAATTTTTTCTTTTTCAAAAGTAAATAATATGGTAAACGGACCTATGCCGAACAAAAAGAAAACGTTGGCAGATATTTCTTCGGAATGTTTAATGCTGATTCTTCAATTACGCGCGACAAATGATTATGGAGATCCTTCTACGTTAAAATCTAAAGCTGTTGAAATGTTTGACGGCTTTGAACAGAATTCCAGGAGTTTGGGCATTGATAATGAAAAAATCCGACAGGCAAAGTTTGCATTAGTAGCTTTTCTTGATGAAACTATAATTAGCTCAAACTGGCTGAGAAAGGATGAATGGCTTTCGGAACCTTTACAGATAAAACTATTTGATACATTTAACGCCGGTGAAGAATTTTTTACAAACCTGCATAATCTCAGGCAAAGAGCAAGCAGCAATAAAGATGTTCTTGAAGTTTATTATCTCTGCCTTACTTTAGGTTTTAAAGGAATGTATCAGCTTCAGTCTCCTGAAAAATTAAGAAGAATAGTTGATGATTTAAACCTTGAACTCCATCCTGAATTATACAATGCTATAGATGCCATTTCTCCAAATGGAAAACCAAAAGAGAATTTTATACAAATTGTAAGAGGAGGAATTCCTTTTTGGATTTATCCTGTTTCAACTATAGTAATATATATTGTTTTCTATTTTATTATGTCATTATTTATTTCGGGAAAAACAGAAGAAATTGTTGAATCATTAAAGAATTTATTGAGCTAAAATTACCTCACCTAAATCCTCTCCTTATAAAGGAGAGGACTTTTAAAAAGTGTTTCGTCCCCTCTCCTTAATAAGGAGAGGGGCGAGGGGTGAGGTCGAAAAGTATTACACAAATTTTATGAACGCCTTAATCAACATATTCAAAAGCCCGAAAGGTTTAGCAGCATTTGGAGCCATAGTACTTGTAGCCCTTATTGTTTTTCTTGGTTCAATTTTCGGGGTTAGCTGGATCTTTAGAATCATCATTATTGTTTTCATTCTGCTTATTGTTCTTTTGATATTTATGTATAAGAAAATGAAAAATGCTCAGAAAGCAAATCAAATTGAAAAATCAATCGGTATGCAGGCTGATGCTCAAATGAAAAATCTTTCCCCCGAAAAAAGAGCAGAGATAGAGCAATTCAAAAAGCAATTAGAAGCTGCAATAACTTCATTAAAAAATTCCAAGCTTGCAAAAGGCAAGTTAGGTAAGTCGGCTCTTTACGCTCTTCCCTGGTACATGATTATCGGACCTTCTGCTGCAGGTAAAACAACTGCTATTCAAAATTCAGGACTTGAATTTCCATTTGGTAAAGAAGGTTTCAAAGGTGTAGGCGGAACAAGGAATTGTGATTGGTTTTTTTCTACAAAGGCAATCTTTTTAGATACCGCAGGAAGATATGTAACTCAAACTGGAGACAGGGTTGAATGGCTGGCCTTTTTAGATGTGCTAAAGAAAAACAGGCGAAGAAAACCCGTTAATGGTATTATCATCGCATTAAATATTGATGAAATTATTAATTGCGATAAAGATGAGCTTTTTGATCATGCAAAAAATATCAGGTCAAGAATTGATGAACTTATTGAAAACCTTGGAATAAATTTTCCGGTCTATTTTGTTTTTACCAAGTGCGATCTGGTTCAGGGTTTTGTAGAATACTTTTGTGATTTCAGTGAAATAGAACGTTCCCAGATATGGGGTGCTACTTTAACATCTCAGCAATTAATTAATTCAAATCCAAAAGATGTATTTGAAAATGAATTTCAAAAGTTATCTGATAAAATTTTTGAAGTTAGAACAATCCGTTTAAGCAGCCCGCTAAAAAGGGAACAACGGAGAAAAGTTTTTTTATTCCCATTCCAATTTAAATCTCTTCAGCAGAAATTAACTCATTTAATAGGAGAAGTTTTTCAGCATAATCCTTACCAGGATAATCCAATTTTCCGGGGATTTTATTTTACAAGCGGAACCCAGGAAGGTGCACCTTTAGATATTGCAATTAAGGAAATTGCGCGGCAGTTTAACCTCCCCCAAACCACTGATGAGGATTCCCGGGAAATTATCGAGACAAAAAATTATTTTATTAAAGACCTGCTGAATGATATTGTAATCGGAGATCAGAATTATTCTGCAGGACATACTTCAGGTGCTGTTAAGAAACAAAGCTTTGCAAAAGTAGTAACAGTTTCTGCTTCAGCATTATTTTTAATTTTATTTTGCCTCTTTATAATTATTGGTTATAATGGGAGCAGTGATCTGCTGGATAAAATAAAAAACACTTCCGAATCTTTTCAGAAAATCAATTGGAACCAGGACCTTCTCGATAATTTTACCGAAACAGAAAGATTAAGAGTGCTGATTAATAGTATAGAAAATGGTGAGGCTAACGAAGCATTTTTAAGTTTTGGTTTCGATAGAAGCGAAGAAACATTACCTGAGTTAAAACAATTATATATTAAAAAAACAGAGAGCTTTTTTACTCAGTTTATATTTGATGAAATAATTAAAAACCTAAATAATTATGCCAATGGTCAGGATTATTCCGGGGAAGAAATTTACAACTATTTAAAAGCATACCTGCTTCTTGGTAATCAGCGTTCTAAGCTGGATACAACTGAACAGAGATTTTTAGCTCATGTTTTCTTTAATATTTTAAATTCAAGATTTATAGTGTCCAATCAAAGTGCTTCCTCTGCCGATAAAGATTCTTTAAAAAATTTATTAAGGAATTATATCTCATTTTATACCAGCCATCTTAGTGATAAAAACATTTACTCTGTTAGGAATGACAACCTGCTTGTTAGTATCGTTAGAGACAGGATACAGTACAGACCGAATCCGGAAAGTATTTATGCAAGATTAAAACAAAATGGTATAAGCCAGTTTCCCAACGAGCTTACTCTTGAAAAAGAAATTGGTGGAGGATATACATTTTTAAAAACTGATTTCAGAGTACCTGTTATCTTTACAGCAGACGGATGGAAAAATTATATTGAAGAAGCAATAATTGAAGAAAGCATAAATCCCGGTAAGGAAGATTGGGTTTTAGGAAAATCATATGTAAAGCCTGCAGGCGATTTCAACAGTGAAGAAATCAAGAAAAATCTTTTAGACTTATACTTCAATGATTATAAACAAACCTGGCTGCAATTTTTGGAAAGCATTCAGTTTACAAACTTTGAAACCGTTCCATTAGCTGCAGCTAATCTGAAAATTTTAAGCGACCCGGTTAATTCTCCCATTGTATTAATTTTAAAAACTGTTGGTAACCACCTTCAGGCTATTGTTGATATTCAGTCTCCTCAGGATACTAATACAAAATCCTTATACGCTAACCTGGAGTTAAATGAAAAAAATCTTAGCGAAATAAAAAGATATTTAAAGTTTGCTAAAAATCCCGATGGTTCTGCAAGTGCAGATTTAAATGCTGCTCTTTCACAATTTGGTATTATTAGTGGTGTACTGGAATCTATAAAAGGAGGACAAGACCTGACCAAAGATTATGCAGTAAAAGTTTTGGATAAAAGATCTCCTGAGTTTCCATCTTCACTGCAGGCTATAAAAGGTTCATTATATAATACTCCTTCTCTTCAAAACCTGTTTTCAATCCCTATAAAGCTATCCTGGAACGCAATACTTTCTGATGCGTCTTTATATATAAATCAACAATGGCGTAAAAAAGTTTTTGATGAGTTTAATAAATCTCTTGCCAGTTCTTTTCCTTTCAATGAGTCAGGCAGCGATGCACCATTAGAGGATTTTAAAGACTTTTTTAAACCTACTGATGGGATTATATGGACTTTCTTCAATAATGAACTTAGTGCTTTTATTAATAAAGAGAGATGGAAAACAAGTGAATGGGAAAATGAAGGGTTGAATGTTTCAAATGAATTAATAAATGCTTTAAAAAAAGCCGATGATATAAGCACCACTTTATTTAAAACCGGAGATTTAAATGTTGCTTTCAAATTAAAACCTCAGTTGCCTGAATCAAAATCTATTAATGGACTAAAACCAATTGTTGAACAAGTAAATCTTTATATTGATGGGGTGGAAGAACCGTATAGAATGGGATCCCCGTTCTGGAAAGATTATTATTGGCCCGGAGCTAAGGGTACTCCAGGTGCAAGATTGAACATTTCAATCAGAAGTTATGGAACAGATACAAAAACATTTAATGGTGAATGGGCATTCTTCAAGCTTTTAAATGATGCTTCTATAGCAAGAGGGGAGTCTTCTTCTCAATATAACCTTAATTGGTTCTTTTCAAAAAATAATTACGATGTTACTGTTTCATATCTGTTAAATGCCGGCAGCTCAAGAAATCCATTTTCAAAAAATTTTTTTAGTTCGTTTACTCTTCCAAATAAAATTAATTAATATTGTTTGCTAAATTTGATAATACAGTAGGTTATTTTGGAAAACTTCCAGCTTTTAATGACTTTGTAAAATTTAATTCAGGCGGAGAAGAACTTTTGGTTTTAGATAAATGGCTGCAGGACGGACTTTTATCAGCAAAAATGAAATTAAAATCGGAATGGGTTAATTATTATAGAAACTCAGAACAATTTTTTTTCTTCTATCCCTTTACCGGAACCAAAAGAGCTTTAGCAGGATTATTAATTCCTGGTTTGGATAAATCCGGCAGAGAATTTCCTTTCCTGGTTTTTTTTTATTTAAATAAGGATCAATTAAATAACGTTCCTTCTCACTTAATACCGATGATATTAATTGATATATTAAATGAGTTTAAAATTGCAGTTATTGATATTTCTTCAATAACTGATCTATCAATAATTAATGAGAGGTTAAATAAAATTTCATATACCATAAATAATCTTAGCTTTAAGAATAATGTTTACCAGAATTATCTAAGTAATACTTCTCAGGCTCCATTTTGGAATAGAGTTATGGAAGGATATGATGATTCAGCAAAATTATTATTCCTTAACAGCTTATATATTTCTTCAACAGCACCTAAGGAGAAAGTAGAACCTATTATAATTTCCTTTATTTCCAGTAATGATCATTATGTGAATGATCTTTCCTTTTTTATTCATCTCATACTTACATTTCAAAAGACACCTTACTTTCTTCCCGCTGTTTTCTGGACTGACTCTGAATATAAAAATCATCTCTTATATCTTTTTTCAAATAAACCTTTACCTAACAATTTCGTTGATCTCATCTGCAAACATGCTGATCAGAATAATTTAATAAATAAAACTGAAAACGATAAAAATATTAATTCAATTACTAGCTCAATTAAAAATATATTAAATAGGAATATAACTCTTAACGAATTTTTAAGAGCTTTTTAAAGTACAGAAAAAATAAAAGGACTTTAGCATGCCCGAAATCCAGGAAGCGGAAATTTCAGAATTTGTTCAGGGATATCTTGAACCTATTCCCGGTGGTTCACCTTCAGGAAATGATGCAAGCAATGAAGAGGAATATTTCAAATTAAATATGGAAATTCCCAAAACTGTTCCGGATTACAAAAAGTGTATCGAGCTTTCTGAGATTATACTCAAAGAAAAAAGTAAAGATATTAAAGTTGCTGCCTGGTTAAGTTTTGCTCTTTTCCGGACTGAAAAGATCAAAGGGCTTAAAGATGGTTTAAGTATTATGTTAAACTTGTTAAAAAAATATGAGAATAATCTCTTCCCTGCAAATCCTCTTCATAGAAGTAAAGCAATACAATTTATTAATACATCGAGATTCTTTAAACTTGTTGAAAAGGAAGATATAAACCGTTCGAATGCCGCGGATATTATTGAAGCAGAAAAAGTTTTAACACAAATAATAAGTGAATGTCAGAGATTATTCCCTGATAGTATCCCGGTATTAAAATCATTAAAAGAAATAATTGCAGATCATGCTGAGCAAGCGAAATCATTAACAGAACCACAAAAGAAAGATGAACCGGCTAAAGAATTAACTGTTGAAGAAAAATCTGAGAATAAGGTTGAAGTTACTCCTTCAGGAAAAATTGAAGAGAGCCAAAGGCTTCAGCAAGTTACTGCAACAACCTCACCTTTAAAAGAGATTAAACTTACAAGTGAAAAAGATGCTGTTACACAATTAAGACAAACATTAACATTCTTTTTTGAATCTCAGCAGCCTATCCCTTCGGGGGATGGAGTGAAAAAAGAAAAAATACCTGATAATCATTTTGTATTTGGATTAGCACGGCAGCTTCAATGGAGTAAACTTATAAGACCGCCTGATTCAGATAAAATAACTCAGATTGAAGCTCCAAACCAGGTTATTCGCGGTAAGATAAAAGAATGGTTTAACAGCAGCAATTGGGATACTCTTATACCGAGAATTGAAATCAGTTTTTTAAAAGCAAACAGCGAATACCCTTATTGGCTTGATGCTCAACGGTATATTACGAAAGCGCTTGAACAAAAAGGAGGGATTTATATTCAGGCATCTGAAGATATTAAAATTCATCTTGCAAAATTACTTCAAAGAATTCCCGATCTTCCTCAACTGATATTTAAAGATAAACAAACTCCTTATGCTGATGATGAAACAATCAAATGGATAATTGAAGAAGTTAAACCTTCTCTCTCCGGTGGGAAAGGAGCAGAATCGATTATTCTTCCGCCAATAATCGAAGAAGATTACGATCCAATTAATAAAGAATATGAAACAGCATGTAATGAATTACCTGAAAACTTTGAAAAAAATATTTCTGAAATGCAGAAAGGAATCGGTTCTGACATAAGAAGGAAAGGGAAATTTCTCAGAAGACTTAATTTGGCAAATTATTGTATCCAGGCTAAGAAGTATGACCTGGCTGAAGTAAATTTAAATGAATTAAAAGCTTTAATAGAAGAATATAATATTGCCGAATGGGAAAGTGCATTATGTACAGCAGTCTGGCAGTCGCTTTACCTGGTAAATGCAAAATTAATTTCAGAATCTAACGGAGAATTAAAAACAAGTTTAGAAAATCAACAAAAAGAATTATTTGGAAAGATTGCAAAATACGATGGAATATTGGCAATAAAACTTCAACAAAAAATAAATAAATAAGGAGGTTAGTAATGGCAAGACCAACATCACCCAAAATAGCTCAAAGGGTTAAAGTCGCAATCCTGCCAAGCAGCGATGCCAAGGAAAGTGTCGAACTTGATTATCGCATGCTTGTAACCGGGAACTTTAGTAAAAGTGAACCGGGAAGCCAGGGTATGCTGAAAGACAGGAGACTGAGAACAATCGGAAAAAAGGGAGACTTTCAAAAAATCTTAAAAGATTTTAACCCAAAGCTTAAACTTACGGTTCCAAACAAATTATCCGACGACAAGGAAGCACAAATGGAAGTGGATCTTAATTTTGCGGATATAAAAGATTTTAATCCGGATGAAATAGTAAAAAAGGTTGAGCCTTTGAAAAAACTTCTTGAAGCAAGAGAAAGATTAAAACAACTGAAGCTGGCAGTTTTGAAAGATGCAAATCTTAAAAAAGCTTTGGAAGGAGTATTAAAGGAAGGCGGCGGCAGTATAGATGACCTGATGTCAAAACTTGGGTCATCTTCTAAATAAGAAAATTAATCTTAAGTCCTGCCCTGGCGGGATAAAAATCAAACGGAGGTTTACAAACAATGGCTAAAGAAAAAACAACAGAACAGGAACAGCAGACTGAAAAAACTTCGGTTGATAAGCTGTTAACAATGCTTGATGATTCAAAGAAAGATGCTGTAGCTGAATTTATAGGTAAAGTGGGAAAAGAATCTCAGGTATTTAAAGTTACTGGAGCTTTGGTTGATTCTTTTATTGCAGATATTGATACTGTCCTTAGTGCGCAAATAGATGAAATACTGCATCATAAAGATTTCCAGGAACTTGAATCCAACTGGCGGGGGCTTCTCTTCCTTGTACAAAACACTGAATTCAGCAAGCCGGTTAAAATTGAATTGCTTGATGTCTCTAAGGAAGAGCTTTATGATGATCTGAATGAAGCTGCAAATGGAGAAGGGTATGAGAAAGATTCCGGGTTATGGCATCATATATACTGGGGTGCTTATGATAAAGTTGGCGGGCATTCTTATACTGCGATAGTTGGCGATTTCGCAATTGAAAATACACCACAGGATATAAGCCTGCTTCAGCATCTTTCAGTTCTTTCTGAATCTGCCCAGATCCCTTTTCTTGGAAATGCAAGCCATAAGTTTTTTGGTGAAGAAAGTTATTCTGATGTAATGAATAACCGGTTCCTTCCGGATCAGATAAATGATGGTGCCGAATATACTGCCTGGCGTGCATTCAGAGATGATGACCGTTCAAAATATATCGGGCTTGCATTACCAAGGTTTCTTGGAAGATTACCTTATAATGCTGAATCTGAACCGACCAAAAACTTTAATTATACAGAAGGAATTTACAGTGGTGGAAAAGACAAGAGCCTCTGGTGCAGTGCTTCATATGCCTTAGCTTCAAATATGATAAAAAGCTTTGAGAAATGGGGATGGAGTGTAAAAATCGTTGGTGTTGATTCAGGTGGTAAGGTAGAAAACCTTCCTACTCCAACTTATGAAGAACATGGACAAAAGAAGTTAAAGGTTCCTGTTGAGGCATCAGTGGGGCAGGCAAAAGATCAGGAGTTATGCGATCTTGGTTTTATTCCATTAGCTCATTGGGATAGAACAGATTATGCTTGTTTCTTTGAAGTTCCATCTGCTAACAGACCAAAAAAGATTAAGAGTGATCCTGAGGCAACTGCTAATTTTTCTGTAGGTGCAAGGTTACAATATACAATGCTTGTAACAAGAATTGCTCATTATCTTAAATATAGGCAATTAGTCTTTGTCGGGAAAAATGCAGGTGCCGGGGATATTGAAAAAGATCTTAAGAAATGGTTAGATACATTAGTTGCCGACTTCCCAAATGCACCGGAATCTGTAATTGCTGAGAGACCTTTACGTTCTTATCAATTGCATGTAGAAGAACTTGCTGAAAAACCAGGGTTCTTCCAGATCAGCGCTGAATTCCGGCCTCATGTTGCTATTACGGGAATGGATGTTAATCTTAAATTAATTGCCTTCCATTCCACTGAGGAATGAAAATTTTATTTTGTGTTTTTTAATCACACCTAAATTCCCGAATCAATCCTGCCCCGACATTGTCGGGGTTCGGGACAAGCTCTCTCCTTATAAAGGAGGGACTTTTAAAAGCGTATTATCCCCTCTCCTTACTAAGGAGAGGGGCAAGGGGTGAGGTTAATATAGGAAATGATACTTATTACTTTTCTTTAACTAACTATATCATTAACTAAAAATATTTCAGGAGGTAAGTATGGCAGTAAAGGGTGAAATACTAATTAAAAATCATGAGGGAAATGAATTAAAGGGCCCTCGTGAAAATGGAACCAGTCTTGTATTTGAATTTAATCATGAGGTTTATCTTCCTTATGAAAAAGAGCAAAATAAAATTCAGGGTTCCAGGAAAATAACAGCATTTGAAGTTGTGAAAGAGATTGATGAGCTTACGCCCCAATTGTACCAGATTGTATGCCAGGGGCAAATGTGCAAAGAGATAAAAATAGTATTATTCAGAATTGCAATGGAGACAGGGGAAGAGGAGCCTTACTTCAATTATATTTTAAAGAATGCTAAAATTGTTTCTGTCGTAAATTGGATGCTGCCAACTTATTTTCCGGTCAATGAAGGAGTAGGACATCTTGAAAAGGTAAAGATGCTTGCCAGAGAATTCAACTGGGAATTCATTGATGGGGGAATTACATATTCTGAGCAGGCTTTCTGATTAATTCTTAGAGGTGGATAATTTAGTTAATTAGTTACCTTACACAGAAAAAATCGTCCCGAAAATTTTTCGGGATTCTCAATCGTACCCTTCTCGATTTTAACCCGATTAAGAGTAGGATTACGATTACGATTAAATGTGTTAAGTAAATTAATTTATTAATGAAAGTTATCCACTTATTAATTCATTAATTCACAATATTCTTTTTTCAGTTTGAAAAATCTTAGCCTCTACGATATTCTTGTCGGGCAATTTGTTTCGGAAGGTGGTAATCCGGATAACCTAGATCCCTCACAATTTGAACAACTATCTGAAGATGAAAAACTACGCCGTAGTATAATTGAAAATCTGCGGATGGTTCTAACGACAAGACAGGGTTCGGTTCAACATCTACCGGATTTTGGCATGCCCGATATACTCCAGCTTTATTTTGATTCGGGCAATTCAATTGATCCTGTTAAAAAAGAAATAAAAGATGTTATATTAAAATATGAACCGAGAATAGGTGATGTACAGGTTCAGAAATCGGATTTTGACCAGGAGACAATGAGAATATCAATTAAAATAGTTGCTTCAATAAAAGATAATCCTAATAAAGAAATATTACTTACTGAGTTTTCAACTACAGGCTGGACTAAAGTTATGTTTGAAAGGGATCTGAAGTAAGTGGTATAAGGTATAGAGGTATAAGGTTTAGGTTATAAACTTACATATATTCTTTATACCAAATACAGATACTTCCTTAAACCCTCTTCCTTATATCTTTATACTTAATACAATACACCCAAATACTTTTTAATTATACCTTATACCATATAACTTATACCTTTAAAATACATGAGTACAGATAAATATTTTGAAAGAGAATATAACTTCCTTCAAACGGCAGGGGAAGAATTCAGCAAAAAGCATCCTACTTTAGGTTCCCGTCTTCATATGAGTGAACGGGAAAGAAAAGATCCGTTTGTTGAAAGATTATATGAAGGTTTTGCTTTTCTTGCAGGCAGAATCCATGAAAGGCTTGATGATGAATTTCCCGAAATAGCCGGCGGAATACTTGAAATTTTATTTCCAAATATGCTAAAGCCTTTTCCATCCTGTGCAATTATGCAGGCAAAATATAAAGCAGGTGCAATTACAGGTCCTGTTCTTATTAAAAAGGGAAGTGAAATACAAACTCAATCAGGAAAATATAAAGTAAAATATAAAGTTCTTTCCAGTCCATTGGAAAGCAGCAGGATTACAGAAAAAGAAGAACCTGCCGAATTTATTTTCAGAACCACGCAGGATCTCGTTGTACGTCCAGTCAAAATTGATAACGTTATAATTGAAGAATCCCCACAGGGTAATTCCTCTTTAATTATAAAATTTCAGCTTGAAAGAAATGTAGATTATAATTCTTTAAGTTTAGATTCTCTTCAACTTTATTTATATGGTTCAGCTTCAATAAAATTTAACCTCCTTCTTTATCTTACAAAACATGTTTCTTCTCTCTCAGTAAGAGAATCCCATGATAAAAAAGCCCAATTCCAGAAGATAGATAATTTTAATATTTCTATTCCGGAATTTTCTGGCAAACCTGCTCGCGATAGTGATGACTATTCAATTCTTCCATATTCAAAACAAACTTTCCCGGGATTTCGGTTGCTGCAGGAATATTTCTCCTTTCCGGAAAAATTCTTTTTTGTTGAAATAAATGGTCTTCAGAATTTTAAATCTTCTGGAGAATCAAATACTTTTGAAGTAAAGATAGATTTCAGCAGAAAATTTTTAAGGGAAAAATGGCCCGATGTAAATAATATTCTTCTTCATTGTGCACCAATTGTAAATCTCTTTTCCCGCTCTACTGAAGAAGTGGTTGTGAGCCAAAGACTTCCTGAATACTATATCATTCCCGACTTAGACAGAAGAAAAAGCCGGGATATTTATTCTGTTGATAAGATAGTCGGCATAAGCGAAAGCAAGTTCGAGCAGTATAAATATATCCCAATTACATCTCAGGATATTCTTGAAACAAGCGATCCTGAATATAATTACAAAAGATTTTTTTCTATCTTCAGAAGAACTCAGCAGCATGATATGGCTGAAACATATATCAGGCTTTTTGGGCCAAGCATGGAAATGGAATCATTTCCTAAAGAGACTTTAAGCATTGAAGCAACTTTGTCTAACGGTTTTCTGCCCTCAGCATATCTTGAGGCAAGTTCAATAAAAGAACCTATTAATTTTCCGGCAGGTATTGAAGCATCTAACATTACGGTTCCGCAGGAGATGCTTGACTGCCCCGACAGGCAGAATTACTTATGGTCTCTTATAGCACATTTATCTGTAAGCTATTCAACTTTAGCCGATGAGGATTCTTTTAAAAGCATTCTCAATTTATATAACTGGACTAAAACCCATAATCATCCGAATAAAAAAAGAATTAATGGGATTATTAAAATTCATCAGCCAAAGCCAGTCAGTAAAGTAATAAATCAGAGTCTTATCCGCGGAATA
>Ga0184639_10000337_pt1 | contig 17524 bp, 21 predicted proteins | sample PLM31_170_b2_FD_133155 | JGI IMG/M metagenome (GOLD analysis project Ga0184639, IMG submission 133155) | Groundwater sediment microbial communities from an aquifer in East River, Colorado, USA - PLM3-1_170_b2 | ecosystem: Environmental > Terrestrial > Soil > Riparian zone | place: USA: East...
GCATTCGTTGCAAATGCTTATCACGGTCCCGGGAGGCAAATGTGTACCGCAGAGGGCGCACTCCCGTTCCTGCTGCTCTGACATCTCTAATGACATAATCCGTGCACTCTATTTGAAGCCTTCCCCTTTCCACTGTAACTATCGCATACACCTCTGTTCTTTTATATGCTGATGTGCGCGTGACAAGTAACATGAACGACACCGTTGTCGCAATTGCTCAATTCAAAATTGCAAGAGGAGTTGATGAAGAAACGTTTCTAAAGGCGTCCGACGCCGTGCAGAGCCTTCTAAACATGACAAGAGGCTTTGTCAAGAGGGAACTGATCAAAACACCGGACGGACTTAATTGGATGGACATCGTCAAGTGGAGAAGCCACGCTGAAGCAGAGCAGGCAGCCAGCACCGCGATGAAGGACCCCACCTGCATGAAGTTCTTAGCGTTGATTGACCGATCAAGCATCAAAAAGCAGCACATGGAACTTACAAGATCATACGATTAAATCCACACAACACTCTCCGCAATCCAGGTCTTGCAGGCCTACCGTGCAATAATGGAGCAATTAGCAAATACATCAAGAAATAAAAGGAGTCGCCCATTAAATGCAGCAACTAGGAAGGGAATACCAATAACACCACGTGCCGGCGCAACTTTTCCACTGAGAATAGTTTTTTCCAATGTGACTTACAGATTGTTGGCTGTTGCAGCATCGATTGCATTGTGGGTCACATTTAACATTCTGGACGGTCTGATCCTGTTATTCCCTGTACTGGACTTTTACTATCCGATTCCGGAGGATGCTGTTTTGGGGCTTGTCCTTTCCACTGTTTCTTCAGCGCTTTTGGGGATTGTCATCAACATGAATATTTTCTTGTTCAGGTCTAGGTTGAAGGTGGGCAGAACTGCCATGCTGTCTGGATCAACACTAGGAACTGTCTCGAGCATGTGCGCCAGCTGCTCATCGGTTGGATTTTATCTTGCAGGCACTCTTGGCGGCGCCGGGATAGCCGCTTCGGCTTTCCTGTCAAACTACCAGATCCCCTTACGGCTGATCGCTATTTCCCTTCTAGTGATCGCATACTATTCTGCGCACAGAAGAATTCTCACAATCTGCAAAACTTCTAGTTGAATTCTTCTTCAAGGATCCTGCGTTTCTTGTCGATTTGGAAAAGATTATCTGTTCTCTTGAGAGCCTCGTCGCGCGGCCGCTTGAAAGCCATCGATTGAAGTAACATGTGATTCTCTGGTATTACCATTCCAGTCTGGTCGTCAGAGTAACCTATTTTGACCATATCTTCCTGTATACGCAGTATGTCTTCATGGATATGTACCATGTTGGTGTCCCCATACGCAAAGCCAAGTTCAATGGCTTTCTTCCGCACGTCTCCTGTGCCTTTTGCTGAGCTGATAATGGCAACTCCAAATTCTCCGCGAAAACATTCCAATATCTTGTCCTTTGTCGGAGCCCGGTCCTTGAATCGAACGAACATCTGGTGAAGATGCATCATCCTTGATGGCACCTTGAATGCATCCACGTAAAGGTTTGCCCCTGGAATAAAGTCCTTGACGTCGTCTTGGTGGTGCGGATTTCTATCCCATTCAATCGAATCCTTAACAGGCTTGATGTCCTCTAGATCGGCCCATCTTCTGACCAATTCAACGTCGTATCGCATAATTTGCTCGCCAAACTTCTCAATCAGAGGCTGCATGACCCTCCCCATTCCTGAGACATTACAGCTGCCTTGAATAACATAGCTCCTGCCTGCTGCCATGGAATAGTTCACCCGCGAGTTGTGAATCATGTCTGCTACCGCCCTCTCTCCATGCCTGTCTTCGCCGCCTTGGAATATCGCAGGCTTGTGCATCGGTTCGTAAAGGTTCTTCTTGTTATCGTATCCCCCGCCTTCTTTAGCAGCATCTATTACCAGATCGCTCTGTTCGACAGCCTCGTCGACAGATCCCGTTACGCTGTAGCCTTTGTCCCGAAAGGCACCGATCAATCCTTTCGGCACATACACATTAAGGTGATTTTCCAGCGCCTCCTTTACCTTATCATCCATGGTATACTTGGCGATGCCTACAAATTGTATCTCCTTGTCCGCGGAGAATGCACTTGCAAGCCGTCTTCCTATGTTTCCGTACCCATTTATGAACACCCTGACCAAAATCAATCACTTGCTTGTAGAATCAGCAACTTCATGATCGAGTGAATATATTAAATACGTTGTGGACGCCCTATAACGCAAAATGCTATGCTTCCGAGGGCGCACTAGATTTAAATATTGTAGACGAGGCTATACTCTTGGAGTTTAATGCATCGGGGCGGTCTTTTTTGGCAACTGCCGGTATCTTCTGCCTAATTACTCACCGTTAGGAGAGGTCATTTCATGAGAGTGCTAGTTCTCGATAACTATGACTCATTCGTTTACAACATTGCGCAGTTGCTCGGCGAGCTCAAGACAGAGCCGACCGTGGTTAGAAATGACAAGATAACCCTAGATGACATAATAAAGATGGATCCTGACGCAGTAGTTATTTCTCCCGGACCGGGACACCCTGCAGACCGGAAGTACTTTGGAATATGCACCGATGTGATAACGGAACTTGGTCCCAAAACCCCGATACTTGGCGTATGCCTGGGCCACCAAGGAATTGTGCATGCTTTTGGCGGCAAAGTCATAAATGCAAAAAAGGTCAGGCACGGCAAGACCAGTCCCATCCAATATACGCAGGACCGCTTATTTGAGAATGTCTCAAACCCATTCAGAGCTACACGATACCATTCACTCGTGGCAGACCAGAAAACGATTCCAGCATGCCTCGAAGTAACAGCAAGCGCCCTGGACGACGGCGAAATAATGGGAATACGGCACAGGAATTTTATGATCGAAGGAGTTCAGTTCCACCCTGAATCCGTTCTGACCGGGGAGGGACGTAAGATTCTACTCAACTTTATTTCAATGGTGAAAAGATGAGCGGCGAGGCGGACTTGCGCCCCGCGATAAGAAAGCTGGCCGCAGGAACTAATCTTTCAGAAGCCGAAATCGCGCTCGCATTCGATGCGATTCTTGCTGGGTCCGTAACTGATGCCTCAATAGGAGCTTTTCTCGTAGCCCTCACAATGAAAGGGCCGACTGCCGGCGAGATAAGGTCGGTTTTGCAGACAGTGAGAAGACATGCCAGGCGAATTACCCCCAACATAAAGGGGACACTGATCGACACTTGCGGAACCGGGGGTGATTCGATAAGATCGTTTAATATCAGTACTGCTGCCGCAATCGTCGCAGCGGCTGCCGGTGTTCACGTAGCCAAGCATGGAAACAGGTCGGTATTGGGCGTATGCGGAAGCGCAGACTTTTTCGAATCTGTAGGCCTTGACCTGAATGCAGCGCCCGCCAAAGTGCAGTCATGCATTGAAAATGTAGGTATTGGCTTTCTTTATGCTCCGAATTTCCATCCGTCAATGAAAAATGTTGCAAGCGCAAGAAAAGCTATTGGGATAAGAACCGTATTCAATATAGTAGGACCATTGAGCAACCCCTGCACAAACATTTCAGGACAGGTAATTGGCGTCTTTGAGCCATCCCTAATGGAGCTGCTGTCTGAAGCGTGCAAAGGATACATCAATGAGGCGATGATAGTTCACGCAGCAGATGGTTTTGACGAACTATCTAATACATGTGAAAATGATATCCTGTGGACTAGCAGCAATGGTCAAACAAAGAGGCTGCGTCTCCACCCAAAGGTAATGAACATTCCTACCGCTAGGGCAGAACAATTAGTGGTAGGTTCAAAAGATGAATCAATAAAAGCCACGCTTCAAGCGATATGTGGCGAAGGGCCGAAAGAAAGGCAGGATGTCGTTATCATGAACGCATCAGCAGCTCTAGTAGTGGGCAAAGTTACTCATGATTTGAAAGAAGGTGTAGACATTGCAAGAGATGCAATAAAAAGCGGAAAAGCGCAAGATAAACTCGCAAAACTGGTAAGGTACTGTGGTGACGAAGAAAAACTAAGAGAAGCAGAAAAAAGGTTCCTCTAGCCTGACCTTATTCCTCAGGTTCCCTTTCCTTCGCGGTTCTTTTTTTCGGTGCATCTTGTTCTATGTCGTCAATGCCTTTTTCGTTTACAGTGATTCGGACGTCATCATAGGGATGATAGGGTGAGTCGATTATCTTGGCTATCCTATCGGTGCCGGCCTTTCTAAGGTATATTCTGTATGTCGATGCGTGTCCAATTATGTTTCCGCCTGCAGGCTTGGTCGGATCGCCGAAGAATGTGTCAGGGGTGGATTGCACTTGGTTGGTTACCACAATTGAAACGTTATAGATTTCCGCAATTCTTACCAGCTTGTGCATGATGCCGTTGAGGCGCTGTTGTCTGTCGGCAAGTGTGCCTCTCCCAGCAAACTCGGCTCTGTGAAGAGAAATGATGCTGTCGATGATTATCATTCGGGCCTTAAATTCCTCGATGTACTTGCCCAAAGATTTGATTATCAGCTCAAGATGGCTACTATTGTATGCCTTGCATATCGCTACCTTCTTCAGTATTTCATCGGAATTAAGGCCCCTCGCCCTTGCTATCTGGTCTATTCTTTCAGGCCTGAATGTCCCTTCTGTATCGATGAGTATGACTCCGCTGCCTAGACCTCCTTTCTCTACCGGTAGTTGGGATGTGACGCATAAAGTATGGCATATCTGGCTCTTGCCGCTGCCAAATTCCCCGTAAAATTCGGTAATAGCCTGAGTTTCTATCCCGCCAAGCAGCAGTTCGTCAAGAGCCTTCGCTCCCGTGGTGCAGCGTAGCAAAGACCTTCTTTTTTCAAGCTCAATGTCTGCGGTAGTGAACTCGTTGTCCAGCACCCCGCTCTCCCTTAGCAACTTTTGTGCCGCGATGATAAAGGCGGCAGCAGTTTCTTTCGAACCACCTAGGTCTGAGGCAAGTTCTTCTGGCACCGTCGTAGCCAGCTCCATGACTGAACTTATTCCTGCATCCTTCATCTTGCGGGCAGTGGTCGGCCCGACACCCTCAATGTCTTGTATTTCTAATTCTACCACGTTTTTTGAATCGGTCATCCTCTTCTTTCTTTCTTGAATGGAGGTATAAAACAACTAGCGCACGTTGGGGGGAGGGGGGTATGCACATGGGCGATGATAAAAAGAAAAATGAAACATAAAAAAGGCCTAGGAATTACCTAGACCCCGGCGTTTCGTTACTTTCTTTTCTTGGCTTTAGACTTCTTCTTTCCACTGGCTTTGGGTTTGGCTTTAGCGCCTCCACCGCCGCCACCTATTTTGAACATCTTGGTCCCACAGACCGAGCATGTCCCGGTTATTGCGTTACGCCCGTTTTTCATGATTACAGCTCTTTCTCCCTTAATTTCCCTCTTTGCCTTGCATTTTACACAATATCCCTGCGTTGCCAACAGCCGTAGGTCTTGCACGCTTGGATATAAGAATAGCTCCAACAGGGCCTTTTTTCACATATTTGGTCTAAAATAAGACCCAAACCCGGGCCAATTTTGATAGCTTGAGGAAAAATCATGGGTTTTAGAACGTCACCGATCGCCAATTCTAAACAAATAATCTCCAAAAGCTTTCTCCCGCCGCATGCATCCGCTGAAATCGCTATCACCCTCTGAAGGTCCGGGTTCAGAAAGCGGCATCCGTCACGATTGGGTTTCATTCATCCAAGTACGTTTTGCACCATTTGAATCGCTGAAATTAGCGCTTTCCATACCTCGCATGGAAATAACTCTAATACTGGCGGTTGCTCTTCGGCCAGATAGTTGCTATATTTTTATATGATCTTTATTTTAGCCATATCAATTTGCCCGATAATGACGACAAGCGCCCGGACATAGAGTCTCTCGGATGGAATGATCTTGTCACCCTGAAGCGGAAACTTTCCGCAGAACTCAAAGAGCTGACGGATAGGATCGTTCAACTTGACAAGGAACAATTCTATAAAATAACAGATGAAATCAAGGACTGTAGAACCACGCTAGATAATCTTACTGAAAGGCAGAAAAACATTCGAGGTGAAATTGAACAAGGCAATGCCGCACTCCTCGCCGTCAGCGAGAAGATCTCGCAATCAAAGAATTTTCTTTCAATGATGGAAGCTCGCCTCCCTTCAGAAAAGGAAGAAGAGCTGCAGGCGATCGTTCAGAAAAACCAGCTTCTTATAGATTCCAAGAGCTACAAAAGTGATCGGGAGAAGAACGAAATCCTTTCTCGGGCCAAGGAGGCTTCGATGAAGATCGAAGCGATCAGAGCAACGCGCACAATAAAAGAGCAACTCTTACCGCTAACTCAGGAATCGGCCAAGATCAATGATTCATTAATTCGACTCAATGAGGAGCGAGAATCAGCAAAGGTGAAGATCGCCGAGATCAATAGCACGCTTGACCGCCTCTATGACTCGAAAAGAAAATTGTCGGGAGAACGAGGAACACGCATTTCTGAATATGATGGTTTGGCAAAGCAATTTGATGCTATCAATGAACGCCTCGATGCACGGGGGGAAATGCGTAGAAAGCAGCGCGAGGAGTATGGCCACGGACTGCCAAGCGATGCTCTCTTTAAAGTGAAGGAAACGGCTAGAAAAAAGCTGGAATCAGGAGCGAAGCTGAGTTTCGATGAGCTGAAGTTGCTATATGGTGAAAAGGATTAATCCGCTACCGCCTGTCGTATTCATGGCATGTCAATAAACGATTTTGCCCTCGCTTGTGCTCTTGACGATTCTCCCGCGTATTTTACTTACCATGAAAATACGATGCTAATAATACAGTCGGCAGAAGATGCAAGAACCGGAGTCAACAGTTTCGAATCGATAGAACCGTTCATGGACGCCTTGTTATCCCACGAGTCAATCCACGTTGTAATTAATAGTCTTGAAGGGAGCGTTATCTCTGACTCACTTGATGATATCGAAGTCATTGTGGAGCATAGAGGAATGAAGTTCCAAGTAACTCTGAACAACATCTTGTTTGCAAAAGATAATTCGGGAATCGTCGTACCTTAAAAAACATTGCTGGGCGTAGTTTTCTCCCTATTTGATTTCTTCTGAAAGGTGTAGGCTTACAGCCATTTCGTCGACCCTAACGGTCACTTTGTACCACTTGTCATTATGCTTGAATATATGCGCAGATGCCTTTTTGTTGCTCGCAGACCCGTATCCGCCTACCCGCTCGCTCAGCCTTGAGCGCAACTTGTCGACCTGATACTGGGCAATCATCAGATTTCCCATTATGTTTTCGAGTTCGAGATCTCGTTCCTCGTCGAAGTCCGGAACCTGCGTGTTGCCCTTTCGACTAGTCTGCATTTTCAATGTACATCCTGTTTCCTATTTTGTAGTGGATTTCGTCAATGTAATACGCCGTGTCGACTACCGGGGATGACAGATTCGCCCCACATACCGGCACTCATCGTTTTGGTCTTCTTGCTCAACCAGAAGGCTCATTTGATGGATATTTTGAAACATCAAATAAGAACACATACTATGAATGTTCTCGAAGAGAGAAGTTAGCAGGAAATCCTAGAATGTTTCGTCGGTCAACAGTAGACAAACAATTTTTATTGCTGCCTGAGTCGTCTACTTTTTGCAGGCCTTCTTCATAGACCGCGCATACTTCTCCAGATCTCGAAGCATTTTGCCCTTTTGCCCTCCTGATTTCGAGATCCTGTCTATGATGGCGCTTCCGACAATGACGGCGTCTGCACCAGCAGCCAGCATGTATTGAGCCTGCGCCGGAGTGCTGATGCCAAAGCCTACTGCGAGGGGGACTTTCGTTCCTGCGGCGAGCTTTGTACTTTTTATCGCGTTGCGAGTATATTCCTCAAATGACATTCGTGCACCGGTTATGCCAAACACAGAAACGAGATACAAAAATCCAGAAGTAAACTCTAAAATTCTCTTCAGCCTATCCTGCGGGGTATTAGGCGATACAAGAAATACGGTTGATAGACCCAGCGTCGACGCCATCTTTACATAATTATCGGCCTCTTCAAAAGGCATGTCGGGGACGATAAAACCATCTATTCCACAGTCGCTTGCCAGCTTCATGAATTTTTCCACGCCGGCTCGAAAGATGATGTTGTAATAAGTCATCACAAGGATGGGAAGGTTAGGATGAGTTCTCCTGATACTAGCTGCCAACTCCAACGCATCCTGGGGTTTGGTGCCTCTTGCAATCGCGTGGCTGGCGGCAGCCTGGATAGTCGGACCGTCGGCAATCGGATCCGAAAAAGGAATCCCGATTTCGATGATGTCAGCGCCGCCGGCCACTAATGCTTCAACAACTCGCTGTGTAGTCTTCAAATCAGGGTAGCCAGCCACTATGTAGCAAATTAACGCATGATCGCCCTTCCTTGCAAGTTCTTGGAACGTGGCCAAAATTCTATTTTGACTTGGCATGCTGTTTTTTCTTTTTTCCCCTATTGTTCAGGTATTTTTGCACTACCTCGACATCCTTGTCGCCACGGCCCGAAAGTGTTACAACTATTACATCATCTCTCCGCATTTTAGCTGCTAGCTCCATTGCATACGAAATCGCATGTGAAGGCTCAAGTGCTGGTATTATCCCTTCGAGCCTGGATAGGGCAACAAATGCGTTGACGGCTTGATCGTCCGTAGACATGACGTATACTGCGCGCTTGAGATCTTTGAGCATCGCGTGTTCCGGTCCAACTGCTGGGTAGTCCAGACCTGCAGAGATACTGTGGGTTTCTGTCACCTGGCCGAATTCGTCCTGTAACACGTAGGTAAACATGCCATGGAGTATGCCTTCTGAGCCTGCCGAGAGGGTAGCCGAATGTTTGCCGGACTTCAGCCCGTATCCGCCAGCCTCAACGCCCCAAAGGGCGACGCCAGACTCGTCCAAAAATGGGTAGAATGAACCCATGGCATTGCTTCCACCCCCGACGCATGCAACTATCGCATCTGGCAGCCTGCCTAATTTCTCCCGCATTTGTTGTTTTATTTCTCTACCAATTACACTCTGAAAATCTCTTACCATCATCGGATATGGGTGGGCCCCTACAACAGATCCTATGAGATAATATGTTGAGTTTACGTTTGCTATCCAGTCCCTGAAAGCCTCGTTTATTGCGTCCTTCAGCGTCTTGCTCCCAGATTCTACGGGGTGTACCTTAGCCCCGAGAAGCTCCATCCTAAAGACATTCAGTTTTTGGCGCTCGACATCCTTTGAGCCCATATAGACTTCAGCATCAAGCCCGAGTAAAGCACATGCCATTGCAGTGCCCACGCCATGCTGGCCCGCACCAGTTTCCGCTATTACACGTTTCTTGCCCATTTTCTTAGCAAGTAGAGCCTGCCCAAGCGTATTGTTCGTCTTATGCGCGCCGCCGTGAAGCAGGTCCTCGCGCTTGAGGTAGATTTGAGCTCCGCCGATATGCTCGGTTAGGTTCTTGGCAAAGTAAAGCGGCGTCGGACGACCGGCATATTCGGCCAAATAATATGAAAGTTCTTTCTGAAACTCACTATCGCCCTTGTACTTTTCATAGGCAGCCTCGAGCTCTCCTATTGCTGGAGCTAGAGTTTCCGGGATGTATTTGCCGCCGAACTTGCCGAACTTGCCGCTAACCGGATAGTCACCTAACATCTGGCGATGAATTTGTCTATCAGAAAAGGGGTATTAAGGGATTCGCAATCATTGTGCGTTGCACAGCTCTTTCACTTTAGCGCCAATGTCTTTGGAATCCATTATGCTAGTTCCCACCAAGAATCCGTCTGCACCAGCCCTACGAAGGTAGCGGATGTCCTCGGGTGTTGCAATGCCGCTTTCGCTTATGATAACACTTTTTCCCTTACCATGCTTTGAGAGTAGCCTTTCAGTATTAGTGATATCGAGCTGCATGGTGTCCAGATTCCGGTTGTTGATGCCGATAAGGTCTTGCTTTGACTTAATCACTTCGAGAAATTCGTCCTCGGTATGAACCTCAATAAGCGCTTGCAGCCCTCTGCGTGTCGCATATTCAGTCATATTTTCCATGCTCTCTTCGGCCAGGTTGCGGTCAAAGACAGTCTTGATAAGCAGAATGGAGTCGGCTCCGATCTTTTTAGCGGCGTCGATCTGTACTCGGCTAACCATAATGTCTTTCATCAGCAGGGGTACGTTCACTTTCTTGCGAATTGCCGCTAAATTTCCAATAGATCCGTGAAAGAGATAGGGCTGGGTAAGAATGGACAGTGCGGTAGCTCCGGCATTAACCATGGTAGTCGCAATTTCTGTTGGGTCGGTCTTGTTCCTTATCGTACCCTGTGAGGGAGAGGCAAACTTAATTTCTGTTATGAGTGGCACATGAGCACAGGACAGTATCGCTGTCTTGATGCTCATAGCATTGTGCGAAGAGAAAGAATCTTTGGTTTCGTACGCCCCCTCGTTTATCGCTTTAAATGAATTATCCACCAAACGTTGTATGTTGAAATCGGACCGGAGAAACTTGCTCATTCTTTCTAAGTCATCGTTGCGCTTGCGGATATTAATTCTATCCATCATTTGGGCATGAGCGACAAACAATACTGAGCATGGAAGTATAGAACTGATTTCTTTATTCTAGGATATAATTGCCTCTTGAAGTATCAGCATCGCCATTGCTCGCTTAGGGCAATTCGCAAGATGATTGATTACATTCCTTTCACGTATATATTGATGGTTGAACTCTATTCAACCGTACGAACGCAAGATGTCTGAAAGTGTGATATTCCGGGATAGGTCGAAACTCTCGCCTCGTTATATACCAGAGGAATTGCCCCACCGGCAAGCACAGATACAACAAATTGTTGGAATGTTCTCAGAGGCTATTAATGATCCTGAAAAATTCCCTCTCTCCATCTTGCAAGTCGTCGGCGCAGCAGGAATAGGCAAGACTTCTTCAGTTATCCGATCTTCAAAAATCCTTCAACAACAGTTTGAAAAGAACAGGCTCAGGTTAAAGGTTGCATATATCAATCTAAAGCTGCAGGGAGGTAACAAATTTGCGATCTACAGGTTCCTGATGGAGAACATCGCGCCCGAGCTGCCGGCACAAGGACTTGGCGCAGAAGAAATGCTGCGCTACATTCTGCGATACTTAAGAGAAAACAAACAATACGCGCTGATTATCGTGGATGAGATCGATTATGTGATAAAGACTAGCAAGGACACCACTATTATCTACGACCTTACTCGACTCAACGAATTCGAGCCTGACAAGACCTGCAACGTCATGGGTGTCATATTTATTGCTAGGAGTACGGAGTTTTATGGCAGACTTGACCCTGCCGAGCTCAGCACTCTTGGACGCGTGCCGCTTGACTTTCATCCGTATACTGTGCAACAGGTAAGCGACATACTGGAAAGTCGCTGTGCTCTGGGATTTAATCAAAAAGCAATAAGTTCCACCATAATCGACAAGGTTGCGAGCATTACTACTTCTGAACAAGTAAATGGAGACGTAAGATATGCTCTTGACCTTCTGCTTTATGCGGGCAACCTAGCAGAATCCCAAGGGACAGGCAGAGTCTCCCTTGACCATGTCCGGAAGGTTCATGGACAAATACACCCATCAATAACGACAGAGGAGATTGAACAGTTATCAAGACCCCATCTTCTTAGTCTAATCGCGCTCGTGCGAGCTCTACGTGCCAGAAAAAAGCAGTATGTTGAGCTAAAGGACGTGCGGCTCCATGCATCAGAGCTTGCAGATCAGCTCGGAGCCAAGGCGGTAGATGTCGAGGACTACCTTGATGACTTGAAGGCTCGGAAGCTTGTCGACATCAAGTCGTTTAATGAAATCGGACTTCACGGCGCCTCGCTGGCCGAACTGGAACCTGTGCTGATGGACAAAGTCAAGGCACGAAAATAATTTGGACGCAAAACAGGTGGTAGAGAAGGGTCTCGGAAGTGTCGGCAAGGTCAAGATAATCAAGGCACTAGCAGAAGAGAACAAGATGGCTACAATCTATTTTCTGCACCAAAAGACACGCTTGAAGCGAGACGACATCAAGAACAATCTGCGTGACTTGGTGCAAATAGGCTGGGTAAACCAGAGCAGGTATGCCAATATGATGTACAGCATAAACAGCGAAAATACTTACGTGAGCAGACTCGTAGGATATATGCGCGAAGTAGGTTACGTCTCTCCTTAATCCGATTCCCGTTCTTGCGACCTTGGTCTGTGGCCGGTTCTGCTACTATCCACATGGGCACTGGTAAATTCCGCCGTTCTTAGCTCTCGAATCGGTCACTTCACAATTATAGCCGCTGCATCTAAACTTTGGCTGAGGCTGCCGCATGCCGATATCAGATGGACTTATTGAAAAATTAGTTGCTGCCGGGGCAGTAGAAAGAGACCAAGAGGAGCTCAAATTTACCGACAGGTTCTGCAGTCATTTGACGGCCTGTAATCTCTCGCAATACCTTAGGGCAGGGGAAGCAAAGGGGTGGAGAATCATTCTTAGATACTTTAATCCTATTCTAGGCTCACTGTCAGATGCGGAAATATCAAAGACAATTTGCCTGTTCGCTTACTTCGTGAATAATTCAAGGCAGAATACAACCTCGCTTCAGGAGAGGTTAGACCAATAATCACATCTGCAGTTGGGTGACAGACTGCCGTCTAGCCATAAAAGTTAATGTACCTGTCATCGACCGTGCCGGGCGCTTCGGTCCTGGCGAGATTCCGAAACAGAGCGTCAACTGCGGCTGCCTCGGCCAGCTTGCCAGCGGCGACTTGGCTAGCTACTCCAACAAAGTCGAGATTTTGGACGCGCTTTGCAATGGCTTCCTTTTTCATGCCGCTATCTCGAGCCCGCTGCACAAGGGATGAGAAAATTCTGTCGACGTGATAGTTTGTATGAATTTCCGCAGCTTCGTCTCTCTGCACTTCATATAACATCGATATCTCGGCGTCTAGCCTTGCTTCGTCTTCACCGACGACTCCTGTGTGAGCGGCATCTATAGCAGATCGTCCGCGCAACTTTCTAACTTCGCTGTGATTCCTCATTCTTTGCAGAACAAGAGTAAATGTCACTTTTCTTCTTATTAATCTAGCGTCGCCAAAAAGGAATAAAAGGGTGCTTTTCCAAAGTTTAATGTGCAGTCCAAGACCAAGCCTGAAATTGACTCGAGCAAATTCATTTTCGTTACTGGCGGAGTGATGTCCGGCCTTGGCAAGGGGGTCACAACAGCTTCAACGGCCAAATTACTACAACTTGCAGGCTACAAGGTCTCGTGTGCCAAGATTGATCCGTACGTCAATTACGATGCAGGAACAATGAACCCCGTAGCACACGGAGAGGTATATGTCACTGACGACGGAGGCGAATGCGACATGGACATCGGCAGCTATGAACGCTTCATTGACATGCCAATGACAAAAGATCATAACATTACAACGGGAAGGGTTTATCTGGATGTGATAAAGGCCGAGCGCGAAGGCAAATACCTCGGACAATGTGTCCAGATTATACCCCATGTGACTGATGCCATAAAAAACGCGTTGCGCAAGATCGCAAGCGATGAGAGTCTTGACATCATGGTAGTGGAATGCGGTGGCACGGTTGGAGACATAGAGAGCCTACCTTTCCTTGAAGCATTCAGGCAAATGGAACTAGAACATGGTCATTCAAATACTCTGTTTATTCATGTCACCTTGGCACCTGTCCTCGACGTTGTAGGCGAACAAAAGACAAAGCCCACACAGCACAGCGTTCAGGAGCTTCGACGGATAGGTATCCAGCCTGATCTCCTTGCTGTTCGTTGCAAGACTCCGTTAAGCATGGACGCACGTCGGAAAATTTCGCTATTTGCAAGTGTACCGGAGAGTTGCGTCATTTCCTGTCACGACGCTCCTTCGATTTACAAGGTTCCGGAAGTTATCGAAAGCCAGGGAATTCTTACAGCTATTGCGGAGCGGCTTGCGCTCAAGAGGTCAAAGCCACGATGGGGAAACTGGCAGGCAATTGCTGACTCATTCTCGAACCATAAAGGCTCGGTCAAGATTGCTGTCGTGGGTAAGTACGTCACACTGCCCGACAGCTACGTTAGCGTCTACCACGCGCTATCCCACGCCGGCGCGAGTATAGGAAACAAAGTGGATGTTCAGTGGATCGACTCTGAGAAATTTGAGAATGGAGAGGCGCAGAAATTGTCCATGCTGAAAAACTTTGACGGAATACTTGCACCAGGGGGATTTGGCAAGCGAGGAAGCGAAGGTATCATCAGCGCCGCAAATTTTGCAAGGGTAAACAACATTCCATATTTGGGAATATGCTTTGGATTTCAGTTAGCAATCGTCGCATTTGCTAGGCATGTCTGCATGCTGGCAGGCGCAAATTCAAGTGAACTCGAGCCACGCAGCAAAAATCCCGTTGTCGATCTGTTGCCGGAACAGAGGAGCATACATGACATGGGAGGAACGATGCGTCTTGGGAGCCATGAAATAACAATAGAGAACGGAACAATGGCGGCTAAATTATACGCCTCAAATGGAATAAGTAGGAGGCACCGGCATCGTTACGAATTTAACCAGCGGTATCTTGAAACTGTGGCCAAGAAAGGGCTTGTTCTTTCGGCCCATTCTGACAACAGAAGGAGGATGGAAATACTGGAGTTGCCGGACCACAGATTCTACTTTGCCGTGCAATACCATGCCGAATTCAACAGCAGGCCCGGCAGGCCGGAGCAGGCATTTGAAGCCTTTGTCAAGGCGGCGGCAAAGCACTAGACCTTCAGTTCGTATATTCTCTGTCTTGCATCTCTAAGCGAAGTCTTTTTCTTGACATAACCTTGGCTAAGCAAATGGCTCAGTGAAAGCCGGATGGTGCGCTCTGGTAGCATAGTCCTAGAAGCCAGATCCTTCTGACTGAGTGCTCCCTCGTACTCAAGTGTCTTTAGTATGAGTTTGGCACTCGGCGGCATCTTTAGCATGTCTTCGGCAAGTCTAACTTTCTTCGCCATGAGAGAAGCTGCTGACGAGTCGCCTGCCAGCCTTACGAGGCGTGCGGGAAACTCGTGTTTCGTGCACTCGAGCATGCTCTTTACCTGCTGCCTGCGGCCACCGTCGAGCACCACTTCGCAGTGGTACCCGCTGGTAATATCGGCAATCTGAAGCAAGCTGTCGTTGGGCACCACAAGTGGCCTACGGGTATTGTCAAGCGAGTTGACTGAAACGACCAAGAAGACCTGAGACTTTTGCATCACCATTGGTCCGCCGGCAGACATCGAATAGGCTGTCGAACCAGTTGGAGTCGCTATTATGATGCCGTCACTCTTATCGTGCCATATATCGTTTCCATCTATGCGCAAGACATGCTCCATTAGCGTCGCACTCTTGCTGGGGAAAATGGCCACGTCATTCAGTGCCGGGTCTATCAATCTCCCATCCACTTTAACGGAAAGCCGAAAAACCTCGTCAACAGAGTAGTCCCCGCGCTTTAGGTGACCGGTAGCAAATTCCAAGTCCCGGACATCTAGCTGCGCAAGAAACCCAGTGGAATCCGTTTCGTAGATGCCAAGCACGGGAGCGGAATCAGTTACGACTTTATGGAAGTAATCAAGAATGCCCCTGTCCCCGCCGGCGACAAGCACAAGATCCACTTCCTTGGCTGCATGGTACTCGTTTTCTTTCATGATCTGCGTCTTGACGCTAAGGGATTCAAGGGTCTTCTTTGCCTTCGACAGAAGTGCCCCATCACGCGAATCGACCCCTGAAAGCGCGACTTTCAAAGCCTTCACACGTGATGAACCGACGGTGAGATTTAAAGCTAAGAGAGCTGCTGAAACCCTACGGTGTTGTAAAAGTATGAAGCACTCTGTTCGATTTTAGACATAGAGGGTACCTTGGCAGGGCCCGCCTCCCTTGTTTCTAGTGCGGCCCTAAGCGCACCGGCACCAAAACAAAATGCCCAGAGAGGATCCCTTTCCTTTATGTAAGCGCAACTAAAGGCAGCTGAAAGAATGTCACCGGCTCCAGTTGAATCTGGCGTATCGATGTGCCGCAGCTTGACCCAGTAATGTGTTCTTTCATGCAGGAGGTGGATCTCCCTGTGGAATGTGGATAGTATGAACTCTATTCCAAGTGACTGCAGGCGAAGCATTCCATCTATACCCTTGAGCCCGCTAGTAAGTGCCATCATTTCTTCCTGATCCACCTTGATAGCTCGTATCCCCGAAAGATCCAGTTCAAGCCTTTCCTTTAGCGTTACCGCACCCTTCTCGTCCACTACCCGCATGTAGCCTTGGGGATCAAGCATTACGAATTTCTTGCTTCCACCGTTGTGTTTAATTTTGGCAAGTACATAAGGCGGGATTTCGTCTATCACGGGGCTTGCGAGCCAGAAATCTACCTTGATATCGTCTATTTCTTCTGCGGTCAATGGAGCGCACTTTGATCGCAAAATCAGCTTTCGCGTATCTTCTTCAGCAAGAATATCGAACCCTGTAGTCAGCTTATCGGGTAGTTGCTGGCTATCTTTTATCATGATCTTGTTCTGTAGAAGGAAATTCCGTGAGTCTTTGGGAAAGTCCTGCCCGACTTTCGTTACAAGCTCGACCTCAAAACCAAAACGCCTGCTAGTTATGCCGGAATAACACGGTGGCCCGCCTACGCTCTGTGTCAAAATGCCATTCGTTGCCTTGATATTGTCCAATACAACGTGGGAGGCAATGCCTATTCGCAGGATCGCTACTTTGTGGGCGGCTTTTAATAATTTAACGAAAAGGAAGGGTCGGTCGCACAGCCTCGAGGTTTGGGATGGCGGTCTCGCGGCTAGCGCCTATCGCCCTTGTATACGCAAGTGCGGCCTAGGTTAGCTATATACTTTATGAGCAAATTTTCCTGACAACCTGCATTTCGAATCGACGATGTGATGAGTTCACTAGTGGCTCAAATCTTAATTGACCAAGACTTAGTGCAAGTGCGAAGGATTGGGCAAGGCCATATCAATACTGTCGACAATCCAAGAGGAGGCTAGCTATAGAAACTATTTGGACAACGGTTTAATACAGCGATTCCGAAAGGTTTGAAACCATGCTAGATTTGTGTTGTCACTGTGAGATCAGACAGGCTGTTATCTTTCAGGATACGGGCAATTTTTGCTTAGAATGTTGGCAAGAGATAACCCATACGATAACCTAGGTAAGGATATTGTTGTATCCGACGATCTAACGAAGTCGTCACAGATCAGTAGAGTATGTAGCTGCGCGCGCACTTATTCAATTTGAACAGAAGATTTAAAGGCTGGCAATAGACCCTATCGATTATGCCGAAGAAAAGAGCAAGCCGGGGACGATCCAAGGGAGGCAAGGGCAGCTCTGGCACGGTACATTGCAGCCAATGTGGCGCTTTGGTCCCTCGCGACAAGGCCAAGAAAGTCACAGGAAGGATTACCTTTATCGAACCCACCCTTGCCAAAGAACTACGACAGACTTATCCCGACACGTTCTATGCTCCTCAGTCAACAGACGTGAAGTTCTACTGCGTCTCGTGCGCCGTTCATAGAGGCATTGTCAAGGTAAGA
>Ga0184639_10000338_pt1 | contig 17511 bp, 15 predicted proteins | sample PLM31_170_b2_FD_133155 | JGI IMG/M metagenome (GOLD analysis project Ga0184639, IMG submission 133155) | Groundwater sediment microbial communities from an aquifer in East River, Colorado, USA - PLM3-1_170_b2 | ecosystem: Environmental > Terrestrial > Soil > Riparian zone | place: USA: East...
TTCGCGAGTCAGCGGCCGCCGTGATCTTTCTGCATAATCATCCGAGCGGAGATCCCCAGCCCAGCGCTGAAGACCGTGCTCTGACCGCGAGACTGGTTTCGGCAGGGGAGGTGCTGGGTATCCGGGTTCTGGACCATCTCATCGTGGGAGACGGTCAGTACGTCAGTTTCGCGGACCGGGGATGGCTGGGGGTTGACCCCGGCGCGGCAACGCGTCCGAGTGAGGAGGACGGTGAGATGGTCCAGAAAACGACGACCAAGAAGACCGCGCGGGGATCACCACACCGGTCGAGCAGGACTCGCTGAACTGTCGGCACGGCTGACTGAGAAGGGCTTGCTCCAGACAAGGGGGGCAGCAGCGGTTTGGGCCGCAAATAATTTGCCCGGCTTGTATCGTTTTGGTATAAGCGACGACCAAGAGCCGCTGGTGTCACGCATGACTGAGTATGGAAGACAATACATGACGTTGCTTCTATCCGTCCTCCTCACGAGTTATGTATTGACTGAGGGAACGTTCGCTGCCGAAGAACGTAACCCAGGCGCACTGCCGCCGCTCGGGAAAGGTGTGTTCCTAGTGGCGAGTCCCAATCTGACCGACCCCAACTTCCGGCAGACGGTCGTGTTGATCTGCGAATACGGTCCCGAGGGGACACTCGGCGTGATCGTGAACCGGCCCACCGAATTCCTCCTCTCCGAGGCACTGTCGAAACTTCCTCTGCTCAAAGGCACGTCGTACGTCTTATTTTTGGGTGGGCCAGTTCAACCGAACGGTATCCTTATGCTGTTTCGTGTCGGTCAGAAGCCGGCCGACACACGGCAAGTCGTGGAAGGGGTCTACCTGGGAGGGAATATGGAAACGCTTGAACGCATCATCACACAGCCCAAGCCCACCGAGACATTTCGCGCGTACGCGGGATATGCCGGGTGGGCTCCAGGCCAACTCGAATTCGAGATGTCGATGGGATCCTGGGCGACGGTGCAGGCCGATTCTTCGAGTATCTTTGACAAAGACCCTGCCAGTCTGTGGTCCGACATGCTCAACGCGCTGAGCGCCCCGCGCGTAATCCGTTTAAGCCAGCTCCCTGATGCATGGACGTTTCAGATCCTTCCCCAGAAGAGCGGGGTAGGAACCATCATGAGGTGGGTGCCATGAAACAGCCCAGAACGGATACGATCCGGAATATCGCCGTCATTTCATACACAGGTGCGGGCAAAACCTCACTGGCAGAGGCGCTCCTTTACACGACCGGAGTAATTCCGGCCATGGGATCTGTGGCGAGCGGGAATACGGTGTCTGATTTTGAGCCTGAAGAGATTCACCGGAAGATTTCTGTCAGCTCGGCCGTCTTGCATTGTGACTGGAAGGACACCACCTTCAATCTGGTGGACACACCAGGGGCTCTCAGCTTTCTCGGTGAGACGCAGACGGTGCTTCGTGCGGTGGACGGGGTACTGATTGTCCTGGGTGCGTCTTCCGGCGTCAGAACCGAGCTGGAGAAGATCTGGAACTCCATCAAAGAACTGGGTCTGCCCTGCATCCTGTTCGTGAACGAGCTGGACAAGGAACGGACCGCCTTCGAACCGGTCATCGAGGAGTTCACGAAGGCGTTGGAGCTCAAGGGTCTTCCGGTGACGATCCCTATCGGGACGGCGTCGCAACTCGAAGGCATCGTGGACCTGGTCGGGCGCGCCGCCTACCGGCCCGCGAAGGACAGTAACAAGGTTCTGCAAGCCATCATCCCGCCGGAGTTGACAGGCGCAGCGGCGGAGGCCCGCAAGCAACTGGTAGAGGATGTCGCCGAAACGGATGATCAGCTGGTGGAGAAATACTTGGCCGAAGGCGACCTCACGACGGAAGAAATCATGCGGGGTTTGAAAACGGGCGCCTTCGCGCGGAAATTCGTTCCGGTTCTGTGTGGATCAGCCCTGCGCAATATTGGCACCGCCGCCCTGTTGGAGGCCCTCGCCACCTATCTCCCGTCCCCCGTGGAGGGAGCGACGATCCGCACGCTGACAGGCACCCATCCGCACACCGGAGAGGCGGTGACGCGCCATCCCAGCCCTTCCGACCCGTTCTCCGGATACGTGTTCAAAACCATCATCGATCCATTCATGGGCCGCCTGACGTATGTCAGGATTCTGTCAGGCACGTTGGAAGCTGATACGGCGTTCTTCAATTCAACCCGCAAGGTCAAGGAAAGGGGGGGACATCTCTTTTATATCCTCGGCAAAAAGTACACCCAGGTACCGACGCTCAGCGCCGGGGATGTGGCCGCGATCGGGAAGCTCAAGGACACCCAGACCGGCGACACGATTTGCGATGACCATGTTCCCATCCTCTATCCCGGCCTTCAGCTGGCCAAACCGGTCATGTCGTTCGCCCTTGAGCCAAAGTCCAAAGCCGACATCGAGAAAGTCAGTCTGGGACTGCATAAGTTGGTCGAAGAGGATCCGACGCTGGAGTTTGTCCGCAACCAAGAAACGAAGGAAATGATTTTGAGCGGCATGGGACAGCTGCACGTGGATGTGACGTTTGAAAAACTTCGCCGCAAGTACGGGGTCGAGGTCAGCATCCACACGCCGAAAGTGCCGTACAAGGAAACGATCCGCAAGATGGCGCAGGCGCAGGGCAAATACAAGAAGCAAACTGGAGGGCACGGCCAATTTGGTGACTGCTGGCTACAGCTTGATCCGTTGCCCAGAGGAAAGGGGTTTGAGTTCGACAACAAAACCGTCGGAGGGGCCATTCCGAGGAACTTCATTCCGGCCGTGGAGAAAGGAGTCGTGGACGCGATGCAGGAAGGCATCCTGGCTGGATTTCCGGTCGTCGACCTGCGGGTGACTGTCTATGACGGCTCCTACCACACGGTGGACTCTTCAGAACTGTCGTTCAAGATCGCGGCCTCCCTGGGGTTCAAGAAAGCAATGGAGGCGGCTCACCCAGTCCTGTTGGAGCCGATCATGAGCGTGGAGGTGACCACGCCGGATGACTTCGTCGGTGCCGTGATCGGGGATCTGAACTCGAGGCGAGGGCGGATCCTAGGCGTGACCTCCAAGGGCAGCACCCAGTCCATCAAGGCGGTGGTGCCGTTGGCCGAAATGCTGAAATACACGCCCTCGTTAAACTCGATCACGGGCGGGCGGGGCACCTACGTCATGGAATTCTCCACCTATGAGGAGGTACCCCGCGAACAAGCCACTCGGACCATCGAGGAGCACAAAGCAGCCAAGCAGGCGGTGGCTCAATAAGATCGCCCTTATTTGTCACCGGTCTTCAACACCACGTAAAAGGCGCGGTTTTCCCGCAATACGCGGAGGAGAATCGTCTCACCGCGTTTCACCCGTGACACTGCCGACGTAAACTCGCTGACGGACGACACTTCGCCGCGGTTCACCTCTTTGATCAGGTCGCCTTCCCGAAGCCCTTCCGCCTGCGCAATGCTGCCCTGATCCACCTTGGTGATGAGGACTCCCTTGGTATCTTTCAGCTTGAACTTCTCGGCCAGTTCGGCGCTCAGATCCTGGACGTCAATCCCCAGCTTGACCTCCGAACGTGAGGACGGGACCGAGGCCACGATTGCATTCTCACGCCGCTCGCTCAACGCCACCGACAGCACCTGGCGTTTCCCGTCCCTCACCACCTCAATATTCGTGGTCGCGCCGGGCTCCAAGCCAGCGATCAGGCGGGATAACAGGTTGGGGGTATCAACCGTTTTCCCATCCACCTTCGTGATGATGTCGCCGGGATTGATTCCGGCTCGGGCTGCCGGATCGTTTTCGAAGACTTCATTGACCAACACCCCCTCACCTTCGTTCACGCCGAACTTTGTGGCCAAATCCGCCGTCACGGGCTGAATGCCCACGCCCAGCCATCCTCTCACCACCTTCCCACGCGCCAGCAATTGCTGGATGACCTGCTTGGCCATGTTCGACGGAATCGCAAAGCCGATCCCCTGAGCGAAGTTGATGATCGCGGTGTTGATCCCGACCACTTCGCCATGCATATTAAACAGCGGTCCTCCGGAGTTCCCCGGATTGATGGACGCGTCCGTCTGGATGAAATTTTCATACCGCGCGAGGTTCATGTTGTCCCGGCCGATCCCGCTGACCACCCCGAGCGTCACGGTCCGATCGAGGCCGAACGGATTCCCCACCGCCAGGACCCACTGGCCGACCTTCACGGCCCCAGAGTCCCCGAAGCTCGCGCTGGGGAGACTCCGATCAGTGGAAATTTTCAATACTGCCAGGTCCGTATCCGGATCCTTTCCGATCACTTGCGCGATAAATTTCGTCTTGTCCGAGAGACGAACCTCCACCTCGCTGGCATCGCCAACGACATGGTTGTTGGTGACAATGTGTCCCTGCGTGTCAATGATGACGCCGGAACCAGATCCAGGTGAGTTGGGCGGCCGCTCGCGAGGCGCATCCTTTGAACGGCCAGACCCGTGAGTGGGGAACACACTGACAACGGCAGGCTTGACCCGCTCGGCCAAGTCCGTAATGACCGACTGGAGTTCTTCCAGTAAGCGAAGCCCCCCCGTATCCGCAAACGCCGAGGCGACAGCGCCCACAGATGAAGCAGGGAAGGGGAGCGGGCAGACGGACCAGACGGCGATCCACACGAGGACGACTGTGGCTCGTACTCCAATGGTCATAGATCCTCCTCACCCCACACGCTACCAGAGCTCCGGTACACAGAACAAGTCACAACAGGCAGTGCTGTTTCAATTCATGCGGTGACGCGTTGCCGCTCGACGAACCGTGGCAGGACCTTCTTCAGCTCAGCGCCTGGACCGAGCAGCACCACGATGTCGCCAGCTCGAAAGACCAGATTCTCTTCAGCGGCCAGGAGGGTCGGCCCTCGGAACACTGCTATCACCCGGGTGGCGGGGGAGAGCTCACATTGGCTGATCGATCGGCCGATCACCGCAGACCCCTCCGTCACCAGAACCCGCTCGATCGTGGCTGAGCGGGTGGACAGATCCTGCTGAATCTTCAGCAGATCCTCCCGCAAAGTGTCAACTTCTAATTCCCGCACGAGCGCATCGATCTGGGCTAACTCCTTTTTGAGTACTCGCACCCGGGAAGCGGCCTCTACCAGTCGGGCCTCTATCGCGTGCCGTTCACTCTCACGTCCACGAAGATCGCCATTCTGAGCGAATAGGGTACAGAGAGAAGCCCCCAGATCTTCGTGAATGGACTCCAGATGTTGGAAGACGGCGGAGGCTTGCCAGTGAAGCTTCAGGATTTGGACCTTGCGGTTGACGCGCTCAGAAACTGCGATCACGATTTCATGAAGGGCCTCAAGGTTAATCTTGATCTCTTTGCGAATTCTTCGTAAAAACTCGGTTGCCATGTTGGATTCGGATTGTCGGTTGTTTCAGCTGAAACGTCGGATAAGATCTATTATGTCAACTGTTAAAGATCCCATCCACTCGCCCAGCGCTTCCTTTTATAGCCTTCATGTAGCCGAAAAGCAACCTTGTAAACTACTTTAACAACTAGCCGATTCGCAAAATGCTATACTCGAAAAACAAAAATACCATAACCACATTGACTATGACCAAACATCAATATGCAACAGAGAGATTTCTTCTTGGCTGGCAAAAAAAAGCCGCTATTGGTGGCGGCGTCTTCCTGCTCATATTGGCTGCACTTGCGGTCTCCAACCCCTCGCTCGCCACCTATCACACGGCGATTGTAAAGCCCAGAGGGGCTCTGATCGCCGAGAACTGGGCTGAGACCGACCGGCGCACCATCGAACAAGAGGCCGCGCGCGCCACGGCTAACTATGCCTCCAATCGCAACGAGATACCAAGCCTGACCGCCTTGAGCCTGCTGAAAACCATTCCCTATCTTCCGAGCTATCTCGAGAGGACGAAGGAAACCGAAGGCCGAGCGTTTCCTGAACGACTGGCTATGTGGAAACACCAGGCCCTCCTCCGCGTGAGCGAGGCGTATGACACCACGCTGCAAGGCGTCCTCGCGGATCTCATCTTTCACACCACTCGAGCGTCCTATGGAGTCGTCTCAATCCTCTCAACTTGCTATGAGGGGAAGGCCCGACGATATGTCGGACTGGTCGGTTGGTTTATCGAACTCGCTGAGGAGGCATGTTCGCCAGGCGGGACGAAATAAGCGAACGGGATTTCTGAACGCACCTTAACTGCCAATCTTGGGTTCAGTCCCCTGCCACAGCCGCAGGACATTGTCCGTATGCCGCAGGACAATCATTCCAGTCACGAGCAACGAGAAGATCTGAAACATCCAACTGCGATCCATCAGCACTGCGACCACGGGAAGCGCCGCGAATGCCGCCACCGCCGCGCCGGAAGAATAGCGCCAGACGGCCGCCGTCACGACCCAGACAAGCAGCATGACCCCGCCGATCACCGGGGCAACTCCGGCGACGGCGCCCAGGGCTGTCGCGACGCCCTTACCCCCTCGAAAGCCAAGAAACAGGGAATGCACGTGGCCCAGAATCGGACAAAACGCCACTCCCAGCACCCAGGCTTCCTGCTCAAGACTATGAAGCGCTGCCCAGCCGACCAGCCAGCCTTTCCCCGCATCACCGGCCAGCGTCAGCAGCCCGGCCGCCTTTCCTGAGACCCGCAGGACATTGGTGAACCCGATGTTGCGACTGCCGGCGGTGCGGGGATCAACCGTGCCAAGCCACTTGGCCACCACCACTCCGAACGGGATGGAGCCGAGCACGTAGCCCCCGACCGCCATCGCCGCCGGCAGCCATTCACTAAGCACCATGGATCACGGACATCCCGGCGCTGTGCGGACGCTACAGCCCCTTAATCGCCACCTGTCGCCAGAAGTTGAGCAGATACCGGCCGCCCGAAATCAGCGCCAACGTCAACGCCACATACAGCAACGCGGTGCCTACCAAATGCAGATTCCATGTCGTCGGCGCAATCCCGTCTTCGAGGATGAGCAGCACGATGGCGACCACTTGGACGACCATTTTGTATTTCCCGATCGTCTCCGCCGAGAGGACGATGCCTTCGGAGGCCGCGATGGCCCGGACCCCAGTGACCGCCACTTCTCGCGCGACAATGAGAATCGCCACCAACGCAGCCACTCGCTGGAACTGCACAAGCAGAATCAGTCCGGACAGGACCAGCAGTTTGTCTGCGATGGGATCCAATAACCGCCCCAGCTTGGTCACCTGTGACCGCCGACGCGCGAGATACCCGTCCAGCAAGTCGGTTACGGCCGCGATCACAAACACCAGCGCTGCCGCCAGCGACCGGCCGGGAGTCGGGCTGGAAAACAGCAGCACAAAGACCGGGATCAACAGGATGCGAGAGACCGTCAACAGGTTGGGGAGATTCACATTCGTATCCCGAGCCTCCCACCATGCTGCGATCAATCCCGTGGACTTAAAGACCTCCGTGACCCGCATCGCAACCACTCCGATCGGACCGACACCCCGCATGCCGGGTCAGACCACGCCGCTTTTGAGCAGATCATGCATGTGGATCACGCCGACCATCCGCCCCTCCCCATCCAGCACCACCAAGGAGGTAATGGAAAATTGTTCCATGACCTGCACCGCCCGGGCGGCCAGATCATCCGGCCCGATCGTCTTCGGCTGCTTGCTGGCTAGATCCCCTGCCCACGCCGTGGCCAGATCGACGCCCTTTTCCAAAAAGCGCCGCAAGTCCCCGTCCGTAATCACCCCCTGCAGACGGCCCTGCGGGTCCACCACCGTGGTCATCCCGAGCTTTTTCGCGGTCATTTCCACGATTGCCTCTCGGGCTGATGCCCGCTGGTCCACGCGGGGAATGGCCTCTCCCTGAAGCATGAGATCCCGCACTTTGATCAAGAGCCGGCGGCCCAGGGTCCCGCCAGGATGAAATTGGGCGAAGTCTTCTTCCTTGAACCCCCGTTTTTCGAGCAGCGCGATCGCCAGCGCGTCGCCCATGGCCAGCGCGGCGGTGGTGCTGGCGGTCGGCGCCAGCCCCATCGGACAGGCTTCCTCCCGCACCGACACATCCAAGACCACTTCGCTGTTCTTCGCGAGTGTAGACTGAACCTTTCCGGTCAACGCAATCACCGGAATGCTCAACCGTTTCACAAAGGGAAGCAACTTGAGCACTTCCTCGGTCTCACCGCTGTTGGAGATGGCAATGAACACGTCACGGCGAGCCAGCATGCCAAGATCGCCGTGGACCCCTTCGGCCGGATGGACAAAAAACGCGGGGGTGCCGGTGCTCGCGAGGGTCGAGGCGATCTTTTGACCGATGAGGCCGGATTTCCCCATCCCCGACACCACCACCTTGCCGGCACATCGGTACAGCAGATCCACCGCGTCGGTAAACCGATAATCGAGACGATCGACCAAGCCAGCGATCGCCCGCGCCTCGATTTCCAGAACACGCTTGCCGTGCTGGATGCTCATAGGCCGGCCTCGGCTCCTTTCCCCGCCACCCGGCAGATCCGAACCAGCCGTTCCAGCAGCGGCTTCAGTTGATGGAGGGGGACCATGTTGGGACCGTCGGACAGCGCGGTATCCGGATCGGGGTGCACCTCCATAAAGAAGCCATCGCACCCCGCCGCAGCGGCGGCGGAAGCCAGCGGAGTCACGAACTCGCGCTGCCCTGATGAACGAGTCCCCGCCCCGCCCGGCAACTGAACGCTGTGGGTCGCATCGAACACCACCGGGTATCCCAACCCTCGCATGATCGGCAGCGAGCGCATGTCCACCACCAGGTTATTGTACCCGAACGACGAGCCCCGCTCGGTCAAGATGATGCGGGAGTTGCCGCTCTCTTCCAGCTTCTTCACCACGTTCCTCATTTCCCACGGCGAGAGGAACTGGCCTTTTTTCACGTTCACGACACGACCGGTTTTAGCCGCCGCGACCAGCAGATCGGTCTGGCGGCAGAGAAACGCGGGGATTTGTAATATGTCGACTACCTCGGCTGCCTGCATAGCCTCTTCCACGCTGTGAATATCGGTCAGCACCGGCACGCCCACCTGCTCCCGCACCTTGCGCAGCACGGCGAGGCCTGACCGAATGCCCGGTCCGCGGAATGAGCTGATCGAGCTGCGGTTGGCCTTATCGTAGGACGACTTAAACACATAGGGCATGCCGAGCGTGCGCGTGATCTCGGCGATGCGCTGCGCGGTTTCCAGCACGATCTGCTCGCTCTCGATCACACACGGACCCGCGATCAGGAAATGCGGCTGGGATGCGCCGACCTTGAAGGGACCGAGGTCAACTTCATGCGGCATGGGCAACTCCTTTCACGACGCCCACACAGAGGATCGCCTATCGCCCGCATTTTCTCCGCAAGGCGGCTCCAATGAAGCCGCTGAAGAGCGGATGGGGATGATGGGGACGTGAGTTGAACTCGGGATGAAACTGAGTTGCCACAAACCACGGGTGCCCGCGCAACTCGACAATCTCCACCAGCCGTCCATCCGGTGACAGTCCGCTCAGCACAAGCCCGTGGGCGGTCAGAGTCTCTCGGTAACTATTGTTGAACTCATACCGGTGACGATGGCGTTCTCTGACTTCCAAGACGCCATAGGCCTTGTGCGTCACACTCCCCTCCAGAACGCGGCAGGGGTAAGCGCCCAGCCGCATGGTGCCGCCCATCTCACGGACAGCTCGCTGATCCGCCATCAGATCGATCACCGGATGCGGCGTGTGGGGGTCGAATTCGGAACTGTTCGCCCCCGCCAACTCGGCCACGTGCCTGGCCACTTCGATCACCGCGCACTGCATCCCTAAACACAGGCCGAAAAACGGAATGCCGCGTTCCCGCGCATAGCGGATGGTCTCGATCTTTCCTTCGATCCCCCGGCTCCCGAACCCGCCGGGGATCAGAATGCCATCCGCATCCCTCAGCACTTGTTCTGTCCCCAGCCGTTCGATCTCTTCGGACTCGATCCAGTGCACCGTCACGCGGGTTTCATGATCGATACCGCCGTGCACCAACGCTTCGGCAAGGCTTTTGTACGACTCTTTCAGCCCGACGTACTTTCCCACCAACGCGACCGAGACTTCGTGTTTGGGATGCTTGATCTTCTGGACCATCGCATCCCATTCGCGGAGGTTGGGCGGGCCGGTATCCAACCGAAGCGACCGGATGATCAACTCGTCCAGGCCTTCCTTCCGGAACACGATCGGCACCTCATAGACCGTCTCCACATCCTTGGCCGTGACGACCGCCCCTTTCTCCACGTTACAAAACAGCGCAATCTTCTCCTTCAGATCGGGCGGCAGGTAGCGATCGGTGCGGCACAACAGGATGTTCGGCTGAATACCGATTTCGCGCAATTTATTCACGGAATGCTGCGTGGGCTTCGTCTTCAGCTCTCCGGCCGCCCCAATATACGGCACCAGCGTCAGATGCACGTACAGGACGTTCTCCCGGCCGACGTCATACGGGATCTGCCGGATCGCCTCTAAAAACGGCAGGCTTTCGATGTCCCCGACCGTCCCGCCGATCTCGACGATCGCCACGTCATGTTCCTTGGCCACATTGAGGATGGACCGCTTGATCTCGTCGGTGATATGGGGCACCACCTGAACCGTCCCGCCCAGGTACTCACCGCGGCGTTCCTTCATGATCACCGAGTAATAAATCCGACCGGTCGTGTAATTGTTCTCCTTCGCGAGTGTCAACGAGGTGAAGCGTTCGTAATGACCGATATCCAGGTCCGTTTCTGCGCCGTCGTCGGTCACGAACACTTCCCCGTGTTGATAGGGGTTCATCGTACCCGGATCAACATTAATGTACGGATCCAGCTTGAGGAATGTGATCTTCAGCCCTCGATTTTCAAGGAGGTTCCCGATCGAGGCCGAGGCCAGTCCCTTGCCGAGGGACGACACCACCCCACCGGTCACGAAGATGTACTTGCTCATCACTCAGTGCTTCCCGCCAACCGCAACTTTGGCCTCACCTTCACCCCGCGGAACCAGCCGCTGCAGGACGACCGCGGCCCGTTCCAGATCCTCTGGGGTGTCGATCCTGAGCGACGCATGCGCCGTTTCCCACACCCGGATGCGAATGCCGTGCTCCAACGCCCGCAGCTGTTCCAGCTTTTCGGCCTCTTCGAGCCGGCCGGTTGGCAACTCCGCCAAGCGCAGTAAGGTCTCGCGTGTATAAATGTAGATGCCGAGATGAACGTACTGCACCCTGGACTCGATTCCCTCTGCCGACCCGTCCCGCAGATGAGGAATGGGCGCACGGGAAAAATAGAGCGCGTCCCCGTTCCGATCCGTGACGACCTTCACGACGGCAGGGTTATGCAAGTCCTCCGCTGAAGTCAGCCGTCGCTTCAACGTACCCATGCCCGCTCCACTCTCCGGAAACGGGGCCACCAGGTCGGTGATCAGGTCGGGGTGGATGGCGATCTCGTCGCCCTGGAGATCCACAAAGATGTGGCCTGGGACCTGTCGCGCCACTCCCGCCACCCGGTCCGTCCCCGTCCGGAACGGCTCGGTGGTCATCACGACCGTCCCTCCGAACCCTTTCACCGCGTCGGCAATGCGGGTGTCATCGGTTGCGACAAGCACTCGACTCACTCCCGGCGAAGCCTGCGCGCGTTCATAGACGTGTTGGATGAGCGGCTTGCCCAGCAATTGGGCCAATGGTTTTCCAGGAAACCGAGACGACCCAAACCGGGCCGGGATGACAACCGTCACGGATGACCCACGACTAGGCATGCTTCAGCGCCTCCGACAACTGCCGGGCGGTCACCGTGGCGGTGCCGACCACGCCCACCACGATCCCAGCCGCATGATTCGCCAGCACCGCGCCATCCCGGACGGAGGCGCCGGTGGCCAGCGCAAGCGCCAAGGTGCCCACCACCGTATCGCCGGCCCCGGTCACGTCATACACCTGGCGAACCATCGTAGGGATGTGCCAACTGGTCCCATCGGATTCGAACAGGTGCATGCCCTTCTCACCCCGGGTGACCAGAACGGATTGGCAGCCCAATCGCTGCCGGATGATCTCGCCGGCATCGTTGATGGCTTGGTCATCGTCCGCATGCAGGCCGGCGGCCTGCACGGCCTCCAGGTGATTGGGAGTCACGACGGTGACTCCCTTGTAATAGGAGAAATGCTCCACTTTGGGATCCACGATAATTGGAATGCGTCGGAGCGCCGCCAGACGAGTAAGTTCAGCCATGAGCGATGCCGTGACCACGCCCTTGGCGTAATCCGAGACGACCAGGCAAGAGATCTCGCGCAACCGCGACTCCACATAGCGAATCAGGCGACGCTGGAGCACCGCCTTAATCTCCGACCGGCGCTCCACGTCGAATCTGACCACTTGTTGATTGTGCGCGATGACGCGCGTCTTCCGGGTGGTGGGCCGATCCGGGTCGATGACCACGCCGCCACGTCCGTGGCGGCGCACACCCAACTCCTTCAACAACCGGCGGCCGCCTTCATCTGTTCCCACGACCCCGCAGATGTCCGCCCGTCCTCCGAGCGAGAGAATATTATTATAGACATTGGCCGCCCCCCCGAGCTGAAGCGACTCGGAATCCACCTGGACCACCGGGACCGGCGCCTCGGGGGAGATGCGGCTGACCTTGCCCCAGATATAATGATCCAGGATCAGATCGCCCACCACGAGGACGCCGGCTTGAGGAAACCGCTCAATATATCGTTGCAGCGAATGCAGCTGCGCGCGAGGGAGGAGGGTGGCCTCCCCTGCCCGAACCCTCGTGGGTCCTTTGCGCACTAGCGAATCGCCCTGCCGAGTCGATCCCATCGCACCCACTGTTGCCAGTCCCCCTGCCCGCTCCAGGACCAGTAAATCCGGAAAGCCTTCCCTCTGATCTTATCGGCGCTGACGTAGCCCCAAAACCGGCTGTCGAGGCTCTGATCGCGGTTGTCGCCCATCACAAAATAGGTCCCTTCCGGAACGGTGACCGGACCGAAGTTGTCCCGCGGATTGATCGAGCCGTCAATGATACCGGGATCCACCCGTTGCGTATACCCTCGATCATCGAGAGGCACGCCGTTGACCGAGACCACTTTGTTCCGGATCTCGATCGTATCGCCGGACAGTCCCACAATGCGCTTGATGAAATCCTTATCCTCGTCTTCCGGATACCGGAACACGATGATGTCCCCCCGCTGAGGCAGCCCGAATACCACCACCGTTTTTGAGATATAGCACGTCACGGGTGGAAAGCTCATTCGGAACTTGCAGTCTCCCGGCCATTGCCACCCGTAAGACAATTTGCTGACCAAGATATGGTCCCCGATCAGGAGCGTCGGAATCATGGATCCCGAGGGAATCTTGAAAGCCTGGACCACGAAGACTCGGATCGCGAACGCCAGCAGCACCGCTACGACGATCGCTTCCGCATATTCGCGCAGGACCGATTTCCGACGAGGGACGGCTTGGGCGTCCGCCAGCGTGTCAGGGACCGACAGGGGTTCCGAGCCCGGTGGCGAGACGGCGTCCGCGGAAGGCCCACGGATGTCTTCCAGACCCGGTTGGACGCTCTGTGGCTTCTGTTCCATGGTCACTCGCCGGTCACCTTGAGGAGGGCCAGGAACGCCTCCTGGGGCACTTCGACACGACCCACCTGCTTCATGCGTTTCTTGCCCTCTTTCTGTTTCTCCCACAGTTTCCGCTTTCTGGTGATGTCGCCGCCATAGCACTTGGCGGTGACGTTCTTCTTGAGCGCGCCGACGGTCTCACGGGCGATCACTTTGTTCCCGATCGCAGCCTGAATGGCCACCTCAAACATCTGCTTGGGGATCAACTCCTTCATCTTCTCGGCAACCTGTCGTCCCCTGATCTGAGCCTTATCCCGATGGGAAATGAACGAGAGCGCATCCACCGTCTCTCCGTTGAGTAATATGTCCAGCTTGACCAGGTCGGACTCCCGGTACCCGATCAATTCATAGTCCAGCGAGGCGTATCCCTGGGTCTTGGACTTCAGACGGTCATAGAAATCCAGGATGACTTCGTTGAGCGGCAACTCATAGGTCAGCATCACGCGGCTGGGGTCGAGGTACTGCAATCCCTTTTGCACGCCCCGTCGCTCCTGGCATAATTGAAGAATATTGCCCACGAAGCGCTCGGGCGTAATGATGCTGGCCTGAATGAACGGCTCCTCGAACCGCTCAATCGTTGACAGTGGAGGAAGCTTCGACGGATTGTCGATAGACACCGCCTCGCTTTTGGTAGTGACAATCCGATAGACCACCGTGGGTGCCGTGGTGATCAAGGTCAGCCCGTACTCCCGTTCGAGGCGCTCCTGGATGATCTCCATGTGCAGCAGGCCCAGAAACCCGCACCGGAATCCAAACCCCAGCGCCAGAGATGTTTCGGGCTCATACACAAACGACGAATCGTTCAAGCGGAGCTTCTGCAGCGCATCGCGCAGATCTTCAAACCGAGCGGTATCCGTCGAGTATAAGCCGCAGAAGACAAGCGGCTTGACCTCCTTGTAGCCAGGGAACGGAGACTCGGTGGACCGGGCCGCATCCGTGATCGTGTCCCCGATCTTCGTGTCCGCGACTTCCCTCATCCCGGCGCACACGTACCCCACTTCGCCGGTTCCAAGGCAGTCGGTCTTCATCCGCTTCGGAGTGAACACGCCCACCTCGGTGACTTCGAAGACCCTGTTATTCGACATCGCCCGGATCTTCATGCCGGGCCGGATGAAACCGTCGATCACTCGGGTCAGCACGATGACGCCCTGGTAATTGTCAAACCACGAGTCAAAGACCAGCGCCTTCAGCGGTTTGTCAGGATCTCCGGAAGGCGCAGGGATCCGCGCGATGATCGCCTCAAGCAGCTCCTGGATCCCACGGCCTTCCTTGGCACTGACCAGCAACGCGTCTTTGACATCCAGCCCCAACACTTCCTGGATCTGATGCTTCACGCCCTCGATATCCGCACTGGGCAGATCAATCTTGTTGATGACCGGCAGGACTTCCAGGTTGTTGGCGATGGCCAGATGCGCGTTGGCGATCGTCTGCGCCTCCACGCCCTGACTCGCATCAACTAAGAGCAGCGCCCCCTCACACGCCGCCAGGCTTCGGGATACCTCGTAGGTGAAGTCCACATGGCCGGGCGTATCGATGAGATGCAGCGAGTACATCTGCCCATCTTTGGCCCGATACCGGAGCGCGACCGCGTGGGCCTTGATCGTGATGCCTCGCTCACGTTCGAGGTCCATAGCATCAAGGATCTGTTCGCGGAACTCTCGGGCTGTGATGGCGCCTGTAGCTTCAAGGAACCGGTCAGCGAGGGTAGATTTCCCGTGGTCGATGTGCGCGATAATAGAAAAGTTCCGGATGCGAGTTTGCAAATCCCTGCTCTTTCTAACAAAATCGGTTTATTATAGTAACTCATCCCCATGTTGTCAAAGAGTAATCCCGCAATTATAATCCGCCAGTCACCTCACGTCTTTGAGGATTCACATGAAGCGCAGGCCCCGCTCCGATAAGCTCGCAGACTGGGACCGCATGTACCTGTGGCATCCGTTTACCCAGATGCGTGAATGGGAACGCGAACGCCCCGTGATTATCGAGCGCGGAAAGGGTCCTTACTTGATCGATACCGACGGGCGGACGTATCTGGACGGCGTCTCGTCCTTGTGGGTCAACGTGCACGGACACCGACATCCCTCTCTCGACCGCGCAATCCGACGCCAGCTGACGAAGATCGCCCACAGTACCTTGCTGGGGCTGTCCAACCCGCCGGCAATCCTGTTGGCGCGCGAGTTGATCCGCCTGGCCCCGCCGGGGTTGACCAGGGTGTTCTACTCAGACGATGGATCCACCGCCGTGGAAGTCGCGCTCAAGATGGCGGTTCAGTATTGGCAGCAGCGCGTCCCGCGCGCCGGTCCGAAACGGACCTTCGTGCACCTCAGGCTCGGCTATCATGGCGACACCGTCGGAGCGGTGAGCGTGGGGGGCATCGATCTGTTCCGGAAGCGATTCCACTCCCTCCTGTTTCCCACGATCGCCGCGGATCCTCCGTACTGTTACCGGTGCCCGATAGGGTTGTCGTATCCGTCCTGTGCCCTGGCCTGCCTCGAACCGATCGAACGCATCCTGAAACAGCGGCACAGGGAGATCGCCGGCCTCATCATCGAACCGCTTGTCCAGGCCGCTGCCGGTATGCTGACCGCCCCGCCCGGCTACCTGAAGCGCATCCGCGAGCTCTGCACGCGGTACCACGTGCTGCTGATTGCGGACGAAGTCGCGACCGGGTTCGGTCGGACCGGACGGATGTTCGCGTGTGACCACGAAGGGGTCACCCCGGATCTGATGGCCATCAGCAAGGGGCTGACCGGAGGGTATCTTCCTCTGGCCGCCACGTTGGCCACCGAGGAGATCTATCGAGCCTTCCTGGGAAAGTATGAAGAGTGGAAAGCCTTCTTCCACGGCCACAGCTATACCGGGAACCCGATCGGCTGCGCGGTGGCGCTTGCGAACCTGAAGGTCTTTCGGAGGGAGCGCACGCTGGCGCGCATGCGCGCACGGGTCTCCGCCCTCAGTCGGTTGCTCCGCCCCCTCTCCAGGCTGGCCCACGTGGGAGATATCAGGCAGCGCGGCTACATGGTCGGCATTGAACTTGTCAAAGACCGCGCAACGCGCGCGCCGTATCCGCTGTCGGATCGCCTCGGCCACCGGGTGGCGATGGAGGCCCGCCGGCGAGGTCTCCTGATCCGGCCGCTGGGCAACGTCATGGTGCTGATGCCACCGCTGGCCACGAAGATCCGAGAGTTGACACGCATGGTCACAACGCTGCACGAGTCCATCCGGACCGTCACCGACTCCTAGCGGCGCGCAAGACCCACCACACGCGCGACCGATGTACGTCGTCTCCGTAGTGAGGTATACTGTGCCCTGTACGCGCCATCGAGGAGGCAAGTCACCTTCTCTCATATTGCGATGATTGCCTTTGGAAGAGATCTGACCTCCAATTTTGATGTGGCCTCGCGCCGAGAGTGGCTGATGACGGACGGGCTCGGCGGGTGGGCCAGCGGGACCGTGAGCGGCGCCAACACGCGCCGCTATCACGGCCTGTTCATCCCCGCGCTCATGCCACCCTTGGGACGCACCGTCCTTGTCACCAAATTCAACGAATGGCTAACCGTGAGTCGTGACCGGTATCCGCTGTCCTGCAACGAATACGCCGATGGCACGATTGATCCGGTCGGATTCCGGCACATCGAATCGTTCCGACTTGAGAATGACCTTCCCGTGTGGACCTACTCATTCAGCGATGTGCAAATTCAAAAGCGCATCTGGCTGGGACGGGGTACGCCAGCCGCCTATGTCGCCTATCACTACTGCCGCGGCTCTCGCCCCGTGACACTAGAAGTGACGCCGATGGTCGCCGCACGCGATGCCCACGGCGAGACTCGCTCGACAGCATGGACGCCTGAAGTGCGGGTTGCGACAGACGGCACGCACGTGGTGACCCCAGCGTGCGGGTTCTGGATCAAGACGAATCGCGGTTCGTATGAACCCTCGCGCGTATGGCATCGGGGCATCAAA
>Ga0184639_10000339_pt1 | contig 17503 bp, 20 predicted proteins | sample PLM31_170_b2_FD_133155 | JGI IMG/M metagenome (GOLD analysis project Ga0184639, IMG submission 133155) | Groundwater sediment microbial communities from an aquifer in East River, Colorado, USA - PLM3-1_170_b2 | ecosystem: Environmental > Terrestrial > Soil > Riparian zone | place: USA: East...
TCGGCCATAGCCGACTTCGGACGGCGAAGGCCGAAGCGCACCCTCCTTCGCCAAGGCTACGGAGGGTACCCACCTCGCATTCATCCACGGGTTTACACCCGTGGCTTTCTGCGAAGGAGGGTAAACAAACCTCCCGCCCGTCCGTCTAACCGGGAAAAGGGAGGGTTCCGAACATGCTCATCAAAAACAGGGCGGCCAATGGACTCGTCGCAATTGCCGCGAGCGCGTTGCTGGCGGGCACGCTGGTGGCGGGATGCGCGGGAGGCGCTCTTACGACTCGTGAGAAGGGCGCGGGCATCGGCGCTCTTGGCGGCGCTGCGGCCGGGGGAATCATCGGTTCCGCCGTGCGTCATCCAGGAGCCGGGGCCGCCATCGGAGGGCTCCTCGGTCTGGGCGCCGGAGCGCTCATCGGCGATCAACTCCAAGGGCGGGACAACCAGGCCGTTCAGCAGGATCAACAGATCCAGCGAAATCAGCTGGAGGTCGACCGCCAGCGGGCCGAGCTTGAGGAATTGCGCCGGCGCAAACCCGAGTATTAATTTCTCCCGCGGGGATGGTGGAAATTCCTCGCCATCCCCGCGAGGGTTGTGTAGTTGCGATCAGCTGGCTGGTCTTATCTCTTCGGCGTAAATCCCACGCGCCGTTCATTCAATTCGTCTAGCAAGTTTCTAAAAAACTCGGTTGCAGGCTGCTCAAAAAGATCTCAGAGGCGAGGCGCGCGAAAAATCGACGAGCGGAGACGTACTTAGCGAGTACGTTGGAGCGAGGCGATTGAGCGCAACGAAGCATATGAGTCTTTTTCAGCAGCCTGCTAGACCCGCTTGATGCGGGCTCTCCCTCGTTCTACAGTCGGCAGCAGTGAAGATTTTCATCACAGGGGCGGCCGGGCTCGTCGGCAGCCACCTGGCGCAGCGGCTGGCGAGGGAACATGAGGTTGTGGCTCTCAAGCATGGCGATCTCGATATCACCGACGCGGACGCGGTGCGTCGGCGGGTGGCGGAAGCAACCCCTGAGTTGATCGTCAATTGCGCCGTGTTCCAAGTCAACGGGTGCGAGCAAAACCCTGCCAAGGCCCGCGCGGTGAATACGGACGGGCCGCGCTATCTCGCCGATGCGGCGAACGAGGTCGGCGCGAAATTCATTCACTTCAGCACGCAATATGCCTTCGCCGGCGAGCCGGTGGACCGTGCTCCGTACACGATTCGAGACGAGCCCCGGCCGGTCAACGTCTATGGCAAAACCAAGGTCGACGGCGAACAGGCGGTGCGTCAAGCATGCGCGCGCAGCTACGTGATTCGCACTTCCTGGGTCTACGGCCGCGGGAAAAACAGTTTTCTTTGCACCGTGGCCGACGATCTTCGCGCCGGCAAGCGCGTGCGCGCCATCGACGACATCTGGTCCAGCGCGACGTATGTGGAGGATTTGATCGACCGAACCATGGAAATCCACGCCAAAGGCCGCTACGGCGTTTACCACGTCGTCAATGCCGGAGTTTGTTCTTACTACGAGTTTGCGCTGGAAGCGGGCCGCTTGCGCGGCCTCGCGCGCGGCGAGATCGACCGGCTGATCGAAATCACTCATGAGCGGAACATGCAACGCCCCGCGCCTCGCCCGCGCTACACGCCCTTGCGCTGTCTGCTCTCCGAAGAAATCGGCCTGCCGCCGATGCGGAACTGGAAGGCCGCCCTGGCCGAGTACGTGCGCGCGTAGCGCACGCGGTTTCCAGTTTCGGGTCTCGCGTCTCGGGTTAAGGTTAGTCTTCCGCGACAGAGTCCAATGGGCAGATTATCGAGGGGTAACGTCGCTCTGTAACCACGCGGTGAAATTGCTGCGTGACATCGGACGATCCATCCAGGAAGTGTCAGGCTCAGGTAGACGCAACGCATCCTTCACCGGGAGCCATCCCTTCGGAAGCGGACAAGCGGAAGGACTGCCCTTTCGAGTAATCCAACGAAGTGATCGTTGCTGATCACATGCGCAAGCCAGGTTCAATGTCGTCCGTACGTCTTGAGCGACGTAATCCAGCACTTCCTGATACCGGCCTTGCAGCCACAGCTGAGGCGCTTTTATTCCTGACATTCCTATCGGCTTGCCGGCGATGCCCGTCCCACGCGCCGCGCTGTCCAGCCCGACCGGAAAGCCTTTGACGCAGAAAACGTGAAACATCATGTCGACTTGATCCAAAGCGAGTTGCCGACAGTCGGCCGTCCGTCCTGATTCCTCAGCCAGCACGTCGAAGTCGAATGCCAATCCATTCCAGGTAACGATTGTAAATCCTGAGCCGGCCATCGCGACCAAATAGTCCACAAGCTTCGCCGCCTCGTGTGTTTGCAGCTTCGAAGTTGGTGTTGAGGCGTCTTGCCCGCCATGCCAAAGTTTCGGCGATTCATCTTCCGTCGAAAACGTCGCGGCGCATGAAATTCCAAGCGGCCTGAAAGGTTTCCAATTGAAGTCATCGCCGGGAACATCGGTCGCGGTCTCGATATCGAAAGCGAGGAATTTGCGAGTCATAATGAATGTGCGTCGATAAGCTTAACGCAAAGGCCGACACGCTACGTTGGGTCAAGCCTATTGGTTAGCGCCATCTCGACTTAAACCAGCGGCAGGAGCGGCTTTTCCGGCGATCTCGGATTGGGAACAAGGCGCTTCTCCGCCGGAGAAATGTGCCAGTCCATCTCTTCGCGCGGAACCGCCCCCAGGAGAGGCTCAGCACCATGAGGAAGCTCGATCACGCGGACCTGACAGACTCTGCCCTGCACCTCCACCTCTGCGATGCCAAATACGCGATAGTCGTGCTCGCCTGCGTCGGCGGTGTAGACGCGCACCTCACCTAGGTACTCGAGGCGGAGCGGTTCCAGCAGTTCGACCGGAAGTGCGAACTCCGCCGCACCGGAATCGACCAGCGCCTCGCAGTCGATCTCTTTCCCTTGCCTGTCTATTGGAAGGTAGCGGTTTTGCCAGTTCCTCACCTTCACCGGAACTCGAAATACACCCATAGTTGTCTTGATAGCAAATTTTCCGTTTCCGCGCTAATGCCTGGGGTGGCTTCCGGAAAAGGGGACAGGCAACTTTTTGGAAGCCGAAAAAGATTCTGCTGAAAAACCCCCGTTCATCCTTCGAGAACCTCAGGACGAACGGAGGAGTGATCGAAATCATTGGAGATTTTCCGTTCATGCTGAGCCTCGTCGAAGCATTCATAGGGTTTTTCAGCAGAATCGAAAAAGTAGCCAGTCCCCAGATGAATTCCCTGTCCGCTTCCGCGGGCATGACGACCAAGAGGCGAATGAGTTAAATTAACGAAGCTTAATTCCACGACACTACCCGGCGACGAAAAGGTAATATCCCGCGACCGCGAGGGCGATGAGGATGAGCCAGCGGACTAGGCTGCCCGTGGTCTCAGCCTGGGCCGATGCGAACTTTTGTTGCAACACCGGATCGTTCTTCACGTAGTCGTCGACTCTGTCCTTCGCGTCTTTGAGATCGAGCCTTTGTGCTTCCCGGACAAGCTTGATCGCTTCGATTTTATTTCCTCGCTGAAGGGCGTCGATCGCTTCCGGAGGAAGGGCTTCGCTTCGTTCTGCCATCGAGCGGTTTTCCTTCGATAAGCTCAATCCGCCTTCACGTCGGGTTGAATGGCCAGCCGCGGTTCGGCTCAAACTGTTAAGTCTTTTTCTTTTGCTCTTGGGCCTCAAGCCAAGACTTCAGACTCATCAACCGACCATTGTCCACATGTGATCGTACAACGTTCGATGCTCCGCGGTCAGGATTCCCGTAGGCGGCCAGCATGCCGGCGGGGTTGATGTGCACGACGTGCGAAAATAATGGGGCGTTTTGGCGGCGGCGCTCGCACGCTGCTTTAAGACGGGCTGCATCGAATTTGTTTGTGATTAGAGCGTAAGCGAAGTCTCGCCCGGCCGACTCAAGCCGCGCGTACGTCTCGAAATCGCTGTGGAACTGTTCCTCGCGATCGGCGCGGATGCTCCACTTGGCACTCACCAGAATGCGCTCATCGCCTGAGATTAACGCAAGGTCCACTCGTTTCGGTTTTTCGTTTGGTGACGGCGGGTGGAAACCGGGCAAATCATGCAGTAGAGATCGGTTTCGGATTTCAATCCGATTTGAAAACGGGAGACGACGAACGACGGCCGCGATCACATCCTCGAAGCCTTCTCCGACGAGGTTTCTCCGCTTGTTTTCCTGAGTCATGTACACGGTGATTCGCCGCGTCAGAGTGCGGTATTCTTCATCCGACGGTTCTTCGCGCATCCGTTTCCCCAGAACGTCCTTGATTATTGCCACGAGCTCCGGATCTTCTCCTGGTTCCGGGAAGCCCCGCCCTTCATATGATGCACGCTGCGCTGCGTAAGCAGTTGTGCGACCCGTGAGAGCCCTAGTCGCAAGATCTTTCACGGCTTCTCGGAATAGCCAATCGACATGCTCTCCCAGATTTGCCGGCGCGGTGTGTAATGCATCTGATACCCAGGAATGAAAGGCGAGCGAACGTGCATACCAGGGGCGGCCGGGCTGAGCCTTATCTGACTCGTAACAATGGGCGGGGGCGGTTGTCCGATCGATCCAGAGCAGCAATCTGTAGACGTGCTGCCAGGCGTTGCCAGTAGTGATTTCCCCTGCGTGAGAGAAATAGCGCGCCAGCAAGCGGGCGCGGTTGTCTGCCCCGAAAGCCCTTGATACCGTTTCTTGAGCGGGCTCCGGCGCACCGGCGCCTGGCTCAGCGGGTGGCGTCATGTCCGAGGTTGGCTAGCAGGTTTTCATTGAGCCTCTGAAGACGGTCTGTCAGAGCCTCGCGACCGAGAACAGAAGACTCGATAAGAATGGCTTTGAGCCCCAGTTCGAGCGCCACCTCGCCTGTTGTACCGCTGCCGGCAAAGGGATCAAGTACAGTGTCACCGGGGCGGGTAGTAGGGAGCAGCATTTGCCGGACCAACGCACGGGGCCACATCGCGACGTGTCGGTAAGGAGATGCTTCGGAGTTCACTCGCCACAAACCGTCCGGACTGTCGCTGTCAGAGAAGATTTCGCACCGGGTCTCCCATACGGAGCCGGCGTTTGCACGATCTCCGTCGCGGTTGCTAGAGCGTGAAGGGACATCAATTGCGGTTCGGTGGAAATAATAGTTAGGCTGTTTAGTAAAAAGGAAGAGAAACTCGTAGTTGCGCGAGGGCCGGTCCCGCGTCGGTTCCGGCATCGCATTTCCCTCCGCGGCTTGGCTTTCGACCCGCACTAGCGACTTCGCCCAAACCACGGTGCGACGGCAGATCCACTGCGGCCCTTCCTTGCACCCGATGAAGCGGCGAAACTCCGGATCCGTCATCGCTAAGTGAAAGCGAAAAGGTACTCCCATTTCAGATTTGTGGCCAATGTTCGGCACATAATGCTTGAAAAATTCGGGCTGCTGGCGCAGTGACTCGGCATATCCTTTCCCACCTGCCGCGAAACGGCCATCGGAGCCATTCGGGGCATTGGTGGTTCCCTTCTTTCCTTGTCGATTGTTGAACGTGTCTCCGAGGTTTACCCAGAGGCACCCATCGTCTCGCAAGACACGCCAGACCTCATCGAACACGTTAAGCAGGTGTCGTACGAAATCATTCGGATGGTTCTCGTGCCCGAGTTCTCCTTCCCAACCATCTGGCCAAGTCGTCGAGGTGCCATAGCGACGAAGAAGATAGAACGGAGGTGACGTGAGACCGACCTGGATCGTGTTGCCTGGCAGGCTGCCAACACCCGACAAAGCGTCGGTGTTTAAGGTTTGGAGAGAATCGTTAATTGGCATCCGACTTCGTGCGATAGTTCGGGATGGGATCATCCCAATCGAGATATACCATTGTGCGCGCGATTAGGAAAGTAAAGAATCAGCTCAAGATTCGAAGGGATGGCTGACAGATTGGAATGGCCTTATCCGCTTCGTCTAGACGCCGAGCTGGTCGGCGAGGTCGAGAAAATCTTTCGCCATGAAATCGTACTTTTCCGCCGGAGGCATCGACGAGGCTTTTCCTTGTCCGTGTTCAAGCGGGCGATGGACGAACCCAGTGTGCAGCCCGTGTGTCTTCGCCGCTTGCAGGTCGTTCTCGTGGGCGGCGACCAGCATGACTTGTTCGGGTTTCAGGTCGAAGAGATCGGGCACCAAGCGATAAATTTCAGCGTAGGGTTTGTAGTGGCGGATATTTTCCGCTGAGAGGACGCAGTCCCACGGCAGGCCGGCGTGCTTGGCCATGTTCGTCAGTAGAGAGATGTTGCCGTTGGAGAGCGTAGTAATCACGAAGCGCGTTTTTAAACGTTGAAGTCCGGAGACGGAATCGGGCCAGGGCTTGAGGCGGTGCCAGACGCGGTTGAAGTGATTTATCTCATCTTCGCTGAGACCTACGATTTTGAATTGGGTTAGGATTTTTTCCAGCGAAGCTCGATGCAGATCATCGAGCTTGGTCCACGGCAGCTCGCCTTTTAGAACGCGATCCAACGACGGACGGTACACGCCGCGCCACGCGTCGGCGAACGCCGCCCAGTCGATGTTGATGCCCTTCGCCCGGCCGAGTTGCTCGCCTTCGGCGATCACGCTGGAGCGCCAATCGACGACGGTACCGAAGACATCGAAGGCGAGAATTCTGATAGAGGGAGTGGCTGGATGAGTCATTGAGTCTCCTTGCGGTGGCGATAGAACAGTCGCTAAACTACCTGAAGTAATTGGAACTGCGGTCTTAGCGCTCGTTATTTGCTTCCCATCAGCCGTCTTCTGATCCAGGTCGGGTTTCTACGGCAATCCAACACGGCGTGTACCCGAACCAAATCATGATCAACGGTATAGTAGATGGCGAAAGGAAAGCGTTTCGAGAGACACCGGTGATAACCGAACACAATCTGATGAATACCCGCGTACACCAGTAGTGAATCGATGTCTGAGAACAAGCAGTCTAAGAAATACGCACCAATTCCGGCTTCCCGGTCTTCGTAGAAGTAGAAGCCCTCAATTAAGTCCTGCTGGGCTTCGTCGAGTATCTCGATTTTCACTCTAGCTTTTTGCGGATTTCCGCTTTCGCCGTATCCCAATCGATGAACCGGGCTTTGCCGTCGGCAATTCGCCTGCGCCGCTCATTGAGGATCCGCTTGTGCCACGAAGGGGATTTAATGGACTCAGCCGAGCCGGTGAGATCTGTCCACAGTGACTCCATGGCTGCGAGTTTTTCTTGGAGGGTCATTTCTTTCAGAGGAAGGGTTTTCGCCATGTCGCTAGTATACAATCTCGCCAGCCGGATTCAAATCTACAGTTTTACCCGCACACCGGAAACTTCAATGAATAGTTGTGCAGCGGCTCGCCGCCGTGGGGCTTGACGATAACCGCGGCTCCCAGTTGCAGCCCGGCTTTGTAGTCTTTGGTGATCGGATTCGGCTGGATCACGTGGACCATGTTTTCCTGCAGGGTCCATGGTTCCACCGGATGTGCGGCGCTGCGCGTGCCGAGCTCGGGGGACTTTCCCGCTTCGCCGTGGAAGACGCTGTCGTAGCTGGTAAAGCCGCTGTCTTCGATGACCGACGATGCCGCGATGATCTGTTCGCTGGTGGTGCCGGGCTTGTAGATTTTCCGGATGCTCTCGTAGCACTGAAACGCGGTGTCGAACAGCTTTCGATAGATCGGGGTTGGCTCCTTGCCAATGGCGAACGGCCGGTGGATCTGCGTCGAGTAGCCCCAGTAGCTCACGGTCAATTCCGTGATCACGACGCTGCCCTTTTCGTGCACCCTCGGTGTTTGCCGCTGCCAGGGGACGAAGCGGTCGGGCTTGTCCATGTTGGTCGTCGCGATGAAGTGGATGCCCGGATCGCCACCGTTCTTGATGTAAGCGCCGTAGACGATTGCCAATATGTCTTGCTCAGTTAGACCGGGCCTCAAGTGTTCCTCGAGAGCTTCGCAAGCCAAGTCGGTGAGGTAGCCGCTTCGGCGCAGATAGGTCAGCTCCTCTTCGCTCCTCACTCTGCGAATGCGCCCGAATTGCGGACCGAACTCGACGAACTCGGCTTCGGGAAAAAGTCGCTGAAGCTCGGTCACATGGCCGTAGGCCATGGCGCGCATGCTGACGAGGCCGATGCGGCTTTTTTCCAAACGGCGGCGGCGAATTTCCTCGGCCAAGGTCGGCAGCGCCGCCGGGCCGTACCAGCGCACGTCGTTGATGATCGCCTGCGCTTTGGCGCAGGGCTGGTGATTGAAGAAGTGGATAAAGACCGTCGCTTCCCCTTCGCGCGGGAATAGCAACCAGCAGGGCGACTGGGCGAGATAGTTGGAGAGATAGTGAACTTCCGATGATCCGCGGGCGCCGGAAATCAGAATCGCATCGAGGTTCTCTTTCTGCATCGCTGCGCGAATCGCACGATAACGCCGCGCGTATTCTCCGTCGGAAAAGCGCGGGAAGAGTTCTTCACCCGTGAGTGCGGTTCCGGCGTTCATAGGCCTTTTTTCTCTCCCGGTAGCTGTCGGCGCGGAGTCAAGGACGGTCTTAACCCTTTCAAGGTTTTTCGGATTTGCCTTCCAACCGTTCGACGTCGGCGAGATCTTGCGTTCGTCCGGCGGCGCGCTTGTTCTTGATGAGATGCTCCCTGGACAGGACAGCGACAGGTTGGTCGGCGAACGATGAGGTGATTCGATCGGCCCATGCCTCGGCGAATTGAACGCCGTCAATCGCAGTCAACACGTCGATGCGCAGCGGTGCAACCCCAATCTGAAAAACCACACCTGGAGTCGCAAGGTCATTTTCGGTCAGATCATGTAACGGCGCGCCAAATTCTTTCAACGCACTCATGGCCCGCGTGGCGTTTCCCAGTTCCGGACGAATCCAGACGTCGAGATCTTCCGTCGCACGGACATGACCATGCGCCGCCAGGGCATGTGCGCCGACAATAAGAAACTCAACGTTGTGGGCGTTGAATTCGGCTAACAGATCTCTGAAGTCGCGGTTCATCGGATTGGTCGGATCGCCAACCGAGACATAGAAGGGTCAGATCCCAGACAGCGTTGATTCGTTCTGCGGGAGTTGCAGCCTCCCAAGGGTTCCGATCCGTCGGGACATCTCCGTCTCGGATCACACGGCTCGTAACACTTCGGGAATTAGAAGCCTTTTCCATGCTCAAATAATTATACTCCATTAAAAGCAAATCTGCTTCCCATGGGGTCAGGAAATTTTTACTCTATCACCGCCTCGATCCATACCTCCGCATTGTAATCCGGCTCGCCGGAGACCGGATCGGTGCGGCGCGGGATGAGCACGTTGGCCTCGGGCCAGTAGGCCTGGAGCGTGCCGGCTTTGACCGGCGCGAGTTGGATCGTTCCGTTCATCGCGCCGGTGTCGGAGCGGACGGTGACGCGCGCGCCGTTTTGCAGGCTGAGCCGTTCGGCGTCTTCGGGAGCGATGAAGATCGCGTGCCGGCTCTTGCTCCCCATCAGCCGGTCCTTGACGCCAAAGGTCATGCTGTTGAACTGTTTGCCGCGCCGCGTGGAGAGATAGAACCGGCCCTCGGAAGCGCGCCGGTCCGGCGGCTCGAGGACGCTGAAGCGCGCGCGGCCGCCGGGCATGCCGCTGAATTTTCCGTCCTTGAATAGATTGGCGCCGCCCCATTGCAGGTGATCGCCTTCCTTCGTGAGTTTTTCGACCCCCTGGTAGATCGGCATCACATGAGCCATCTCCTCGCGGATCGCATGCGTGTCGGTAAAAGGAAAGAGCAGCGCGCCGTTGGGCATCGAGCGGCGGCCGATGACCGTGGGGATTTGCCACTCCGGCAGCGCCTCGCCGACGCGGTGGCCGGTGATTTCCGGCGTAAAGCGAATCCGGCGTTCGGTGTTTGTCGTGGTGCCGCCGCCCTGTTGCTCATAGCGCGTCTGGCCCGGCAGAAGCAGCACGGCTTCGTCTGCGTCCAGGAGCATGGAGCTGTTGAGCGTGATGTCTTGATGGATGCGCACGGGAACCCGCGCCAACGCGTCGGCGACGAACTTGCGGTCGGGCATGGTCTCGAGCAAATTGCCGCCGATGGAATAAAGAAATTTGATTTCGCCGCGGTGCGCCGTCTCGATCACTTGCGGCAACCTGAGCCCGGGATTAGAGGGCACGGGATGGCGCCAGAAATTGGAAAAGCGCCGGGCATTTTCATCGTCAACGGGAAAACCGCCGGGAAATCGGTCCGGCTCGGCGCCGCATTCGCCGCCGCCCTGCACGCCGCTGTGGCCGCGGATCGGCATGATACCGCACTTTTCGCGCCCGAGCATGCCGCGGGCGAGGGCGAGGTCGACGATCGCCTTGACGTTGTCCACGCCGAACTCATGCTGCGTGAGCCCCATGCTGTAGACGAACACCGCGCTTTCAGCCGCTCCGTAAATAGCGGCGAAACGGCGCATCTGCTCTTGGGATAGACCCGAGCGTTGCTCCAGCATGTCCCACGGTTGTTGCTCCAAGGCCGCTTTGAGGTCGTCAAAACCGCGGGTATGTTTGTCGATGAAATTCCGATCCAACCGGCCCGCTTCGATCAATGCTTTCAGAGCGCCGTTGATAAAGGCGATGTCGCCGCCGACGCGCACTTGAAAAAAATCGTCCATCAGCTTGGTACCGAATAGCGCGCTCGAGAGCACGGACGGTACCCAGTAGCGCTCGAGCCCGTATTCGCGCATGGGATTGACAACGACGATGCGCGTGCCCCGTTTCTTGGCGAAGTGCATATATTTGGTCGTGACCGGCTGGTTGTTAGCGAGGTCGGAGCCGAAGATGACCAGGAGATCGGTGCCGATGAAGTCGGCGAGCGAGCAGGTCGGCGCGCCGACGCCGAGGGTCGCCTTCAGTCCGGAGACGCTCGCGGCGTGGCAGAGGCGGGAGCAGAGATCGACGTTGTTAGTGCCGAGGACGCGGGCGAGTTTTTGAAAGACATAGTAGACTTCGTTGGTGAGACCGCGGGAGGTGGCGAAGAAAGCCATCTGGTGCGGCGCTGTGCCGCGGATCGCTTTGCAGGCGAAATCGAATGCTTCCTCCCAGCTGATCCGCGCAAAACCGGCATCGCCTTGGCGGCGAATCATCGGGTAAGGGAGACGCCCCAGCGAGCGGAGCCTTTCTTGATCGAACGATCTCAGCCGGGCCACGTTGCTCAGCGCCGCCATATCGAGGGCGCCGATGGTATTCAAGCGCAGTAGTTTGAGGCGGGTCATGCAGAGATGAACGCCGTCGAGCACGTTGTCGCGCAGCCCGTAGGGACCGAGGGAACAGCCGTCGCACACCCCGTGCTTGAGAATCTTCCAGGCGTAGGGGAGGTTGTCCTTGTTCTCCCAGAGGACGCCGAGCATCTCGCGGTAGTGGCGCGGTTTGGTTTGGCCCACCAGGCCGAAAGGAACGAGGCGGGAAAGCCAGGTATCGTTGGATTTTAATTTGGCCATCGGCCGTCAACGTTTCGCTTCGCGCAACTCTCCGAGCAGGTCATAGAAAGCCTCGGGTTCGTTCTTGGAAACCGCCGTCTTGTAAAGCGCGTAGCGGTAGCATGAATTCCAGCGCGCCCACTCCGCGCGGGTCACGGCTTGGTTTCCCGCCGCGCTTTTTTCAACGACGGGCTCCGGTATCGGTTCCGTATTATCCCAGAGCAAAGGAGCCACCGGGGCCGTGAGCGTCAACGGCGCGCCGAGGCATTTCCGCGATAGAAATTCGAGGTAAGCGATGAAGGCTTGCTGCTCATCCTCAGTGTCCACGGGGAAGTGGCATAAGACCATGCGCTCTTCCAAGCTGAAGGCGAGCCAGTCTTTGAGAGACAATTTGACCCCGGCCAAGTCGAGCTTCATGCGCACGTAAAGCGGCACTCGGCCCAAGGCCGGATAGAACTCGGACTCGCAGCGAAAGCGGTAAAACATAAACTGTTTGCCTTTTGCCCCCGCGAGCAGCTATTTTCCTTAACTGGAGGCTCAAGGTCAACCGGTTTTTGAAATGATGAATCCAGCGCGGTTTCAAAGTGTGCTGCTCCTGGCCGCCCTCTGGGCGGTGAGTTTCGCCGCGGCCCAAGCCCAGCCGCAGCGGGAGATCATGCCAATCAAGGGCGATCTTTACCGTTTTCGCAATGCCGGTCATTACTCCGTCTTTCTGGTCACGCCGGCGGGCATCATCGCCACCGATCCCATCGATGCCGACGCCGCGCGCTGGCTCAAGGCCGAGCTTACCCGACGATTCGCCAAGCCGATTAAATATCTTATCTATAGCCACGACCATTCGGACCACATCTCGGGCGGTGAGGTTTTTGCCGATACCGCCGTCGTGATCGCCCATGAAAACGCCAAGGCCGTCATCCTCGGCGAACGCCGCCCCACGGCGGTGCCCGACCTGACGTTCTCGGACCGGCTGACCGTGGAATTGGGCGGAAAGAAGGTCGAGCTTTTTTATTTGGGCAAGAACCATTCAGACAACTCCATCGTCATGCGTTTCCCCGACGAGCGTGCGCTGTTTGCGGTGGATTTTATCCCGGTGAAAAGCTTGCCGTTTCGGGATCTTCCCGACGCCTACGTCGACGCGTGGATCGAATCGCTGAGGAAAGCCGAGGCCCTTGACTTCGAGATCCTGGCGCCGGGCCACGGCGAGCTGGGACGGAAAGAAGATGTGCGCGCGCTGCGCGGCTACCTCGAAGAGTTGCGCGAGCAGGTGCTCGGCTATTTGCGCGACGGCAAGTCGGTGGACGAAATCAAGCAGTTGGTGAAGATGGACAAGTACAGCGGCTGGGGTAATTATAAAAATTATCTGCCGCTCAACATCGAGGGAATGGCGCGTCAACTACAGATGCACCGCTTACCGAATTAACAGGAGGTTTTATGGCGATCGGTTACACCAAGTTTTTTATGCCGCTCAGCAGAGTCAAAGAAAAGGAGTTCTTGTCGCGTCCGATGGGTTGCAAGGGAGTCGGTTTCAGCTTTGTACGCTACAAACCCGGCGAAGGCGCGGCCTACGTGCACCGTCACAAGGTGCAGGAAGAGGTGTTCATTACGTTGCAAGGAACCGGCACGATCATTCTCGACGGTAAACGGATCGCGATGCCGGAAGGATCGGTCATTCGCGTTTCGCCCAAGGTCTACCGGGCGCTCGGCAACGACTCGAACAAGGACGTGATCTACCTTGTTCTAGGCGCCGTACCGCCGAAAAACTTTCCGCTCGGTGGCCGAACGCTGCTCGGCGACGGCATACCGAACCGGGAAAAGGTGCCGCGCTGGAAAAAATGGTAGCCTGATGGAAGCGCAAATGGACTGGAATAAAAATCGGCGCCGCCTGGGCGGGACGTCCGGCTCTTCGACTCGAGCCCCAGCCTTGGCCGGGGGTTCTTGCTCAGGATTCCGCCCCACGGGCGAACTGAAAGGTGCCACGAGCTTGCCCGTGAGGCTCCACTTTAGCGGCGGGCAAGGTATACTAAAGAAAAGGGGTTAGATGGACTACCAGCCGAGACCAACCGGCGCGCCGCCGTCACCCGTCGAACCGACGGGCTTCTTTACCGGCATCCAGATCCTGCCGATCATCGTCGGCGTGGTGGTCGATTACATTGCGACCTACGCCGCGATCTACGCTTATTTTTTTGTTTACCTGGCGCAGGAGTTGAGCAAACGAGGTGAGGTATCGCCGGAGGTCATCACCGAGTACATGCTATCCGACGAAGGGCTGATGATCGGATTCGTGATCGGCTCCCTTGGTACTGCTTTGGGCGGCTTCGTCGCCGCGCGCAGAGCCGGGAAGCTCGAAGTCAAGCATGGAGCCTTCGTCGGGCTCGGCTCGCTGATTCTTTCGGGAATCGAACAGGCGATGCAAGAAGAACCCGTCGTCCTGCCGGAATGGTTTAGATTCCTATCGGTGCTCTCGATTATTCCGGCAGGAGCGTTGGGCGGATTCGTCGCGGAGTTATTCAAGAGCATTGGCGGAAGAACGCCGGGCGGCGGTCGGCCGCAGCGCACTCCGTAATCGCGGCCATGAGCTCGCAGGCGCGCGGAAATCTCTCCGAATCCGTCTTCAGGCGGGCGGTGCCCGAAGACTACCCGGCCATTCTCCGGTTGCAGTCCAATAACTTCATCGAGAATCTTTCGGAGAGCGAGCGCAAAGAAGGCTTTTTATCCGCACAATTCACGCTAGAACAAACGGCGGCGATTGCCGAAGACCTCCGGTCGATGGTCGCCGTCGTCGATCACGAACTGGCCGGATTTCTTTGCGCGTTTCGCCGGGAGTTCGACACCGGGTCGCCGGTCATCGCCAAGATGCTCGATTCCTATGACCGGGTGACATTCGAAGGCAAACCATTAAGCTCCGTCAATAGCTACATTTACGGACCGGTTTGCATCGCGCGCCAGTATCGCGGGCGCGGCTTGCTGCGGGGACTTTACGAGGCCCAAAAGAACGATCTGGCGGGGCGGTTTGAAGTCGGTGTTGCGTTCGTTTCGCGAAGCAATGCGCATTCATTGCGGGCCCATGTCGATGGGCTTGGCATGATCGAAGTCGGCGACTTCGAGCTCAAAGGCAACATTTACGTCATTCTAGCTTTTCGAGTGCCCGGGGCGTCCCGATAATTAGCAGGTTGCTGAAAAACTCTGTCGGAGTCCTTCGACGTTGCTCAGGACGAGCGGAGGGGTTTTCATATCTTTGAGGATTTTCCGTTCATGCTGAGGCTCTCGAAGCATTCCGAACCTTTTTTCAGCAACCTGTTAGTCTCTGGTCGCGCGCCAATCAAAGCTTGCAGATTCCCCTTCACTCCCATAGAATCGGCTTCGCCGACGTGGCGAACGTAGTGGCCACAACGATTCAGGACGAAAGGAAATTTTGACGATGGATGCTGACGCGAAAAAAACCGCCTTACGAATGATTCCGTACGGTCTCTATGTGCTCACCGCCGAGGGAAAGGACGGCAAGGTCGCCGCCTCAACGGTCAACTGGGTGACGCAGACGGCGTTCCAGCCGCCGCTCGTAGTCGTGGGCGTCAAAGCGGACTCCGGCGCGCACGCGATCATTAAAGAATCGAAGACGTTCGCCCTCAATATTCTCGGCAAGGAGCAGAAGGGGCAGGCGTTTACTTTTTTCAAGCCGCTCGAAAGAGACGGCAACACGATCGGCGGCGAGCCGTTTCGCAAAGGCACGCTGGGAGCGCCGATTCTGGAAAGAGCGCCGGCGTTCGTCGAATGCCAGCTCGTGGATACCATCGAGAGAGGCGATCATTCGATTTTCATCGGCGAAGTAAAGGATGCCGGAATCGCGGCACAGCCCGCGGGCCGGCCCGATGATGTTACCTTGACGCTCAAGGATCTCGGCGACAAAGTTTTTTACGGCGGATGACCCAGTGCGGCTGAGCCGCAACCCAAAGGGGACAGTCCCCTTTCCCGAAGGGGGACTGTCCCCCTTCTTAGGCGGGAAGTATCGCGCAAGCACGAAAACGTTAAACGCTAGTAGTTCAAAGGGAGGTGAATCATGGCCAAGATTAGACACATCGCGTATCGCGTCGCGGACGTGGACGCCATGGCGAAGTTCTTCGTAGATGCGATGGGAATGACCATCATGCAAAAGCGCAAGAACAGCGCCGTTGATCTGACCGACGGCACGACAAATATCACCGTGCTGCCGCTGGTCGCAGGACGCAACGGCGAGCCACCCCACCAGGGAATAGATCATATCGGCTTCACCGTCGAAAACGAAGCTGAGGCGTGCAGCCTACTGGAAGCGGCCGGCGCGCGAAAGATCGGTAAAATCGAACTGGGTAGCCAGGTACACTACGAGGTCAAATATCAAGGCCCCGAGGGCATCGTCGTCGATGTTGGTCACTGGCTGGGAACCGAACCGATCGATGGCCAGAAGCTTGCTGAAAGCTCACTTCAGGCAAATTCCAAATCCGCCCAGACGCCGACGTGATCGGAGGGCCAGAGGGTTGGATCGTCTGAGGCGGGCTGGTTGAAGCAGAGGGCGCTTTCTTTAACCCTCAGCGATTCCGAGACCCAAATAAAATCGATGCAGCGGTCGAATCTATCCCACTCCTTATGAGAGGGATCGCCGTTCCGCTCTTGGAGCGGCGTGAAGGCGGTGGGCTCGGTCTGAGTCGGTCGGAAATTCTTTGTCATGAGTTTCGCCGATTCCATTTTCAGTGTCGCGTTGAAGTCGCCGCACACAATCTTGTAATGCACATCAGTCCGACTCCCGATCCATTCGAGGAGCTGCTTTACCTGATCGACTCGCAGGGAGTCTTCTCGAAGTGATGGGTAAAGATGGGTAACGTAAACGTCTGCGAGTCGCCCCTCGATTCCCAACCGAGCGACGAGAGTAACGGTGTCTCCAGCGAGGTAAAAGTGATGCGCTCGTGCGACGACGGGAAACCCTGTGAGCAAACCTTCCGCTTCGACCTTTGGCGGATCGGAGGCCTTTGTCTGTTCGACTAGGGAGTAGCTTAGTCCCGATTCGGCGGCGGTTTGTTCCAGCCAGCGACCTGTTTCCGAAGGCAACCAAACCTCGTTCAACGCAAAGATGTCCGGCTCAAGAGTCGCAAGTTGCTCTACGATGAGCTTGCGTCGTTCGATCCAGCGTTTTTCGTTACGCTCCAGGTTTAACGTCGCGATGCGAAAGCTCATCTACCACACCGCCGTCGCTTAGCGTATCATCAGCCGCTCGGCTTTGCCCGAGTAGTTGATGAATACGGTCTTCAGTTCCGTAAAGAAATTTAATCCCTCTTCGGCCATCTCGCGTTCGCCGACGCCGGTCGCCTTGCTGCCGCCGAAGGGAAGCTGCGCCTCGCCGCCGATGGTCGGCTCGTTGACGTGCACCATGCCGGTCTCGACGTCTTCGACAAAGTTCATGATGGTGTCGATATTTTCCGTAAAGATGGAAGTCGTCAGGCCATACTCGACGCCGTTGGCGTGAGTGAGGGCTTCGTTCAGGTCCTTGGCTGTCGTGATGGAAAGCACCGGACCGAAAATTTCCTCCTTGAAGATGCGCATGTTCGGCGCCACGTTGTCGAAGATCGTCGGTTCGACGAAATAGCCCTTGCCGAGATGCTCCGGCTGCTTGCCGCCGAGAATTAAGCGCGCGCCTTCCTGTTGGCCGATCTTGATGTAATCGAAGTCGGTCTTCCACTGTTTTTCGTCCACCGCTGGACCCATGTCGACGGTTTCGTCCAAGCCGGAGCCGATTTTGATTCTTTTGGCCGCGTCGACCAATCGTTCCAGCAACGCTTCTTTTGCCGACGGGTGGGCGATCACGCGCGAAGTCGCGGTGCAGCGCTGGCCGGTGGAGCCGAAGGCGCCGCCGTGGATGGCGACGGCGGCCTTGTCGAGATCGGCATCGGCCATCACGATCACGGCATTTTTTCCGCCCATCTCGCAGGTAACTTTGGCGCCGCGCTGGGCCGCCTTGGTGTAGAGCGCGCCGCCGACTTCGTTGGAACCGGTGAACGAAATCGCCCGCAGCACCGGCGAATTGACGATGGCTTCCCCGACCACTGAGCCCGAACCGACGACCATATTGAAAACTCCCGGCGGCAA
>Ga0184639_10000340_pt1 | contig 17458 bp, 14 predicted proteins | sample PLM31_170_b2_FD_133155 | JGI IMG/M metagenome (GOLD analysis project Ga0184639, IMG submission 133155) | Groundwater sediment microbial communities from an aquifer in East River, Colorado, USA - PLM3-1_170_b2 | ecosystem: Environmental > Terrestrial > Soil > Riparian zone | place: USA: East...
CTTCTCGCTTTTGGAATTTCATTTTCAATTATTCTTTATGCTTTTATAAATGTTGCAGTTTCAACAGGATTATTCCCGACAACAGGATTACCTTTACCTTTTATTAGCTACGGTGGTACATCATTAATCTTTTTATGTATATCAATCGGAATTTTAATCAACATAGCAATTTTAAATTCAGTGGAGAAAAGAACCGGAGCGGTTGTTTTAAATTCTCCCAACAGAGCCGGGATGGATTCCCCAAATGAAAGAATATGAAAATAAAAAGAAGAAATACAGGTTTTTATTTGCCGGAGGTGGTACAGGAGGACATTTATTTCCTGCTGTTGCTGTTGCTGAAAAGATCAGAAGTAAAATACCCGAGGCTCAAATTATTTTTATCGGTTCTAAATCTAAAATTGAGGGAAGAGTTGTTCCAAAACTTGGATTCAGGTTTAAACCAATCTGGATTAAAGGTTTTGCCAGAAGATTTAGTTTTGAAAATTTTCTTTTCCCATTTAAACTGTTTGTATCTGTGATGCAGTCAATATTTATAAATATGAATTTCAAACCTAAGGTTGCAATTGGTTCCGGCGGTTATGTGGCGGGACCAGCAATTTATGGTTCATCTTTAATGGGAGCTAAAGTTATTCTTCTCGAACAAAACAGTTTTCCCGGTGTAACTACAAGAATGCTGGAGAAATATGCAAAAGAAATTCATATTAGTTTTGAGGATTCAATAAAATATTTTAAAGATAAAAGTAAACTTAAGCTTACAGGCACTCCTGTCAGAGAAGGATTGTTAAACATCAGCAGGGAAGAGGCTTTAAAGAGTTTTGGTTTGAATGACTCAAAGAAAACATTGCTTGTTCTTGGCGGTAGTTTAGGAGCTGCTTCAATAAATGATGCTGTTGCAAACTCAATTAGTTTTTTTGAAGAAAAGGAAATACAGGTTATCTGGCAGACAGGGAAAAATTATTATTCAAAATATCGGCATCTATCATCAGATAAAATAGTTGTAAAAGATTTTATTGAAGAAATGAATTTTGCATACTCGGCTTCCAACCTTATCATTGCCCGTGCAGGTGCAACCACTATAGCCGAGTTGTTGACGCTGGCGATTCCTGCAGCATTGGTCCCCTCTCCCAATGTTGCAGCGAATCACCAGTATTATAATGCAAAATCCCTGGCGGACCAGGATGCTGCTATTCTTGTAGAAGACCATCTTCTGAAAGATAAAATAAAAGAAATTTCTTTAATTATTTTTAATGATAAAAAATTAAATGATTTACGAATGAATGCCAAAAGAATCAGTAAACCCGATGCCGCAGAGATAATAGCGGAAAGCGCAATTAGATTAGCTGAAGCATAATGAACGGAAATAAAAAGGTCTTTAAATACAATATGTCTTTTTATTATCAGTCAACAATAATTTACTTCATTGTTTTTGTTCTTTATGTAATAATAAGAGGAGAGTTTGTTGAAGATTCTTTTACACTTATAACAAAAGATCCCATCATTTATTTTTTCGGATTTATTGTTTTTTATTCAATAGTAAGCCTTCTCTATAATGTTTATAAAAACAGGCATCTTGAAATATCTGATGAAGAGATTTCATTTGTTAACAGGTTCAGAAGTAAGTCATTCAGGATTAATGATATAAAGTGGATAAGGATGTCAAGAAAGAGAAAACCTTTCAAGAAAAGCCCACTAAGATTAGTAGGCATAAAATTTAAAACCAGACGAAGACCAATTGTATTAAGACCATCAGATTATGAAAACTCTGATGAGTTGTTAAATTTTTTTAATGAGCTTAAAGCACGTATCGAGACAAGATAGATGTTCAGGAATATAAAGAGGGTTCACTTTGTTGGAATTGGCGGTATAGGGATGAGCGGAATTGCCGAGATTCTGCTTAACCAGGGATTTGAAATTACGGGGTCTGATAAATCTTTATCTGAGGTTACAAATCGCCTGAGTGATCTTGGAATAAAAATATACGAAGGACATAAAGCAGATAATGTGAAAGATACTGATGTGCTTGTTTATTCTTCAGCAGTTGCTATTGATAATCCTGAAGTTCAAACAGCAATTGCAAAAAAGATTCCTGTAATAAAACGTTCCGAGATGCTGGCTGAAACAATGAGGCTTAAATACGGGATAGGAATTGCTGGAACACATGGTAAAACGACAACAACATCCATGGTTGGTTTAACTTTAACAGAAGGTAATATTGATCCGACAATTATTGTTGGTGGAAAACTAAGCGGGCTTGGCGGAACTAATGCACGTTTAGGAAATGGTGAATTTATTGTTGTTGAAGCAGATGAGTTTGACAGAACTTTTCTGAAGTTAACTCCAGTTATTGCCGCTATAACAACATTGGAAAGTGAGCATCTTGACACATACAAAGATCTCGACGATATAAAATCTGCTTTTATAGAATTCGCGAACAAAGTTCCTTTTTATGGGTTTGTTGTTCTTTGTCTTGATGAACCTGCTCTGCAGGATATTATTCCCAGGATAAACAAGAAAATTTTTTCTTATGGATTAACTGCTCAGGCAGATATTAGAGCGATAGATATAACTCATGAAAAATTTTCGAGCAGATTTACGGTAAAATATAAAGAAAGAGAGCTTGGAAAAATTGAACTGAAAATTCCCGGTATTCATAATGTCAAAAATTCTCTTGTGGCTGTCTGCATTGGAACTGAATTGGGAATTGATTTCAAAACAATAAAAAATGCACTTGAATCTTTCACAGGAGTTTACAGAAGATTTGAAGTAAAATATAATAAAGAGCTAATGGTTGTTGACGATTATGCTCATCATCCAACTGAAACAAGTGCAACACTTGCAGGAATAAGAGCAGGCTGGGATAATAGATTGGTTGCGGTTTTCCAGCCGCATCTTTACAGCAGGACAAAAGATTTTTACCAGGAGTTTGGAAGGTCATTTCTAAATTCAGATGTTTTTATTTGTACTGATGTTTACCCTGCAAGAGAAATACCGATTGAAGGAGTTACAGGTGAATTGATTTCCATTGCAGCAAAAAATTTTGGTCATAAGAATGTAATCTATGTTAAAAATAAAAATGATATTCCAAAAGTTTTAAATGATTTGAAACAGAATGGCGATATTGTAATAACTATGGGTGCAGGTGATATCTGGAAATTTGGAGAAAAATTTGTGGAGATGCTGAATAAGTAATTATGGTAAGAGAAACCAAAATAAAAATTATCGGTACAGGAATTTTCATAATTCTTTTACTTGGTATTGCTTATTTAGTCTATCATTCTAATAAAATAGATAAGAATGAAATTATTGAATCAGTTAAGGTTACTGGAAATAGACTCTTAAGTGAAAACGATTATCTAACTTTTACCAGATTATCTGAGCTTTCAAATAAAAATAAATTTTCTTTACCTGTTATAAAAAGCAGGTTTGAAAAACATCCATATGTTTTAAAAGCAGATGTAAAATTCATTAGTGAAAAAAAGGTTAAAGTTTTCCTTATTGAAAAAAGAATTTACGGAGTAATTATAAGAGGTAGTGAAGCGTTGTTTGTAGCAGAAGGTTTCCAGGTACTTCCGGTTTTCCCTAATACCAAAGTATTCGATTTCCCAGTCATAAGTAATATAGATGAGGAAAGAACTCTTAAACCACTTAAGAAATTCAGAAATAAAGACATAGTTCAAGCTTTTAAAATAATAGATGCCATACATATTACGAGCGAAAAGCTATGGAGTAAACTATCGGAAATTAATTTTAAATCACAAATAAATTTTATAAATGAAAATGATATTGTGCTGACTATCTCTGGAATTAACCCCTCAGTAATTTTCGGCAGAGGGAATGAAGCATCAAAAATAGTTGGCTTAGAAACTTTATTAAAGGGTTTCTCCAACGATAAAAACTTTCTAGCGGAAAGTGATTATATAGATTTAAGGTTCAATCAGAGTATTTATATCGGAAATACACAGAGAGTAGAATTGTAAATGAAAAAAGATATAATTGCAGGACTTGATCTGGGAACAACCAAAGTTTGTGCTATCATCGCAGAAAAATTTGAAGACGGGCATTTTAATATTCTCGGTTTTGGGGTAGCTCCATCGGAAGGGTTGCATAAAGGGCTTGTTGCTAATATTGGCAAAACTGCTGAGGCTATTAAGGAAGCTGTATCAATTGCATCAAATCGTGCCGGGTTTGAAATTAGCACTGTTAATGTTGGGGTTGCTGGAGAACATATTACTTCGATGAGACACAGGAACTACGTAACAATTAGCAGTGATGACCGGGAAATAACAAAAGGAGATCTTGACAGGCTTGAAGCAGATGTAAGAACAATAAGAATTCCTTCAGATCGCCAGATACTTCACATCATTCCCGAAGAATTTTCTATTGATCACCAGGGAGGAATTGAAAAGCCGATTGGTATGTCAGGTTCAAGGCTTGAAGCAACAAACCATATTGTCCTTGCTTCAATTCCAGCAATCCAGAATATAAAAAAGTCGGTTGAAAGAGCCGGGTTAAACGTTAAAGATTATATCCTTCAGCCGATTGCATCAAGTTCATCTGTACTTGAAGAGAGTGAAAAAGATCTTGGAGTTGCACTTATCGATATTGGTGGGGGAACAACAGACATTGCTGTTTTTCATCATAAAGCAATTAAGCATTCGCGGGTTATCGGAGTTGCCGGTATCCAGGTTACAAATGATATTAGAGAATCATTAGGAGTAATTTCAGAAGAAGCAGAACATCTTAAAAAAGAATATGGGTATGCAACTGAAAGTGCAATAATCAGGGAAGAAGATATTTTGATAAAAGGTGTTGGGGCAAGAGGTAATACTAAAATTCCAATAAGTCTGTTAACTCAGATCATCAGTTTAAGAATGAAAGAACTTTTTGTTCTTGTTGATAATGAAATAAGAAGCGCCGGCTTTAAGAATAAAATTAAAGCAGGAATAGTACTTACCGGCGGAGGTTCATTAATTAAAGGATGCAGTGAGCTTGCAGAAGAAGTATTTGGCTTACCTACGAGAATAGGGGTTCCGCAGGTCCCCGGTGAAGGTTTATCAAGTGAAATAGAAAGTCCTGAGTTTGCAACAGTAGCAGGTTTAATAAGAGGTATACCCGGCGGTAAATCCAGTGATTATCAATCTCTTGTTAAAATCAGAAAAAGAAACAGCAAAAATAAAATCACCCAGCTTGTAAAAAGGGTGCAGCAGTTTTTTGATGAATTATAATAAAAGAAGGAGGAACTATGTCCCGGTTTGCAACTTTAGATAGGGGAAAGCCGATGTCAGCAATCCTTAAAGTTATTGGAGTTGGTGGCGGAGGCTGCAATGCAATAGAGAGCATGATTAAACGCGGTTTAAATGGTGTCGAATACGTTGCTATTAATACAGATACCCAGGTTCTTAACAGCAGCAGCGCTTCACATAAAATCCAATGCGGAAGTAATATTACAAGAGGGCTTGGTGCAGGAGCAGATCCAAATGTTGGACGAAAATCTATTGAAGAAGACAGGGAAAAGATAGCGGATGTATTATCAAGCTCTGATATGGTTTTTGTAACAGCAGGAATGGGTGGCGGAACCGGAACCGGCGGCGCACCTGTAGTAGCATCTATAGCAAAAAGTATCGGGGCATTGGTTGTTGCTATTGTAACAAAACCTTTCAAATGGGAAGGTAAAAAAAGAATGCTGAATGCCGAGCAGGGAATCCAGGAATTAAAGCAGTATGTGGATAGTCTTATAATAATTCCTAATGAAAGACTACTCAGTGTTCTTGAAAAAGAAATAAATGCATTTGATGCTTTTGATAAACCAAATGAAATTCTTTATGAAGCTACAAGAGGAATTGCTGATATAATTACTGTTGAAGGATTAATTAATGTTGATTTCGCCGATGTCCGTGCAGTTATGAATTCGAGTGGTGAAGCTTTAATGGGCAGCGGTACAGCAAGCGGTGCAAACAGGGCAATTGAAGCTGCACAAAAAGCAATATCAAGCCCGCTTCTTGAAGGAATTAATATTAAAGGTGCCAAGAGTGTTTTATTGAATGTTACAGGTTCAAGCAATCTTTCAATGCAGGAAATAAATGAAGGTAACAATGTTATTTTCGAAGCTGCCGGCGAAGAAGCAAATGTAATTTTTGGTTGTGTAAGAAGAGAAGAAATGAATGAAGCTGTTTGTTATACAGTTATTGCGACCGGATTTGAAGGCTCACAAAAAGGTTTCAGTTCAAAACATTTTAAAGTTACTCCGCATAAAGAAAATGATTTCAGAAGCGGTTTTAGTTTCTTACATACTGATGAGATAGATAAAGAAGATCTTGAGGTTCCTACAATCCTGAGAGTTCAAAAACCAAAAGCATCTTTTACTAAAAAAGATGATGATGACCCGCAGACTGGTTTTTCTTTTGAATCATCAAGGTATAACTGGGCTAAAGAAAAATCTGAGAAAAAAGAAGATGAAGAAAAGGTAAATCAGAATAAGGATGATGATGAAGATAGTTCATCCTTTCTTAGAATGATAATGGATTGAGCAAGTGCAGGTTCAAGTTCAAGTGTAAGAATGACTAATGACTAATGACTAATGACTAATGACTAATGACTAATGACTAATGACTAATGACTAATGACAATAATTTTCTAAAAGTAAAAAGCTATAAATAGATAAATGGGGTTATGATAAAATATCATTAACTCATAAGAGGTGTGCATGAACATTCTTGAGTTGCTCGGTATCGTTTTTTTAATTGTTATTATTTTTAATGTAGTTATAGGTATTTGGGCAATTAAAACTGCTCTCTTCGGCGATGAGGATATTGAAGCTTATTCCCGTAATTAATTTCTGCTGATATTATTCATCACTTATACGGGATTCAACAAGGACATTTTCATCATCAAGAGTATCTACTTTAATGATGATTCTGTTCGGTCGGCAGCATATTCTGCAGTCTTCAATAAAGTCCTGGTTATCACCGGCTGTCAAATCAACCCACACAGTGTTTTCAACACCGCAATACTGGCATCTCCATACGAGATCATCATCTGTCTGCATAATTAACCATCCTTTTCACTACTATTTAAAGTTAACAAACTGAGTCGGAAAATCCAGCTCTGCATCTTTAACCATTTTAATTACTGCCTGAAGATCATCAATCTTAGTACCCTGAACTCTGATCTGTTCATCCTGGATCTGGACACTTACTTTAAGCTTAGAATCTTTGATCATTTTAGTGATAATCTTAGCATTATCTTTGGAAATACCCCTTTGAAGATTAATTTTTTGTCTTAACCTACCGCCTGCGGCTGTTTCAGGTTCATCTAACCTTAAGGCTTTTACAGATATACCTCTCTTAATAAATTTGGACTGCAAAATATCAATGCCTGCCTTACGGGAATAATCATCCTTTGTATTAATAACAATTGTTTTATCTTTTTTATTTAATTCAATAGTTGTACTGGAATCTTTCAAATCATATCTCTGGTTTATCTCTTTAATAGCCTGGTTAACTGCATTGTCTGCTTCCTGCATATCGATTTCAGAAACAATATCCATAGAGTGGTTTTGAGCCATATAAAACTTCCTACAATATTAAATACTCATTTAAACGTAACTTTTAATCAATTTATAATCAAGATTGGTTAATTAAATCCTATTTAATATTTTTACTCAAAAGTATAATAAATAATATTGGAAAAATTTAACCTGAATTTTAAAGATAGAACAGATTTAATTCTATTAATTGTCCTGGTTGTTTCAATTTTAGCTGGTCTTATTATAAGGCTTAAAGGGTTGGGGAAATGGTCTCTTGCTCTCGATGAATTTTATACAGTTAAATCAGCAGAAAATATTTTGAAGTATGGAGTTCCAATGTGGGATTCCGGTGGTTTTTATATGAGGGGGATTCTAATCAAATATATTACTGCTTTTGTTTTGCTGATAGGATTTGAACCTGAGTTTGGTGCAAGATTTATTAGAGTTATTGCTAATATGCTGGCTATTCCTCCATTATACATATTAGCTAAAAAAATCTCAGGGAAAATATTTGCTGCAGTTTTAGTTGTTGTATTTTGTTTTTCAGTTTGGGAAGTTGAGTTCGCGAGGTTTGCAAGAATGTACGCTCCGTTTCAAACAATTTTTCATTAAAGAATGAAACTTTCACAGATATCAGCTTTCTTATTTTAGTTATTATTTCTGTTGAATTTGTTTTGCTTCAATGAAGCTTACATTATGAGTATAATTAATAATAAATTCTTCAGAATAATCTACTATTTGAGCTAAATCCTTTTCCCTTTTTTTACTAAAGATATAACTTTCCCAAACAGCAAAAAATACTCCACTGTGCAGCAATATCATTACTAAAGCAAATAATATTGTAAAAGAAGGTGAGAAGTTTAATCCATCAATTATTTTATAAATAATGCCTGCTATTAAAATTAAAACAGTTATTATTTGTGGAATTATTAGTATTAAATTTTCTCTGGCAAAAGATTTTCCTTTAGGTGTGGCTATAAATGGAATTTTAATTCTGAATATGGCAGTTAAAAATGCAAAAGTATAAACCGGCCAGGAGCCTAAAACTAAAATATATCCTTCAGCATTAAACCCTTTTTTCTTATCCTTAATGAAATAAAAATTTTTAGTAAAAACCTGAATTATAAAAAACATTAACAGGAAAGGAATTGAATGAATTATATAGTTTGTAAATTGATAATCTATTGTTCCAGAAAAAAGAGCCAGAATACAAAAAATAATATGAAAAGCAACAACCGGTCCAGCTAAATAATAAGTCATTCTTGTTAAATAGCAGATTCGCTTTCTTAAAGTTAAAGATTTATTAAGTTTGGGATAAACTGTTAATAACGTTTCAAAAACACCCCTTGCCCATTTAATTTGCTGTTTGAAGAATGCTTTAAGATCGGAAGGAACGAGACCTTGTGCCAATATTTGAGGTACATAGACTGATTTCCATCCACCGGCGTGGAGATGAACTGAGGTATTTAAATCCTCTGCAAGCCCGGGTTTGTAGCCGCCGATCTTTATTAAAGCCTCTCTACGGAAAACTGAATTACTGCCAAAAACTACTGTGCTGCCGCACCCACTCATTCCGAGCATAGTTGCTCCAAAAAAATCATCATTCATCTTGCAGCATGCATCAGAGACGAAACTCTCATTTTGGTTGTAGTGATCAAGTGCGACCTGAACCACTCCTATTTGCGGATCCTCAAAATGGCCAACAACTTCATCAAGAAAATTATTTTGAGGAATATGATCAACATCAAAGACAGCGATTATTTCTCCGTCTGAGTTCTCAAGTATATTATTAATATTTCCCGCTTTATAATCTTTCTTATCCTTTCTTACGAAGTAAATAGCTCCATTTTTTTCAGCAATCTTCTTATATGCAGGGTTATTACCATCATCTACTAAATAAGTTTTATGAGGGTATGTCATATTAACCATTGCATAACAGGCTTTTTCAACCAGCCATTCCGGTTCATTATAAGTGGGAAGAATAACATCTACTGAGTATGTCCTGTCTGCTTTTTTTCTTTTTGGATATTTGGAATGAAGAAATATATACCAGAGAAAATATACCTGGGTAACTATGTAGAAAAGAACAAAGAGGAAGCCAAAAAAAACAATAGGATTTTGAAATCTATACTCTTCAAACCACCATGCAAAGTAATATAATGAGCTTAATACTCCCAGGATAATAAGAATAAGAAGTGTTTTCTTTTTTTTAAGTATTAGTTGGATTGAGATTGTTTCCTGATTCATAGTTAAATCACTATCAAATTTTAAGCCGCTTTATGTATTCATTTGTTAAATTCAAAATGAAAATTTTTTTTTCTTTTTCTTCTCTTTGAATTGGAATGAGACTTATGACTGAAAATGAAGCCGCAATTTCCATATTCATGGTTATAATATAGGTTAAAAATAATTCCGGATATGGCTCTTAAAAATAGTATCAACTTTATTGCCAAAGAATAATTCATTTATATCAAGTATTGCGCAAGAAGAATAACCTGCCCCAGGATTGGGATAATTCTGATATAGCTAAATCCTTCCGGTATGTTTAGTCCTAACAAATATTTGTATAAAATTCATATTTAACTAAATTATTATATTTTTTTGTTCCTTTGCAATCCAAGATTTAACTATTTCCTCAAATATATTTTGTATTGATTTAGTTATCTCCCATTTTGGATAATGTTCCTTCATTTTTCTTAGATCACTATAATAACAAATATGGTCACCTTCCCTATTTCTTTCCAAATATTCATATTCCATTTTTTTATTAGTTATTGACTCTACTATTTCGAAGGCTTCCCAAATAGAACAAGTATTGTTTTTGCCGCCGCCGAGATTGTATACTTCTGCAACTCTAGGATTTTCTATAAATTCTTCAATGAATCTTGCAACATCATAAGAATGAATATTGTCCCTAACCTGTTTTCCCTTATAACCAAATATCTTGTATTTTATTCCTTTAATATTGCATTTGACAAGATAACTTAAGAAACCATGAAATTCTACCCCGGAATGATTTGGACCTGTAAGACAGCCGCCCCGTAGACAGCAGGAAGGTATGCCAAAATATCTTCCGTATTCCTGGACCAGTATATCTCCGGCAACCTTTGAAGCTCCAAATAATGAGTGCTTGCTTTGATCAATTCTAAAAGTCTCTGGAATTCCGTTTTTAAAACTTTCATCCTTGTAATCGTACCTCTTTTCTAATTCAATCAATGGAATTTCATTTGGTGCATCACCATAAACTTTATTAGTTGACATATGCACGAATGGAGATTCAGGGCACGATCGCCTGACTGCCTCTAATAAGTTTAGTGTTCCAACAGCATTTGTCTCGAAATCATCAAATGGAATATCTGCCGCCCGGTCATGGCTTGGCTGAGCAGCAGTGTGGACTATTGCTGCAGGTTTTAATTCTTTAATTAAGTTAAGAATCCCATCTCTATTTCGAATATCCATTTCATAATGGTGGAAATTTTTAAGGGTCTCCTGCAATCTCATTTGGTTCCATCTTGTATTTCCCTGGGGACCAAAAAAGATTTCTCTTTGATTATTATCTATGCCATATATTTCCCAGCCTAATTCATGAAAATATATACATGCTTCCGACCCTATTAAGCCAGATGAACCTGTAATTAATATTCTTTTCATTTTATTTCTCCCATTTAGAAAACATTTAATTCCTTTAAACATCAGCCCGATACTCACATAACAGATATATTGTAATCTTATTAGGTTCACCTAATAATTAATTTTACTATTAACATCTAATAGCCATCTAACAACCTCAAGCAAGAAAAAAATTTATCAATCTACTAATTTCTCTGTTTCATTTGGAACAGATTTAGGCACAACTGAATTATCTCTATTATTGCTAATGGAATTGCATCTGATCCGATATTATTTCATGTCACATCACTATTTTTAATTTAACAGATAGATGAAATATTAGCTAATTATTTAATAGGGCAGCTTGACTAATGAACCATTGTGGTTTTTAGTAACGAGCTAATACCCTGTAACCTTTGGGAGAGCGCAGGAAAAATTTGAGTATAAATTCTTCATAATTTTTATTGTTCTTTTGTATAAAAGTATGTTTTCTACTTAGAACACTTATAAAATAATTAGACAAAAAAAACGCCATCAAATTAATAGTTAGTTTTATTTTATGGTGAGAGTGAATCATTACAAAAGGGTTTAATTCCGGCATCTTTCAACATAAACATTGCATCTTCCAATTGTTTATAATTCCACCAATGAATAAGAAAATCTTTGTATTTTACAGACATTTTTGAAAAAGGAATTCCTTCATTTAAATCTTTCTCAACTTTGTTCATCCCGTTACTATACCATCTTCCCCATGTTAAGCCAGCTTTCATGTTTAGAGGTATTACCAATAACATAATTATAAAAAGTAACGTATCAATAAATTTGCCGAGCCTACTTTTATACAATTCCCAGATAAAATAAATTATGAGTAGTAATGGAACAGAAAGAAGGGCATAACGAAGAGGCATTCCTTTTTCCGGAACTGTGCCTGCCCGTCCATATCCAATAGCTAATGCAAAAACTACCATTGCAATGAAAAATATACAAATTCCTGCTGCCCTTATTTTTTCCTGATCTCTACTTTTAATAAACATATTGAAAACTATAAAGCATACTAGGGTTGATAAAGAAATTGTAAATATTGAAAAGCCTATCCATGATTCCATTGCTACCGGGCCAAAGCCCATAGAAAGAAATATTGCCGAAGTTTTTAAAGTTTCTACTACACCGGGATTTGGTAGATTCCATGTCGGACTTTCATATCCTAAAAAATAAACACCCAATAAAATAATTGATACTATAGTTGATGACATAAGATAGGTTTTATTCTTTTTCGAAATTTCTCTTTTTTGGGGAGAAAAAAAAACGATATAAATCAACCATGTAGCAAAAAATGGTACAAATAAAAGTCCGTTGGCTCCGCATAAAGGTAAAGCTACTAGGCATATAGCAAAAATTCTTGCTGCAACTATACTGGTTATTATTTCATTCCTGATAATTATAACTAAAGCTGTTGAAACAATTGCCATTGCAAGAACAAATGAAAACTGCCAACCCCAAACAATGTTTGGCCAGTGACCAATGTGCATTATTGCAATTGGAAAAAATGCATCGCTAAAAGCAGCTTTCCCTCCTCTTAATTTCTGAGCAGTAAAAATCATCAGCAAAGAAATTATGCTTAAGAAAAAAAGATTAAGATACATGCCTGCTCTGAAATCATTATTAAACAATTTTATTGATGAAAAAAGTATAAGTTTAGGCAATGGAATTCTGTGTTCATTGTTCTGTTCCCAAAACCACATAGGAATGTCTGATTCATTGCCGGTTATCGGAGAAACAAAAAGCCAGTCCTCGGCAAGGGGAATATTTCTTCCAAATTTTAATATGCTTACTAAAGCAATTGCTATCATGAAAAGCCACGCAAATCTTACAAAAATTTTTTTTACAATATCCCTTGAAAAAATCTCGGTAAAAGATTCTTTAGTTGATTTCTTATTTATGTGCTTATACCTTCCAAATAAATTGTTCAACCAGATTCTTAATAAAGCATTCCAGTATCCCTTACCGACTTTTAATAAACGAAATGATGACGCTCCCATATCCGGTGTACGATTAATCCATGAAATAGGTACCTCCTTAACAGCATATCCCATAACCAAAGGCTGCAAACCTGTTTCAACATTAACAGCAAATCCAGGTTGAGATAGTTGCAGATTTGAAACTACTTCTTTTCTCAATAGCTTTAAATTATTAGTAACATCTCTAAATTTCCTTAGAAAAAGTAATTGAGCCAGTACATGAAATCCACGATTGGCTAATATCTTCTGAAAAGGATAATTTAAAAGAACACTTAGCCTCGAAAAGCGGCTACCAATAACAACATCATAACCTTTAACTGCTTCATCAAAAATTTCTTTTAATTCAGGAAGCAAGTGCTGAAAGTCGCAATCCATTGAAAGGATGTATTCACCTTCTGCTCTTTTAAATCCATCCCGAATTGCAAGACCAACGCCGTTTGGAGGGGTTCTGAAAATGGTTTTGATTTTATCATTTTTCTGGGAAAGCTTTCTTATAACTTCTGCTGTATTATCAGTGCTATTATCATCAACCAAAATAATTTCATGAATATATTCCTCATACATTTCATTAAGTTTATTCACAAGAGGTTCAATATTCATTTCTTCATTGTGACACGGAACTACAACAGAAATTTTATTTCGGAGCTCTTCATATTTAAATAAAGAAATCTCAGGCTTTTCAGCCATCCGTGGAGGTTTCTGCCCATGTATCAAAATTGAACCTGCCAGAGTCTGAAACAGCGGCACATTTTCCAGCACTACTGATAGATTTTTTAAAAACCAGGCAAGCGAAGGTGTAAGCGGTGCATAAACAAAATCATTATAGATAGCAAATACCCTTATAAATCCAATTTCAGACATTAATTCATAAAGATTTGGTCGGCTTAAAAGTTCTCTTGGATCCTTATTGCCAAAAATTTTCGATATAAACCGGCGAAATTTCAATATGATATTCCAAGGGTTACTTTCATAAAAAATAATTTCCCCGCCTGGTCTTAAAAGCTCATAAACTTTTTGTAAAAACCATGAACAATTTCTTTTATCCAAAAGGTCCATAGCAATTATGTAATCAAATTGCTTTCCTTTAAGGGAACCCGGAAAATCATCTATGTTGAAATATTCAACAGTAGAAGAGAAATCTTTATTTTGAAATTGATCATCAAAGGTAACTGAAACAATGGAAATTTCACCCGGAAAAATTTTGATAAGCTGTTCAGTAAAAATTCCTTTGCCTGCACCTATTTCTAAAATGGTTTGCCCCGGTAGCAGATGAACCAAATGTCTGAATGACTGAGCTCTCCAGAATAATCTCTCCTTATAGATGGGATCTCTGGTTAACCAATATTTATCGCGGAATTTTTCCCGTATTCCTAAAGTTTGTGTTGGTTTAGATATTTTGCCGAACGTAATATACCTTTTACTTTTATACTTTTAAGAATAAGTATTGCCCGTTGTAACCGCTGTGTAAAACTTTCCTAAATAAATCATTAAAAAATATATTAAGCAAAAATCTTTATCACAGTATATTCGAAATGAAGTGACATAAGATAATTAAAATTTATAAAAATTTTTAATCATTTCTAATAAATTCAGGCAGGTTTAGCTGTACCTTTTTTTGAAATTATATTTGCAATTGCTTCTGCTTCTTCCTTGTCAGGTAATTTATGATTGAATGAAGAGAATTCGGGTTTACAAATCATTGTTTGAGCAAATGGTTCAGTGAACTCTATATCAATTTTAAAGCCAGCGGTTTTTAATAAAGACCTTAAACAAGAAGGTGTTAAACCCCAGAACCAGTTTCCATAACCTTCTTCCGGAGTGAATTTATTTGAGATACCTGCCTGAAATTGAAGTCCTAAACTTTTAAGATTCCATAATTTTCTATTTTGTGCTGTTAACATGGGAAAATAAACTGCTGCATTTGGAAGTCCTCTAATTTCAGGGATTGTAGCTGTTCTTAATATTAATGTTTTTTTACAAATAGATCTTAAAGCGATTAATAAATCAAACGGACTGGGATGGTGATATAAAACTCCTGCGCAAAAAGCAATATCTACCGAACCAATTTTTTCTAATGTTTTAGGATTAGTTATATCACCAAGAATAAATTCAACTTTAGAAGCTCTCGCCGATTTTTTGTTTTCAAATTCAGGGGTAGGGCCAAAGACATCAACTCCCTTTATAATTGTTGCACCAGCTTCTTCGGCAATAAAAGCATACTCTCCATTAACGCCCCACATACATCCAATATCAACAAAGCTGTTACCATTCGAATAATTTCTGATTATATTGGGGAGGTGTGCATAGTCTCCAACTTTTTTGCCTCTCAATACATTCCAATTACGCCAGAGATGGTTTAAAGCAGGAATTTTTAAAAGAATAACTTTTAGTTTATAAAAATACATTGAACACAATGAGTTATTTTAAGAAAAATATTTTTTATTTAACAACGATTTTCTCTTCAGCAAAATCGGTTACTTTTAATTTTGCATTTTCTTTGACCGTTTGTCTTTTTCTTTTTTTAGACTTTAGAATCGAGCTCATATATGCCCAGGGACCAAGTAAGTTACCCCAAAGTTCGAGTAAGATCATTAAAATTGTATAATTACTCTTATTTGTTATTATTCTAATGCTTCGTGAGATATGAGCCATCGGTAATTCATATAATATTCTTGTTAGAGCCCGAAAATCTCCATCTTTTACCAGTGTTGTAAGATGGTAAGCAACATGTCCTTTGCTGTAAGCAAATATTTGTTTTCTCAGAGATTTCATAGTTCTGCGATGCTTGTGGAGAACAAAAGCATCAGGTTCATAAATTATTTTTTTACCTGATTTCAAAATTTTGTAAAACATATATGAATCCTCGCCTACACCTGCCGGCATCCCGGCTCCTAATGATTCAAGAAAATATCCGATTTCCGTGTCTGTAAAAATCTCTTTCTTAAAAGCAGCATTTGATGTTGCGCCTATCTGCCAGGTTGGAAGAGATAAAAAGCGGTACATTTCGAACCAGTGAGGGGTATACTCTTTTCTTTCAAATCCTTTACCAAGACCTCCATAAGTTTCAAAAAGAAATTGAGAAGCAGTCTCTATTTCAAATGGGAGAGTGTTACCAGCAACAGAATAAATATCGTTCCTATCAAAGTGTCTTATTAGATTCTCTAGCCAGTTCTGTGGAAAGATAACATCATCATCGGTTGTAATAATAATTTTTCCGGTGGCTGCTCTAATGCCAGCATTCCTGGCAAAGGAAAGACCTTTTTTGGTTTCATTAATTAATTTTACATCAGGAAAATTTCTTAAAACCGGTGGTGTTAAACCTGATTCGGGATTATTATCCACAATAACAATCTCAACAGTTCGCTCATATTTTTTTTCAGTTAATGATTCAAGACATGCTGTTAAATCATCAGGCCGGTCTAAAGTAGCAATTACTATTGAAACAGAAATTTCTTTGGGCAAAGTATGAGCGATATTTTCAGAAAGAACTAAATTTTTATAACTGGCTATCAGTTTGGTACGGGCTTCCCCATACCTGGCATCTTCAGCTTCAATTATTTTTATTATTTTATCAATTACAAGTTCTTTTAATTGATTAATATTTATGTTCTTAAAGTTATTGTTATAATCAAAACTTCCTAAGAGTTTATTATCTCTTAAAACAAAAATTCTTACCCCTTGGTAATTCTCCACATCTGATATTGGGTTTAGTTTTTTACTCAAGTCTAATGTTCTCACCGCAAAAAATTTTTTCTCCATACTATTTTCATCTTCTTCAGGAAGAGGAAAAAATCTGGAAGTATAATCAGCTTTACCGAAAGTTTCTTCTATTTCTTTTAATCTTTTCAGGGCTTTTTGATATCTGAATAATCCAATGAAAGAACCGATAAATTCTGTACGAATTAATTCGCACGGAAATTGTAAAGGTTTAAAGTATGATGCAAGCAATCTTATTACGTTCCAAGAAAAAAACCAATAGATGCCAAGTTTAATGAGTTGATAACTCTCTTTAGGGAAGGCGATTACATTTTTAATAATGAATGAATAGAATCCAATACCATGGTCGGTTAATTGCTTTTTAAGTTTTGAATATTCATTTCTATGCTTATGAAAAACGATGGCATTTGGGTCATACTTAAGCGTATAACCAAATTTCAAGACTCTGAAGAACATATCGAGATCACCGCCGCCATTAGTAACCGTTCCTACATCTAATGCATTATCAAAGAATCCAATCTTTTGAAAAATAGAAGTTCTAAATGCCATATTTGCACCAGTACCATATTGACCGGTACCATATAACGTC
>Ga0184639_10000341_pt1 | contig 17430 bp, 17 predicted proteins | sample PLM31_170_b2_FD_133155 | JGI IMG/M metagenome (GOLD analysis project Ga0184639, IMG submission 133155) | Groundwater sediment microbial communities from an aquifer in East River, Colorado, USA - PLM3-1_170_b2 | ecosystem: Environmental > Terrestrial > Soil > Riparian zone | place: USA: East...
ATACTTCGGGCGCACCTCGTCGAAGACGAGGGCGTCCGCCTCCCGGACTTGGCCGTTCGTCGCCCGGCCTCGACGGATTCGCGGAGACACCGGAAACGGGTCCGTCTGCAAGGCGACGCGGGCAAAACAGGCGAGGGCCACGGGAGCCGCGATGTTGGCTCCTGCGAGGGATCCCTGCCCGAGGACTTGCAGCTCGTACGTGTACACGGGGCCGCCAACGATTAGGGCGACGAGCCCCACGGAGAGCCAGAACGCATGGGGTGCGAACAGCGGGCTGGCGGATCGCGCGTAGATCGTCTCCGCGAGAGCATACCCGAGACACAGGACCAGAAATCCGCCGAGGACGTTTCCCTCGAAGGCGGTCGCAACGGTCCAGCCCTGGGAGGGGACGAGCCAAGCGAGGACCGGGACGGGAGCAAGGAGGAGGAAGGTGACTCCCCTCGGGCGCGGAAGCGTCTCTCCGTGGATCAGGCCGACGACCAGGATCGCGGTGAGTGCGTGGGCCACGAGAAGCAGACCCAACGTCACATCGTCGCGGACCTGCGTCAAGAGGCCCTCCGTCGTCCCGACGAAGGAGGCGCTGCCAACGAGGAAGGCGAGGGCGCACGCCATATACGTGGCCTGGAGCCACCGCCGCTGCCCTCGGACTGCGATGAGAGCCAGGAGCCATGCTTCCGCCGCGCAGCCGAGCAAGACCACCGCGGTGGTGAAATTCATCGGCTCACCGCCAGGGACCGGACCCGAAGGAGGGTGACGATATCGGAGGGACGCCAGCGCCACCGCGCGGTCCCGGCGTCGACCAGCTCGGTTGCGGTCCGGTATCCGGCCGAACGCGCGTCCTCGTCCGTGAGGTCCGAGAGGAATGCCCGCCGTGCGTCCTCGATGACGAGGCGAGCGAACTCGGGTCCCGTTTCGTACTTCGCGCGGAGCACGTGGCCGACCGGTGGGGCGATCAGCCCTTCGGATGGCCGGATGACCAGGCGGGCGACTCGCTTCAGGAGTCGATCGCCTTCATCGACGGTGAAGGTAAGCTCGCCGCTCGGCCGACCACGGGGAAGTTCCCCGGTCATCGCGAGCCGTGCCGCCCAGATCACGAGGAACGTGACGAAGCCGCCGACGAGGAGCAGGTTCGTGAGACCGATCTGGTAGAACGCGCTATGGAACCAGAAGCCGGCTACGAGGACGACGGAGATCAGGAAGAGGAAGACGGACCGGATCGCGAGGGTGCGAAGGCGATCGTCCATCCGATCACCCGATCGCCCGCGCGACCTCGAACCGCCCGTTCTCGAAGAGGAGCGTGTGCTCGTCGCTGTCCTGGTTCACGCTCCGCATCTTCACGCACTGCACGCGACGCTGGAACGCGGTGTCCGTGACCGGTTCGAGTCGCAGGTGGACGATCCCGTCGGAGAGGAATTCCTCTTCGATCGCAGTCGGCGACGCCTCGGGGCCCGGCTCTTCCGAGATCAGCAAGCTCGTAACCCCAAGGTCCCGCAGCCACTCGAAGAATCCGAAGGTCTCGGCCCGGCGGTCCTTGAATTCGAGGATCAGCTCGAGCGCGTCCCACGAGTCGACCGCGAGGAGCTGGAACTTCCTTTTCTTGCGCAACTCGAGAATCTTCGCCTTCAGGACCGCGCTGAGGGCCTCGCGCCGCGCGGCGGTCGCGTCCGTCATCGCGCCGGCCTTCGCGACCATCTCCTCCAGGTGCTCGCGCCCGCGACTCAGGTCGAGGATCGGGAGGACATCGGAGACCGCGGTCGCCTTCAGTCCGAGGGCCGCGATGTGCTCGAGTAGCCCGCCCGCGCTCTGCTCCAACGTCACATAGAGGCCCGGCGTCCCTTCGAGCGCGTTGTGATACAGGACGTAGTAGGCGAAGGATGACTTCATCGTCCCGCTCGCGCCTCGGATCAGGACGACGTGTCCCTGGGGGATCCCGCCCCGGAGGATGTCCTCGTCGAAGCCGCGGATGTGGGTCCTGACGAGCGCGCGCGCCATCGTCCCCTCTCATTGACTCATCGCGCGGGTGACGCGGAATCCGCCTTCATCGAGGACCATCGCGACGTATCCGGTCTCATGCTTCGTGCCCCGCATCTTCACGACTCGGAGGCGGCGTTGTGCCTCGACGTCGGAGACCATGTGGATCCGGAGATGGAGGACCGCGTCGGCGAGGAAGTCCTCGTCCCATCGACCCTGGAGGACGTGGCCCGCGATGAGCCAGTCGGGTCGCTCCGTGACGACGATGCTGGTGACGTCGAGGTCCCGCAGCCACTCGAAGAGCCGGTACATCTCCCGACGCCGATCCTTGAACTTCGCAAGGACCTCCAAGGCCTCAAGGGAGTCGATCAGGATCAGGTCGAGTCCCCGCTGCCCCTTGATTGAGCGGATGCCTCCCTCGAGGGCGTCGACCCAATCCGCCTTCTCGCCAAGCAGGTCTGCGGCGGTCCGCGGATCGAGGACGACGAGGGACCCTTTCGGCACTTCGAGCTTGAGGCCGATGGAACTCATCTGCTTCAGCAGGCTCGAGGCCCGTTCCTCGAGGCTCAGGTACAGACAGTGCAGCCCCTGCCGGGCCGCGTTGTGCAGGAGGATCGAAAACCCGAGGGAGGATTTCATCGTCCCCGGTGCCCCTTCGAGGAGGACAACATGTCCCCAGGGGATCCCCCCATCGAGGGTCTCATCGAGGCCTTCGACAAACGTGCGCACCCTGGCCGGCCGCTTGGAGGGAGCCGGCGACATCAGGGCCAGCGTCTTTCCGTGCGGCAAGGCAGTGACGGTTGGCGAAACGACTTGTTCTTCGTCGTCGCCGAGGGATTTTTCCATCTTCTCGAGGATTTCCGAATCCCGATTCGTCTCGCCGCCCTTCGTCACGGTTTTTTTCGGGGGGACCTCGGTCTTGATCGATCCCGTTCCCGGGACCCGTTGGTCCCGCAGCATCGCATCGATCTCGTTGCGCTTCGCGAGCGCGAGGCGATGGTCGGGGCGGAGGTCAAGGGCTTTATTGAGAGACCGAGCGGCGTCTGGGAGCTTCCGCATTCCGGCGTAGATGAAGCCCCGCTCCGCCCAGCTGTCCGCGTGATCGGGGTGAATCCGCGTCGCCCGTTCAAGGACGGCCGCGGCCGTCGGGAGTTCATCGAGGGACCGCAGGACGCGTCCCAGACCGAGCCACGCCTGCTCGTCTTTCGGGCTCAGCTCGAGAGACCGCAGGTAGGCGACAGCGGCCTTGTACGGTCGTTCGATCCGAAGGTAGGCTTCTCCGAGGAGGATCCACGGTCGACGGTCTTCGTCGTCGCGCGCGATCGCCTTCAGGAGCGGCCCGATTGCCTCCTCGAATCGCCGCTCCCGGAGGAGTGCGACTCCGAGGTCCAGCTGTTTTCCGAGGTCCCGTGCCCCTGGGGTCGTAGCATTCCGGCCCTTTGAGCGAACGTACGGCTTGAAGCGGTGTCCCTCTTCGTGGGCCTTCGCGCGGATCCGGTCCACGGCCGCCGCGATGACGTCGGAGTGGTCCTCGACCGGCGGATCCCGCGGAATGGGGGCCGAGGCGACCCGCGCCGGCGGGGTCTGCGAGGCCTGCGGGGCGGAGGTGGGCCGCTTGGCCTCCTCGCCGAAGACCGCCGTGAACACCTCGCCGCTCATCACCCGTTGCAGGAGGACGTTCATGGCCTCCGGGTTCGCCTCGGGGGCGGTCTCAAGCTTCCGCCCGCACGAGCGACAGTGGGTCGCGTCCGCCCCATTGAAGGACGCGCAATTCGAACAGAAGACTTGCGTGGGCATGCAACACTCCTATGGGCTGATCACGGAGGTGACTTGGAACCGACCCTCTTCGAACACGATGGCGCTGAAGCCGGTCCTGTGGTGGGATCCTCGCATTTTCACGATCCGAATCCGCCGTTGGACTTCGACGTCGGAGATCTGGTGCATCTTCAGTTCCATAATTCCGTCGGCGAGGAACGTCTCGTCGCGTCGGGGCTGGGGTGCCTCCAGGCCAAGGAACGGCGCGTCACTCGCGGCCTCCGCGAGGACGATTGTCGTCGCTCCGAGGTCCCGAAGCCATTCGAAGAACTGGAACAGCTCCGTACGCCGATCCCCGAACTTCGCGAGAACCTCGAGGGCCTCCAGGGAATCGAGGACGACGAGATCGACGCCGTCGATGTCCTTCCTCGTGGTCAGGGTGCGTCGGAGGAATTCCATCCACGGCTTCGTGGCGCTCTTGCCAATCTCCTTCTGGATCGTCCCGACATCGAGGATGTGGACATCGCCGCGAACCGCCTCGACGTCGAAACCCATCGCGGCCATCTGGTCCTCCAGGCTCTTCCGCGTCTGCTCGAGGGAGACGTACAGGCACTTCGCCCCGCGCTCCCGCGCGTTCCGATGGAGGATCGCGTAGCTCAGCGTGGACTTCATCGTGCCCGGGAGACCGGAGAGCAGGACGACGTGTCCGACCGGCAGGCCGCCTCCGAGGATCTCGTCAAGGCCGTCGATGTAGGTCGTGATCTTCTTCGTCTCCATTCACGCCTTCCTCCAACGAGACCGCGTGAGCGTGATCATCCGGAACCTCCCTCTCGGAGGATGTCCTCCACCCGTTTCGCGGCACGCTCCATCGCCATGAGGACGAGCCCGAGGTTCGCGTCGTGGTAGACGAGGGCGACGAGGAGGGCCTCCTCCCCGGCCCCGAGGCTGAGGAGCTTGCCATCATCCGACTCGACGATGGCCCGCACGAACCGCCCTTGGGCGAGCTGGACGGTCGCCATCTCCGCCGTCCCGACGATTGCGGCCGTCATCGCGGCCACGATTCTCGGATCGACCCCTTCCGGGAGGGTGTGAGTGACCACGAGGCCGTCTCGCCGGACGACCGCGGCGGATTTGATGTCCGTCACGTGGGAGAGCTCGTCGATCGTCTCCTCGAGGCGGTTCCAGAGGTCCGTCAAGCGGGCACCTCCTGAACCTGCAGGATGGCCGCAATCGACTGAGCTGCTCGGTCGACGCTCAAGAGGACGAGGCCCATGTTCGTCTCGTTGCGGAGCAACGTCACGAGGATCGCCTCTTCCCCTGCTCCGGTCGCCATCATCTTCCCGATCCGGGTGTCGACGATGCAGTGGTTGAAGCCGCCGAGGCCCATCTCGGCCGCCGCCATCTCGGAAGTCCCGACGATCGCCGCGGACATTGCGGCGATTTTCTTCGGGTCTGTGGTCTTCGGAAGCGCATGGGCGATTAGGATTCCATCCCGGCGTACGATCGTCACGCCCAGGAGGTCCGGAATCCGGCGGAGTTCTGCGAGGATCATCTGAAGCCGGGCCGTCACATCCGCTTGCATCTATCGCACCCCGATGATCATCTCGGCGAGCACGAGGAGGGCGTCTCGCACGCCCCGTTCCTCGGTCGCGACTGTGGCGATCACGGGGACGTCGGGGGCCAGCCCCATCCGGTGGGCGATGTCATCTGGCGCGAGCGCGCCCGGGAGATCGCTTTTGTTCGCGAGGACGACGTAGGGGATTCGCGGCCCGACGAGGTCGAGCATCTGCTTCGCCCGCGGGAGTTCGTCCGGATGGGTCGCGTCGATGACGAGGAGGACTCCGCTTACCTCCCGCGCGAAGATCTTGAAGATGAACTCGAACCGTTCCTGGCCCGGAGTCCCGAAGATCTCCGCTTCGATCCCGGTGACGTTCACGTTGCCGTAGTCGAAAGCGACGGTCGTCCCCATCCGCTCGATCGACACGGACCGCTCGGCGAGCGCCTTCACGACGGTCGACTTGCCCGCATTGAATGGGCCCGTCACGAGGATCCGCGGGAAGTACACGGTGAGGCCGATCAGATCCTTGAACGTGTACGGGATCCAGTTCGTCCGGATTCCGGCTTCCGCCATCTGGGAGATCCGCATCGAGTTCCGGACGATTCCGCCGCGCAGGGAGGACTGAAACTCAACGATGAAGTCGGACATCGCGCGGATCTCGACCAGTTCTTGCTCGAGGAGGGTCCAGTTGATGAAGAGGAAGCAGATCACGGCGCCATTCGCCCGGGCGGCCTCGATCAGCTCCCGCCACAGCCGGAGAACGTCCTTCTTGTCGAACCGATCCATGAGGAACTCCATGGAATCGACGATGATCCGCGACGGTCCCTCTGCCTCGATCGCGGCAGTGATCGCCTCGCGGATGTTCGCGAGGCTTCCGACGTCGGCGATCCGATACTTCTCCTGGCTCGGCAGGAGGAGCTGGCACGAGGTGGCGTCCACGAAGAGGAGCCTCGACGGATCCACGAGCCCGAACCGCTTCAGCTCCCCGCGGGCGAGCTGCGGAGCGCGGAAGAAGTCCACGTACAGGGACGTCTCTCCCGCCTTCGCTCCTTGCACCGCGAAGTTCTCGCCGAACAGTCGCTTCTCGGTCGGCTTGTCGCTGAACAGGAGGAGAGTGGATGGCCGCGGGAACCCTCCCTGGAGCCGGTCATCGAGGACCGGGATCCCGGTCTTCGCCCGCGGGCTCGTCGGGCGTGCGGACGCGGGCATCACAAGTTCACGACCACCTCCGGGAGGTGGATGAACGGCCGCCAAGCCGCGTCCACGCGGTATCCCCGCATGTGATGGATCCGGATCGCCCGGTCCATCGTGTCCGTGAAGCGCATCTCGACGACCCCGTCCACGAGAGATCGCAGGAGGTTCATCGTCAACGGTTCGTGGACGCCTTCCTGGACCGCGTAGAGGATGGATCCGAGGTTCGTCTTCGTCCGCGACGCGACGATCTGGAAAAACTTCGCGATCGCCTGAGTCGAGTTGTGGAGGAACAGGGTCGAGATGGTATAGAAGTAGATCCGAACGGGTGCGCCGAGCTCTTGTCCCGCCTTGCTCATCGCCATTCCGATGCCTTCGAGGTTGCTGAAGCTCGATACGAGGAACGTCTTCTTCGCCGCGGGCAACTCCGGACGGTCGGAGGAGGTGGCGGTGTAGCAGTCGACGAACACGAACGACTTCCCCTCGTGGGGCTCTAGGTCGACGCGCAGGGCTTTCGCCCGCGCACGGACCTCGTTTGGGTGAAGGTCCAGGCTCACGAACACGACCCGTTCACCGAGCCGTAAGTCCTCGCGGATTCGGGCCACCAGGTACTCGAACTTCCCGACCCCAGGCGGCCCGCTGAGGAGGATCGAGGAGTTCGTCGGGAAGCGGTCTTCCATTCACGTCACCCGCGTCCGGGCTTTCGCTCGGCCGTTCGATGGCATCGGCTGATTCCCTGGAGCGCGCGATGTTCCGTTTTGTCATATATAGGGCGTGCCTGTAGTTCTCAGGTCTGAGAATCCCAGTGCCATCCGGAGAAAAAACGGACCCCGTGCCCCCGACAAAAACATATAACGAAAGGGTCCCATGCGCCGCGGGATGCCCACATCCGCAGCGGAGTTGAGCTACCTCGAGAAGAGGGTCCTGCTCGCACTCGGGAAGCTCATGAAAGCGTCCCCGGAGGAGATCCGGGCCGCGGGCAAGTTCCGCGCTGTCGTCGAGGTCATGAATGCGGCCTCGTGGCTTCAGGCGAAGGGCCTTGTCTCGATGAAGGAACGGATCATGCGCTCGTATCGTCTCGCTCGTCCCGGCATCGCCCGCCGTTCGCTCCCGGAACGGAGGGCGTTGATGGCCGCGATAAAGGTCGGCGGAAAAATGCCGGTCCCGAAGCTCAAAGCCTCTTGCAAGTTCACCGAAGGAGACCTCGCGGTGGCGCTCGGCTGGATGCGCCGGAAGGGATGGGCGGAAGTCTCGAAGGGACCCGAGGGGAGCGTCGTGACGGTCACCCCCGCGGGGAAGTCCGCGGCCGATGGCAAGGGAGCCGACGAACTCCTCCTGGCCCGTCTCGCGAAGGAGGAACTTCCGGAGGACGCGATCGATCCGCGGATCCTCCGGGACTTGAAGTCCCGGCGGGAACTCGTGAAGGAACGGGAGTCCGTTCGGAGGGAAATTTCCCTCACTCCCGCGGGAGAGCGCATGCTCGCGGCCGGGCTCCCGCTTAAGGAGGAGGTCGCGCAACCGACAACAGACCTGTTGCGATCCGGCAAATGGCGGGAGGTCGATTTCCGGCGGTACGACACGAGGGCCTTCGCGCCTTTCATCCGGCCGGGGAAACGCCACGTCCTCGGAGCGTACATCGAGAAAGTCCGGAGAATCTTCCTCAGCATGGGCTACGTGGAGATCGATGGGGACTTTGTGCAGTCCGCGTTCTGGAATTTCGATGCCCTGTTCCAACCACAAGACCATCCCGCGCGGGACCAGCTCGACACGTTCTATCTGGCGAAGCCGTCCGTGTTACCGCTTCCCGAGAAGGAGATCGTCCGCCGCGTCGCCGAGTCACACGAGAATGGCGGTGGGACGGGCAGCACGGGGTGGCGGTACCAATGGGACCGTCGGGAAGCGGAACGGGCCGTCCTGCGGTCCCACACGACCCCGATCACGTTGAAATGGCTGATGGACCACCCGGATCCCCCTCAGAAGGCGTTCATCATCGGCCGCAACTTCCGCCCCGACGCGATCGATTGGAAACATCTGCCGGAGTTCCACCAGATCGAAGGCGTCGTCATGGAGGAGGGAGCGAACCTCGCGCAGTTGATCGGGACGATCGAGGCGTTCTACCGGCGGCTCGGTTTCACCCGTGTCCAGTTCCGCCCCGGATTCTTCCCGTACACCGAGCCGAGCATGGAACCCGAAGGGCAGCTCCCGGACGGGCGGTGGATCGAACTCGGCGGAAGCGGAATCTTCCGGCCGGAGGTGACTGCGCCCCTCGACCTGAAGGCGCCGGTCCTCGCGTGGGGCCTCGGGCTCGAACGGCTCATCATGGCGATCGAAGGGATCTCGGACATCCGGCAGCTATACCTGAGCGACCTGGACTGGCTGCGAGACCATCGAGCGGTCTTCTGAGCCCGCGCCACATCCCAATTGAGAATGCGGGGGGAATCTTTATTGTCTATTCGAGAATCTGCGGTGCTGGGTTTCCATGACGTCCGCCGCCGAAGCCGACATCTCCGCGGGCGAACAAGCCCTCGGTCAGCTCGACTACGATGCTGCATACAAGCACTTCGACAAGGCGACGAAGGCGGACCCGACGAGCTCGGTCGCTTTTTTCGGAAAGGCGGAAGCCGCCCTCGGCGTGCCGAAGGTGGAGGCAGAGAACATCCTCGCACTGTATAAGAAAGCGATCGAGCTGGATGGGGAGAATCCGCAGTACCGGGACGCGCTCGCCTCCTTCTGTGTCGACCTGGGTCGCTTCAACGAGGCGGAGGAACAGTATAACGCCGCCGCGAAGCTCGACGAAGAGAACGCGCCCTTCTACTGGTCCGAGTTCGCGATTCAATATGCGCGGAAGGCCCCCGTGATCATGGCGCAGTTCCTGGACGACAAGACGCGGGACATGATCCGCCAAAAGGCCCTCACGTACGCCCTGAAGGCGCTCGGCCTCGAGAAGGAAGACGCGAAGCGTCTCCTCTGACGTCCGTGCCTAGGACCGGACCCCCGGCGGGGATCGCCGGCCCACGCGGCATTCGATGCAGACGCTGGCCACGAGGTGCTCGTCGCAGGCCGGACGGCCGCAGGTGCGGCAGGCCATAAAGGTCGGTCGCTGGCAGATGTGACACAAGACCGCGACGGCCACGGCCCCGGCAAGGACGTGAGCGGCCATCAGGCTTTGCCGCGGTCGGCCGTGGTTAACATGTTAACCAGTCGCGCCGTCTTCGCGACGACCCAGGCGGTCACAACTTTCGCAGCTCGCCGAAGGTCGTCGACCGTTCTGCGAACGCATTGTGCTTGTGGATCGACTCCTCCGCCTCCGACTTCACGCGGACCCACGTCCCGTCGGGCATCTTCGGGTACCGCTTCAGAAGGCGGTCCAATACCCCTCGGACGACGTCCTCTACGAACTTCGGATTGCGGTGGGCCATCTCGACGAGGCGCGCCTCGTCCGGTCGCTTCAGGAGTCCATAAGTCGGAGCGGACAGCGAGTCTTCGACGAGATCAATCAGGTCGTCCGCCTCGATGTCGTGGCCCGGCGCCTCCTGCAGGATGACCGTGGTGCGGTTCCGCTGGTTGTGCGTGATGATTGGCACACCGTCTGGCCATCGTGCAACCTCCGGATGCTCCTTGAGGAGATCCTCCCGGACCGTCTCCATCGCACACGGGCACGCGGTCATCCCGACGACTTCGACTCCGATCGACCGTTCCACGTCGCGTGATCCGCGCCGCGCGTTCGCCCGCGCGACGAGACGATACGATTCGAGGGAGGTCCGGCCCCATGGCGACGTCCGCTCGAGGAAATAGTACGCCGTCGCCCACACCTCCGACGTCGTCGCGTAGTCGTGTCGCTTCAGGAGGGAGCGCGCGATCGTTTCTGTGAGCTCCTCGAGGCTCCCGACCGGATCCCGCACGGACCGGTCGACGACCTCGTTGATCGCCTCGAGATTGCGCGAGAGATGGGATCCCTTCTGATCCGGCGGAAGATCGACGAAGACATCCATCGTCGTGGTAAGGGTGACCTCGCGGCTCGGCCGGCGGACCTGGACGGGCTTCACGACCCCCGTCACGCCGACCTTGTTCAGCCGGAACGCGTTCGCGACCTTCTCTCCCTGCACATCCTTCGGGATCGGATCGACCCGCGCCGCCTTACGGTCCCGTCGGCTTAAAACTTGCCGCCCTCACACTCGAAGCGCCTTCCACTTCCCGCGTCGGAAGTGCGTCGTGATCACCACGGAGCGGTAGTAGTACTCGATGACGAGCGGGATCCAGACGCCGATGATTCCGAGCCCGAGGACGAATCCCAGGATCAGGCACAGGGGAAGGCGGACGAGGTACATCCCGCTCAGGGACGTGATCAGCGGGAACCGCGTGTCCCCGGCGCCGCGGAGCGCGCCGTCGATGGCGAAGAAGATGCCGACGGCGGGGATGCTCACCGCGTGGATCCGGATGAACGTCACGCTGTGGCCGACGACGACCGGGTCGGCGATGAAGACGCGAGCGATCGGCTCGGCGAGCGCGAAGATCGCCAAGGCCGTAAGCCCCATGACGACCACGGAGAACTTCGCGGCCTCCCACCCGCTCTTCTCGGCGGAATCGGGGTCGCGAGCTCCCAGATTCTGCCCCACCAGGGCCGTGGCGGCGATTGCGAAGCCGAATCCGGGCATGAATGCGAAGCTCTGAATGCGCAGTCCGATCTGGTGTGCCGCGAGGACCTCCGTCCCAAAGACGATAACCATCCCGACCCATGCGAGGAAGGCGACTTGGAGGAGGATCTGCTCGAGGGCCGCGGGCCACCCGATCCGGAAGATCCGCCGGATGGTCTCCATATGCACCCAGTCGCCCGAGAGATGCAGGCGGAGTCGGTGCGTTCCTCGGACCAAGATGGCAACGAGGACGATCGCCCCGATCACGTACGAGATTGCCGTTCCGATTGCGGCCCCCGGAACTCCGAGGCGAGGTACGTAGGCGTTGCCGAAGATCAGGTTCACGTTGATCCCGAAGTTCACGACGTTTACGAGGACGCCGATCCAAAGGGGCGTCACGGTATCCCCCGCTCCGCGAAGGGCCGCGTTCCCAAGGAACGCGAGGAACTGGAAGAATACGACGAGGGAGATAATCCGGATGTATGCTCCCCCGAGTCCGACGACCTCCGGTTCCGCGCCGAAGACCGAGAGCATCGGCTCTGCGAAGACGAAGCCGAAGACCGTGAGGGGGATCGAGAGGATCGCCCCGAGGACGAAACTCTGCTTCAGGACGTGGTCCGCCTGCTTGGGGTCGTTCGCGCCGATCGCGCGGGCGACGAGGGCAATTGTGCCGGCGGAGACGCTGATCATCACGCTGAAGAAGAGGAAGATGAACTGTCCTCCGAAGCCCACCGCAGCCACCGCGGCGGGCGCCTCCGCGCCGAGGGAACCGACCATGATCAGGTCGACCGTCGTCGTCAGTGTCTGGAGGAGGTTGGACACCATGACGGGCCAGGCGAGCCGGAAGACGGACGTCCGCGGCATGTTCGCGGACGCGTCCGCCGTCCCCCCGACCATGCGCGCCTCGATTCGCCCGTCGCTCTTAGTCCCTTCGTTTCACGCCTCTCCGATCACCTGGACGATCACCTCGCGGCGTCGCGGCTTGTTGTCCAACTCGAGGAAGATGACCTGTTGCCAGGTCCCGAGGGCGGCGCGTCCGTCGATGATGGGCAGGGTGAGGCTGGGTCCCAAGAACGCCGCACGGACGTGGCTGTGGCCGTTCCCGTCCTGCCAGCGGCGCTGGTGGCCGTAGGAGATGCCCAGCGGGAACAGTCGCTCGAGGGCCTTCGGGATGTCCTCCTCCATGATGCCGGGCTCGAACTCGTTCGTGATTATGGCGCTCGTACTCGACGGGGTGAAGACGCACGCGAGCCCGTTCCGCACGCCGGATTTAGATATCGAGGCAGTCACACGGTCCGTGAGGTCGAATGCCTGCACCCCGCCTGGGGTCTCGAGGCGTACGATGTCTCGAAAGGCGACCATGCCCAGGCAATTGCGTGGCAATGAAAAACGTTGCACCCCGGCCTTGTTTCATCAAAGAAAGAGGTCGCGAGGGCCGACCGCCGCCTTTCGGCGGGGCCGCCCGAAGCCCTCGCGGGTGGGCGTTGGTTGGGGGGAGGATTTCTTTTGATCGTGTCTCAGCGGAGGCCGATGAAGCCCTGCTCGTCGAACGCGACAGGACCGAGGTCCCAGGAGGCTTGGACGGTCTCCGGCGGCTGCACCTCGACGTGTATGGCGTGGTTGTTTTGCTCCTCGATCTCTCGCGCGGTGTTCTCGATTTCCTCGGTCAACGTTGACAGATACGAGCGGCTCAGGTGGTCCACGACGCCCTTGACGATCGTGACGACCATGCAGCCGATCACCTGCATCGCCTCGTTGAAGGATAGCTGGTCCGCAAACCGGTCGAGGGAGTTGTTGTCCAGGACGATCACGCTGTCCGTCTCCCGGCGGAAGTCTTCTAGGCCTTGTCGGGCGATCTCGCTCCGGCCCTCGACCTCGAAGGGGAGGATTGCGATTCCCACGGTCACGGCGCCGTTCGCACGGGCCGCGCGCGCGACGACAGGAGCGGCACCCGTGCCGGCCCCGCCGCCCAGTCCCGCGACGACGAAGACGATGTCCGATGACAGGGAGGCGCGGAGGGACCCTTCCTGGTCCTCTGCCGACGTGCGGGCCGCGACGACCGGGTCGTCCTCTCCCACATACGGGAGGAGGATCTTCACGTCGCATTCCGCCTTCGAGAGGCCCGCGGGGTCTGTGTTCACCGCAATCGTCTCGACGCCCTTCACATCCGTGTCGTAGAGCGCGCTCACCATCTTGCCGCCCGCCCCGCCGACCCCGACGACCGAGATCTTCGGGTCGACTGCGTCCTCGAACAGGCTGCTGATGACCTCGTCCACGTAGTCCTTGGGTACCATTTGTGTCCGGCCTCCACCTTATCGTCCGACGGATCGAGGGAGGCCAGAAGGCAGCTCTCTCCACTGAAGGCGTGCATCCCATCCCTTCATGACAGGTTCCATCCCGTTCTCTTCTCCCTGCGTCTTGGAGATGACTCCCTTCCGGCGTCCGCCACGCCCGTCGGCGTCATGGCGGGATGACCCCATGCTTGTCGCCCGTCGAGACCGAGACCACTTTGCCGGTCATCTTGTCGACTTCCTGCTTGTGGTCCTGAATCTCCTTCACCCGCTCCCGCGTGAACCACTCCTCGATGCTGCGGACGATCGCATGCTCCCGACTCAGGAAGTAGCCGTCCGCGACGAGGTGGTCGACGAGGTCGAGGTAGTATCGCGGGATGCGGATCGTGACCGCGTTGCCGCCGTCCCGGATCGTCTGGATGTACGCCTGGACCGCCTCGCGGACCAGTCGCGAGCGATTCCCGTACGACGTGTTCTCTTTGAGGAACCCGTCGATCAGCTCGAGGTTTTCCTTCTCGAGCCGCAGCGTGATCCGCTCGTTTTCGTCCATCCCAGAGCCCTCGCCTCGAACGCGGGAACGGGTATGACGAGGTCATACACCACTCCACCGTTTCTGGCGTGTCTTAGCGCCGTATCCTGATGGACACTACATATACTCTTTGTCAATTGTCATACGACGTAGGACAACGACCCTCCATCGCTCCGTGCACGTGGGTCCGAAACCGCCCTCGAATTTTTATTTCGTATGCCAGATAGAAGACACGGATTGTCGGCGAGAAAAACCGGGCTCGGATCCCGTCGCACACCGCGAAAAGCTTTACGAGAACGGGTCCTATCTGCGGCCGTGGCCCGGAAGAGGTCCGCTCGCCGCCCCCCGCGAGGGACCCGCAGCCGACGTCGAGTTTCTCAGAAATCAGGGCGCCGACCTGGGCGAAAACGAAGGAGCACTCCATCCCCGCAATCCGGGAGGAAGAAACTGCGCGCGCGCCCGCGCGCCCGCGTGGCCCCGAAGCAACCCGCCGCGAAGCGGGGTCCAGGGCCTCACGAGATTGATTTGCGGCAGATCGCGGCGAAATGGCAGTCCGCATGGGACGAGGCCCGCCTCTTCGAGGCCCGGGCGGATCCCGCGCGCCCGAAATGGTTTGCGACCGTCCCGTATCCTTACATGAACGGGTACCAGCATCTGGGATTCGGGACCTCCTTCCTCCGCGCGGAATTCCAGTCCCGGTACCGCCGGATGCTCGGATACAACGTGCTCCACCCGCAAGCCTTCCATTGCACTGGCCTGCCAATCCTGGGTGCCGCGAAGCGCGTGGCGGAAAAGGAGCCGAAGCAGTGGGACATCCTGCGGAAAATGGGGATCCCGGACCGCGAGATCCCGAAGTTCGCGGACCCGATGCACTGGATCGAGGTCTTCCCCGCGGCGGCGATCGAGGACCTGAAGGGCCTGGGCGCGGCGGTCGACTGGACGCGGTCGTTCATCACGACGCCCCTGAATCCGCCGTATGACGCGTTCGTCCGTTGGCAGTTCCACCATCTGAAGGACGGGGGCTACGTGAAGATCGACAAGCACCCCGTGATCTGGTGCCCCAAGGACCAGGCCCCGATCGGAGACCATGACCGCCTCGAGGGGGAGGGCGAGACGCCGGTCGAGTACACGCTCCTGAAGTTCCCCCTCGCGGACGGACGGTTCGTCGTCGCGGCGACGATCCGGCCGGAGACCGTGTTCGGCCAGACGAACCTGTGGATAGACCCCGAGGCGCCGTACGTGGTCGCGAAGGTCGGCGAGGAACGGTGGATTATGAACGAGCTCGCGGCGAAGAAGCTCGCCGAACAAGGCCGGGCCGTGTCCATCGACTCGAGGATCCGCGGCGCGGAGCTTGTCGGCAAGGATGCGGTCGGCCCCGCGATCAACCGCGCGATCCCGATCCTGCCGGGGGCCTTCATCGACCCGGGACGGGGCACGGGGATCGTCACGAGCGTGCCCTCCGACGCACCGGACGACTTCGTCGCGCTGCGGGACCTGCAACGAGACGACGCGTTCCTGGCGAAGTACCGTCTCGATCCGGAGCGGATCCGGGCGATCAAACCGGTCCCGATCATCCGCACGCCCGGCTGGGGCCCGTTGCCCGGAGTCGAGATCGTGGACCGGCTCGGCATTCGGGATCAGCGGGACCGGGAGAAGCTCGAGCAGGCGAAGGCCGAGGTGTACAAGAGCGGCTTCTACCACGGCGTCCTCAATGAGAACTGCGGCCCCTACGCGGGGATGCGGGTCGAGATCGCGAAGGAAGAGATCCGGAAGGAGCTCGTGTCGAAGGGCCAAGCCGACCTGATGTACGAGCCGAGCGGCGAGGTCGTCTGCCGGTGCACGACTCGAGCGATCGTGAAGGTCGTCGAGGACCAATGGTTCCTCGCCTACGGCGATCCGAAGTGGAAGGCGACGGTCCATGAGGCGATCGCCTCGATGGAGCTGCATCCGGAGACCCTCCGGAAGTGGCTCGACTACGTGATCGACTGGCTCCGGGACTGGCCATGCACCCATCACCGCGGCCTCGGCACGATCCTCCCCTGGGACTCCGACTGGGTGATCGAGAGCCTGAGCGATTCGACGATCTACATGGCGTACTACACGATCGCCCATGTCTTGCAGGGAGGCGCGCTCCGCTCGCGGGTGCCCTGGGCCGGGCGACTCGATGACACGTTCTTCGACTACGTCTTCTTCGGCAAGGGCGAGGCGAAGACCGTCGCGACCCGCCTTTCCGTCGACGTGAAGGTGATCGAGGACCTGCGTGGGGAATTCACGTATTGGTATCCGTTCGATCTCCGGAACACGGGCAAGGACCTCGTGCAGAACCACATGGCCTTCTGCCTGTTCAACCATGCCGCGATCTTTCCGAAGGAGCATTGGCCTCGAGGTTACGGCGTGAACGGGTGGGTGCGACTCGCGGGACGGAAGATGTCGAAGTCCCGCGGGAACACGTGGTACATCCGAGAAGCGTTGCGGGAGTGGCCCGCGGACGTGATCCGACTCACGGTCGCCAATGCGGGGGACGGGCTCGACGACCCGAACATCGACACGGACTTCGCGGAGACCGCGGGGGCCCGGCTGAGAGAATGGTTCCGGTTCTCGACCACGAAGCATCCGACCCGCCGGGAGAAGCGCGGGATCGATGCGTGGTTCCTGAGCATGTTGAACCGGGCCGTGGAGTCGGCACGGGCCGCGATGGCGGAAATGAACTACAAGGCTGTCCTGCGCCACGGGTATTTCGACTTCCAGTCCGCGTGGTCGTGGTATCTCCGGCGGTCCGAGGGACGCCCCCATTCCGAATCCTTGCAGCGGTTCGTCGAGGTCCAGACAGCGATCCTCGCTCCGTTCACTCCCCACGTGACGGAAGAGATCTGGCATCGGATCGGCCGCGCCGGGTTTGTCGTCGATGCGTCGTATCCGGAAGCACGGACCGACGAGATCGACCCGCGGGCGGAAGCCGCGGAAGCGCTGCTCCAATCGACGTTGGCCGACGTTCGCGAAATCCTGAAGGTGACGGGGATCGCCCCCAAGCGGATCGCGTTGTACACCGCGGCGGAATGGAAGGCCCGCGTGCACGGAATCGCACGCGGCCTCGCGAAACAGGGCAAGGTCGCCATGAACCTCCTGATGGAAAAGGCCCTCGGGGAGCCCGGGATGCGGGAACGCGCGAAGGAAGTCGCCGCGTACGCCAAGCAGGTCGCGGAGGACCTGAAACACGCGCGCGTCGAAGACCTGGAGCGGCTCGCCTCGATCGACGAGTTCGCGATGTTCCGGGAGAACGTTGGGTTCCTCGGAAAGGAACTCGGAGTGAAGGTCGAGGTGTACCGATCCGACGATCCGGACCGCTGGGATCCATCGAAGAGGGCGGATCGCGCGGTCCCAGGTCGTCCCGCGATCTACGTGGAGTGAGATCATGCGGATCGCTCGGCCCCGGAAGCCGAATGTGCCCTTCAAACGGAAGCGCCGTCCGCCTCCGCAGGCGACGAAGCTCCTCACGTACTC
>Ga0184639_10000342_pt1 | contig 17402 bp, 21 predicted proteins | sample PLM31_170_b2_FD_133155 | JGI IMG/M metagenome (GOLD analysis project Ga0184639, IMG submission 133155) | Groundwater sediment microbial communities from an aquifer in East River, Colorado, USA - PLM3-1_170_b2 | ecosystem: Environmental > Terrestrial > Soil > Riparian zone | place: USA: East...
GGCCCTGCTCGTCTACCTGCAGCCGGACCTCGGCACGGCGCTCGTCTTCGTCGCCATCTTGTTCGGGATGCTCTTCATGAGCGGGGCAAGCATCGGCTGGATGGCCCTGCTCACGGGCGCGGCGATCGCCCTCGCGCCGATGGCGGTCGGCGCGCTCCAGGAGTACCAGCGGCAGCGGCTCTTCTGCTTCCTCGATGCGTCGGCCGACCCGCAGGGCGCCTGCTACCAGCTGGTGCAGGCCCTCAACGCCGTGGGATCAGGGGGCTGGCTGGGGCAGGGTCTGACGGCGGGGCGGCAGAACCAGCTCGGCTTCCTGCCCGTGCAGTCGACCGACTTTATCTTCACGGTGGTTGCGGAGGAGCTGGGCTTCATCGGTGGGGTGGTGCTGCTCAGCCTCTTCGCGCTGCTCGTATGGCGGGTCCTGCGCATCGCATGGGGGGCGCAGGATCTGCTCGGCATGACGGTGGCTGTCGGCGTGGGCAGCCTGCTGCTCTTCCAGATCACCGTCAACGTCGGGATGGTGACCGGGATCATGCCGGTGACCGGCATCCCCTTGCCGTTCGTCACCTACGGCGGCTCGTCGATGATCTCGTTGCTCTTCGGCCTCGGCATCCTGCAATCGGTCCGGATGCACGCCTGGAAGCCGACCTTCTAGGGACCAGCGACAGCAGGTGCCTCCGGCTTCGGCATCAGCTCGGCGTGAGCGCCGAAGACGGTGTCCAGCGCTGCCTCGGGAGGCTCGTCCGCCAGTCGCTGGAAGGTATAGCGGTACAGGTCACGGCCGACGGCCACGACAGGAGCGGCCAGGATGGCACCGCCGATGCCGAAGAGGGCTCCGCCGACAACGAGGGCCACGATCAGCACCGCCGGATGCAGCTCGACCGCATCGCCGAGGATCTTGGGCACCAGGAGGTTGTTCTCGAGCTGCTGAATGGCCGTGTAGAGGATCACGGCGGCGATGGCGGCAGCCGGGCTGATCGTGATCCCGACCAAGATGGCCGGGATGGCCGCCACGATCGGGCCGATGATCGGGAACCACTCCAGCACGCCGGCGATCAGCGCCAGGACCAGGGTGAAGGCTCCGAACTCGCGGAAGCCCGCCAGCGTCAGGGCGGTCAGCCCGACGGCCGTGGCGACGAAGATGGCGACCCCCAGCAGCAGCTGGCCGCGGACCCAGCGTCCTCCTACGCGGGCCAGGATGGCGAGGATGTTCTCCGCGTCCGAGCGCCAGTTGGGCGGGACCAATCCGGCGACGGCCCGCGGCAGCCGCTCCCGGTCCCTCAGCGCGAAGAAGAGCCAGACCGGGATGACGATCAGGCCGATCACGAATCCGATCGTGCGCAGCAACGTCCCGAGCGCGGGGCCCAGGAATTCGCGGAGCGCCGCTCCGAAGGCCGTCTCCGTGCGCGCGATCGCCGCGTCGAGCGCCTCGCGCAGGTCGACCGGGAGGGGAAGGGAGCGGTACCACGCATCAAGGCCGCTCTGGAGGTCGCCGATGGCGGCGCCCAGCTCGGGCAGGCGCGCGATGAAGTCGCGCGCCTGGATGGCGATCGGCGCGAGGGCGAAGGTGGCGAGAGCCCACACCAGGGCGCCCACCGCCGCGTACGAGATGAGAACGCCCCCCCAGCGAGCCACTCCTCGGCGCTCGAGGAAGGTGACCAGCGGATCAAGCACGAACGCCAGCGCCACGCCGATGATGAAGGCGGGCAGCGCGCCACGCGCAGTCCAGAGGAGCCAGCCCACCACCAGGGCGGTCGCGGTCACGAAGAGGCCGAGCCGATGGCGGCGGACAGCCCCGATCAGGTCGCTCACGATGGACATGCTACGGGACGGCTGCGGCTGGCCGTCCCCGAGACTGAGCGCTACCATCGGGCCGACCGATGACCACCAGAACCCCGGAGCAGCCACGCCAGCGATGGCAGCTGCTCTTCGTCCGCCGCCACCCGGCACTGCGCATCCGCCAGGCCGAGCTGCTCGCCGAGTTCGAGCGCGCGTTTCGCGAGGCTGGACTGCCGCTCGCCCAGTCCAACGCGCAACGCCCGCGTCCGCGGCTGAAGTTCGCGGCGAACCTGCCGGTCGGCATCGAGCTGCGCGGCGAGGTGCTGGATGCCTACTTCGACGACCTGGTTCCGATTGGTCGGATCCAGGCCGCCGCTGCGCTGCTGCCGGAAGGGATCGAGGTGGTCGATGCGCGCGAGGTGTGGCACGGCTTTCCGTCGGCAGCCTCCCAGCTGCGCGCCGCGGAGTACGAGATCGAGGTGCGCGGCGGCCCCGAGCTGACGAGCGACGCCCTGCGCGGGGCCGTGGTGCGGCTGCTGGCCGCGCGCCAGCTTCCCGGCAAGCGGCGGCGCGGCGAGAGCGAGCGGCGCGCCGACGCCGGCCCCCGTGACCTGCGCCCGCTGCTCGAGGATGCCGAGGTGCTGGAGGTCGACGAGGAGTCGGGCCGCGCCCGGCTGCGCCTGGTACTGCGGCTCGACGCGAGCGGGGCCGGACGCCCGGAGGACGTGGTGGGCGCCCTGGACCTGCCATTGCGCGCCGGCGCCGCGGTCCGCACCCGCCTCCTCTTCGTTGACACCCCTCCCATCGCCCGGTAGACTCGCCGTCCCGCGGGCTCCCTCGTCTGCCCGCTTCGCCGTGCATCGGTCCCGCCTTGGCAGCGGGTCGCGGCGATCGTCAAGCCGCCCTGGAGAAGATCATGTACGCCGTGGTCAGCAGCGGCGGAAAGCAGTACCGGGTCGAAGCCGGCAGCACGCTCACGCTCGAGCGGCTGGCGGGCGAGCCGGGCGCGTCGTTCACCTTCGATCGCGTCCTCCTGATCGGGGACGGCGATGATGTGACCGTGGGCACGCCCGTGGTCGCGGGCGCATCGGTAAGCGCAACCGTCCTGGGCGAGGCGCTGGGTCCGAAGCTCGTCATCTTCAAGTTCAAGCAGAAGGTCAAGTACCGCCGTCGCACCGGGCATCGGCAGCATCTGACGCGCGTCCGCATCGACGCGATCAACCCAACCGAGGCTGTCGCGGTCGAGGCTCCGAAGGCCAGGCGCGCGGCTCGTCCGCGGGCGGCCAAGCCCGAGGCTGGTGACGCAACACCGGCGGTCCCAGCCGCCGAGAAGCCGAAGGCCCGCGCCCGCCGAGCGCCGAAGGCGAAGCCGGCGGCGGAGAAGTAGCGAGAAATGGCACACAAGAAGGCCGGCAGCTCGAGCCGGAACGGTCGCGACTCGGAGGGGCAGCGGCTCGGCGTCAAGCGTGGCGACGGGCAGCAGGTGCTCGCCGGCACGATCATCGTCCGACAGCGAGGAAGCACCTTCAATCCCGGGGAGAACGTGGGGATGGGGCGCGACTACACCCTCTTCGCCACGAGCGACGGCACCGTCAAGTTCAATCACCAGACCCGCCAGAAGAAGCGGGTGAGCGTCGTCAGCGCCGAGCATCCGGCGGCCTAGGACGACGTCGAGATCCAGGAGCCATGCCGTGAAGGCCGAGATTCATCCGCAGTACCATCAGGCGCAGGTCCACTGCGTCTGCGGGACCACCTTCACCGTGGGGTCGACCGTCGAGTCGATCCGCGTCGAGGTCTGCGCAAATTGCCATCCGTTCTACACCGGGACCCAGAACATCGTCGACACCGCCGGCCAGGTCGAGCGGTTCCAGCGACGCATGGAGCGCTCGAAGCGCTAGTCGGCCGATGCGCCGCGCCCTGACCGGTTGGCGGGCGCGCCTCGCCCCGCACCTTCTCTTCCTCGTCCCCGAGCTGCTCGTCGCGGCCGGGCCGTTCGTCATCACCTCGGCTGCGCGCGCCGGCGAGCGGCCGCGCTTCCGAATGCCCGACTTCTTCTACGGCGGCCAGGCCCTGATCGAGGGGGTGATGATGCGCGGCCGAACGACGGTCGCGATGAGCGTCCGCCCTCCCGACGGCGAGATTCGCACCTACAGCGAGCCGCTCCCCGCGGCGCTGGCACGCGGGCGCTGGGCGAAGGTGCCGTTCGCCCGTGGCGTGCTGGTGCTGTACGAGGCGCTGGTCATCGGTACGCGGATGCTGATGCGGTCCGCCGCGATCGCTGCGGAAGGGGAGGACATCCAGATCGGGAAGGGAACGATGGCCGTCACTATGACCATCTCGATCGGCTTCGCAATCGGGCTCTTCTTCGTCTTGCCCCTGGTGCTGTCAACGTTCGCGGAACGGGCCACCACCAGCGACCTGCTGGCGAACCTGGCTGAGGGTGGCATCCGGCTGGTCGTCTTCGTGGCATACATCTGGCTGATCGGCAGGGTGGCGGAGATACGGAGGGTCTTCGCCTACCACGGCGCCGAGCACAAGGCGATCAGCGCGCACGAGGCCGACCGGCCGTTGACGCCGGATGAGGTCGATCGCTTCAGCACGGCCCACACCCGCTGCGGGACAACCTTCCTGCTGATCGTGGTGGTGATCAGCATCTTCTTCTTCAGCCTCGTGCCGCGCAGCGGCGTGCCGTTCCCGGTCCTCTTCCTGTCCCGCATCGTGCTGGTGCCGGTGATCGCCGCGTTCGCGTACGAGCTGGTCCGCTTCGGGGCGAGGCATTACGGAAATCGGCTGGTGCGCGCCGTCTATGCGCCGGGCCTGTGGCTGCAGTCGCTCACCACCCGACCACCCGACCGCGGCATGCTGGAGGTCAGCATCGCCTCGCTGGAGTCGTGCCTGGCCTCCGATCGCGAGGCGGCCACGGCGGCGAGCCGATGATCGACCGCCTGCGCGAGATCGAGGCAAGCTACGACGCTGTCGTGCAGGAGATGTCCAGCCCCGCGGCGGCGAGCGATCTTGCGCGGCTGCAGGTCCTCGGACGTGAGCAGGCACGGTTGGAGCCGATCGTGAGTGCGATGCGCGCCTGGTTGGCGGTCCGCGAGCAGCTGGAGGCGACGCGCACCATGGCGCACGACCCGGACGAGGAGCTGCGCTCAATGGCGCGCGAGGAGGCGGATGCGCTCGAGGCTCGCGAGCGCGCCCTGGAGGCCGAGCTGCGCCGTCTCCTTGTGCCCCGCGACCCGAATGACGACCGCGACGTGATCCTGGAGGTGCGCGCCGGGACGGGCGGCGACGAGGCGGCGCTCTTTGCCGGCGACCTGTTCCGGATGTACGCCCGCTATGCCGAGCGACGGCGTTGGCGCCTGGAGCTGCTCTCGGTGAGCGAGGGAGCGAGCGGCGGCGTGAAGGAAGCGATAGCCGAGATCGCGGGCCACGGCGCCTACTCGCGCCTGAAGTACGAGAGCGGGGTGCACCGCGTGCAGCGCGTGCCGAGCACGGAGGCGGCGGGCCGGATCCACACCGCCACCGCCACGGTGAGCATCCTGCCGGAGGCGGACGAGGTCGAGCTGCAGATTCCCGAGAAGGACCTGCGGATCGACGTGTATCGGTCCAGTGGGCCCGGCGGGCAGAGCGTCAACACGACCGACAGCGCGGTGCGCATCACTCATCTGCCGACCGGCATGGTAGTCGCCATCCAGGATGAGAAGAGCCAGCACAAGAACAAGGCCAAGGCGCTCGCCGTCCTCCGTGCCCGGCTGCTGCAGCTGGAGCAGGCGCGTCAGGCCGAGGAGCGTGGCGAGCAGCGGCGCTCGCAGGTCGGGAGTGGCGATCGGGCGGAGAAGATCCGCACCTACAACTTCCCGGACGACCGCGTCACCGACCATCGGATCGGGGTCACGGTGCACAACCTGCCCGGCCTCCTGGAAGGGGAGCTGGACCGCGTGATCGAGCCGCTGGCGGAGGCGGACCAGGCGGCCAGGCTGGCGCGGATCGGGACCGATGGCCCGCGCTGAGCCGGGTTCTTCGGCGCTGCTCGGCGGATCGACCGCCGCCGGGTCGGTGGCGGGTGCGACGGCCATCCTGCGCGGGGCAGGCATCCCCACCCCGCGCCTCGACGCCGAGCTGCTGGTCGGCCACGCCCTCGGGCGCGACCGCGCCTGGCTGCACGCCCATCCCGACGCCGAGCTGGACCCGGCAGCGGCGCGCCTGCTGGCCGGCTGGGTGGAGCGTCGGGCAACCGGCGAGCCGGTCGCCTACATCCGCGGCTTCAAGGAGTGGCTCTCGCTGCGCATCGCCACCGATGCGCGGGCGCTCATCCCGCGCCCCGAGACCGAGCTCCTGGCCGAGGCCGCCATCAGCGAGATCTCCGCGCGGCTGGTGCGCGACGACGCCCCGTTGCAGGCGTGGGATGTCGCGACCGGGAGCGGAGCGGTGGCCCTGGCCGTGGCGCTTCGATTTCGGACGGCGATCAGCCTCGGCAGGCTCCAGCTTGCGGCCAGCGACCTGTCCGCCGAGGCGCTCGAGCTCGCCTCCGAGAACCTCGCCGCCCATCGGGTCAGTGGCCTCGTCACGCTGGCCTGTGGCGACCTGCTGGAGCCGGCGGTGGCAGCCGCCCGGGGCATCGACCTGCTGATCGCCAACCTGCCATACCTGACAAGCACCGAGGCGGAGGCCACGGGCGGCTCCATCGACTGGGAGCCTCGCGGTGCCCTGGACGGTGGTCGCGATGGACTCGACCTGCTGCGCCGCCTGATCGTGGCGCTGCCCCAGCGCTTGAGTCGCGACGGCGTGGCGCTGCTCGAGATCGGTGCCGGCCAGGCGGATGCCGTTCGAGCGCTGGTGGCGGCGCTCGACGTCCGGACCGCGGTCACGACGCTGCGCGACCTGTCGGCGATCGAGCGCGTCGTCCGTGTCGCGCTTGTTTGACCCGGCCCTCGGTCCCGATGCCTGACCGCCTCTCCCCGGATGCCGAGGGAATCGGTCGGGCGGCCGCCCTGCTTCGCGACGGGGAGCTGGTTGCGTTCCCGACCGACACGGTCTATGGCCTCGCCTGTCGCACCGGTGACGCCGAAGCGCTGGCGCGCCTCTTCGCGGCGAAGCGCCGGCCGGCGGAGAAGGCGATCGCGTGGCTCGTCTCGTCGCTGTCGGAGGCACTCGACCGCGGGTACGTGGCTGATCCGCGCGCGCGGCGGCTCGCCGACCGCTTTTGGCCCGGAGCCCTGACCATGGTGCTGCCGGCGGCCGATGGGTCGGGCCCCCAGGCATTCCGCGTGCCGAATCATCCGGTGGCGCTCGCCCTGCTGGCCGCCACGGGGCCGCTCGCCGTTTCGAGCGCCAACCGCTCCGGGGAGCCGGAGACGCGGGACGTGGACGACGTGCTGGTCGCGTTCGCCGACTCGGACGAGCCGGCGGCGATCGTCGACGGCGGGCGGATCGGGGGCGGGGTCGCCTCAACGGTCCTCGACATGAGCGGTCCCCGGGCGCGGCTTGTGCGGGAGGGGGCCGTGCCCCGCGCCGAGCTCGAGCAGGTGATGGGGCCGATAGACTAGCGGCGCCATGCGCGTCGCCATCGGCTCCGACCACGCCGGGTTCGCCCTGAAGGGCGAGCTGTGCACCCTGCTCGACGAGCTCCGGGTCGAGTACCGCGACTTCGGCACCTTCTCGCCCGAGACGGTCGACTACCCCGACTTCGTGGCCCCCGTGGCACGTGCCGTGGCGCGCGGCGACTTCGAGCGCGGCATCGTGCTGGGCGGGAGTGGCACCGGCGAGGCGATCGTCGCCAACAAGGTGCGCGGCATCCGCTGCGTGCAGGCCACCAACCCGGTTGTGGCGCGGCTGGCACGCGAGCACAACGACGCGAACGTGATCGCCTTCGGCGCGCGGATCGTGGGGACGGAGGTGGCCAAGGCCTGCCTGCGCGAGTTCCTGGCCGGGGAGTTCCAGGGGGGTCGGCACGTCGCCCGACTGGACAAGCTCGCTCGCATCGAGGCCGAGGAGGCCGGGCGCTGACCCTCGTCCTGGATGACGGCGAGCGCCGACGGCTCGATGGCGGGGAGGGCGCAGGGGTCGCGCTCGCGATGCGCCTGGTGGTCCGCGCCGCGGAGGCGCTGGGCGCCGAGCGGCTGATCCCGATCACGGGCGCCCATGTCGACTCGTGCCTCTACCACGGAGAAGCCACGATCGATTTCGCCGATCGCCTGGTCGATGGCGGGGCGCAGGTCGCGGTACCCACCACCCTGAACGTGGGCGCGCTCGATCTTCTACACCCCGAGCTGTGGCGCGGAGACCCGCGCACCGCCGAGCGCGGGCGACTGCTGATGGAGCGCTACCGGTCCCTCGGGTGCCGGCCGACCTACACCTGCGCCCCATACCAGCTTCCCTTCGCGCGACCGTCCCTCGGCGACCAGGTGGCGTGGGCCGAGTCGAACGCGATCGTCTTCTGCAACAGCGTCCTCGGCGCCCGGACCGAGCGCTACGGGGACTTCACCGACATCGCCTGCGCCATCGCCGGGCGCGTGCCCGACGCCGGCCTGCACCGGACCGATGCCCGGCGCGCCGTCCTGCTCCTGCGCCTCGCCTCCGACGTGCCGGATCGTCTGCGCGCCAGCGACGCGCTGTACCCGGTGCTCGGCATCGTGCTGGGACGTCGCGCCGGGAGCCGCGTGGCGGTGATCGATGGGCTGGCGCCGGGGCTCTCCGATGAGCGCCTGAAGGCGATCGGTGCCGCCGCGGCGTCGTCGGGTGCGGTGGCCATGTTCCACGCCATCGGCTCCACCCCGGAGGCGCCTACCCTGGAGGCAGCGCTACAGGGAGCAGATCCGGAGGAGACCGTCACCATCGACCTGGCCGAGCTGCGGGCGGCGCGCGATGAGCTGAGCACGGCCGATGGCGGGCCGGGGACGCCGATCGGGACCGTCTCGCTGGGCACGCCGCACGCGTCCCTGGTGGAGCTGCAGGGCATCGAGGTTGAGCTTGGTGGGGCGCGCCCGGCGCCGGGGGTCGAGCTGCTGGTGTCGACCGGACGGCAGATCCTGGCGGGGGCGGAAGAGGTGGGCCTGGCGCAGCGGCTGCGCGCGCTCGGCGTGGAGCTGCTGGTCGACACCTGCAGCTATATCGCACCGGTCCTCCGCCCGAGCCCGCTGCCCGCCATGACGGACTCCGGCAAATGGGCTTTCTATGCCCCGGGCAACATCGGTCGCGAGGTGGTCTTCGGCAGCACCCGGGAATGCATCCGGTCCGCGATTGAGGGCCGCGTCTGGCGCGATGCCGAGCCGTGGGGTGCCGCGTGAGGGGCCGGCTGCTGGCCGATGGCCACGCCGAGGCGCGCGCTCTCGTGCTGAGTGCCCCGCTCTCGCTGTGGGGTGGGATGGACCCCGCCACCGGCTTGCTCGTCGACGCCAGGCACCCGCAGCGCGGCGCGCAGCTGACAGGCAGGGTGCTGGTCATGACGGCGGTGCGCGGCTCCTCGTCGGCCTCGTCGGTGCTGGCCGAGGCGGCGCGCGCGGGGCGTGCCCCTGCGGCCATCCTGCTCGGCGAGGTTGACCTGATCCTGGCCGTTGGCGCGGCCGTCGCCGACGAGCTGTATGGCATCCGCATCCCGGTGATCCAGCTTGCGCCGGGGGACCTGGCTGCCATCCCCGACGGCTCGCTGGTACGTGTGGTCGGGGCAGAGGTCGCGATCCTGTGAGCCCACGCCAGCCCATCGGTCTACACTCGGAGATCGCCGCCGGGCGGAACCTTGAATGAGGATGACCGATGGACGCCTGGGCACCGCTCGAGACCGAGGACCCCGAGATCTACCGGGTGATCCGCGACGAGGAGGAGCGCACCCGATCTCACCTTGAGCTGATCGCGTCGGAGAGCTACCCCTCGCTCGCCGTCCTCCAGGCGACCGGCTCGATCCTGACCGGCAAGTACGCCGAAGGCTACCCGGGGCGTCGCTACTACGGAGGCTGCGAATTTGTCGATGTCGGGGAGGACCTGGCCCGGGACCGGGCCAAGCAGCTCTTCGGGGCGGAGCACGCCAACGTGCAGCCGCACGCTGGCGCGCAGGCCAACATGGCGGTCTACCACGCCCTGCTGGAGCGGGGTGACACGGTGCTGGGCCTCGCCCTCGACCAGGGAGGGCACCTGACCCACGGGTCGCCGGTCAACTTCTCCGGGCAGTACTACAGCTTCGTCCCCTACCACGTTGACCGCGAGACGCACCTCATCGACATGGACGAGGTTGCCGCGCTGGCTCGCGAGCATCGGCCCAAGCTGATCGTCACCGGGGCGACCGCCTACCCGCGCTTCTGGGACTTCGCCGCCTTCCGCCGGATCGCTGACGAGGTCGGTGCCTACCTGATGACGGACATGGCGCACTTCGCCGGGCTGGTGGCGGCCGATCTGCACCCGAGCCCTGTGCCGCATGCCCATGTCGTCACCACCACGACCCACAAGACCCTGCGGGGACCGCGCGGCGGGATGATCCTGTGCGTCGCCGACCTGGCCAAGGCGATCGACAAGGCGGTCTTCCCCGCGCTGCAGGGCGGGCCGCTCGAGCACGTCATCGCCGCCAAGGCGGTGGCCTTTCGCGAGGCGATGAGCCCGGAGTTTCGCCGCGATATGGCCCAGACCGTCGCGAACGCCCGCGAGCTGGCGGCGGGCCTGGTGGCGGCTGGCGCGGATGTCATCACCGGCGGGACCGATAACCACCTGATGCTCGTCGACGTTCGCCCGCTGGGGGTCACCGGCAAGGAGGCTGACCTCGCGCTCGGCGAGGTCCGCATCACCGTCAACCGCAACACGATCCCGTACGACCCCAATCCGCCGATGATCGCCAGCGGCATCCGCATCGGGACGCCCGCGGTCACCGGCAGGGGCATGCGCGAGCCCGAGATGCAATTGATCGCCCGCCTGATCGTTGACGGCATCGCCGCGCGGGGAGAGGCGGCGGCGCAGGAAGCGATCCGCGAGCGGGTCGCGGCGATCACCGATCGCTTCCCGGTTCCCGGCCTGCCGCGGACGATGGTTCCATCGGCCACGCCAGCCTGATCCGCCGCTCGCCGAGCGTCATCCGGCTCGGCTATACTCGCGCCGTCCGACCGCTCTGAGTCGAACCGAAGATGGCACAGTTGACGCCTGCCGGGCTCGTCAAGATCCTGGGCCTGGTGACCCTGATCATGGCGGTCCCGACGGTGGGTGGTGCGGTGGCCGGCCTCATCCTGGATGGGCTGCTCGGCACCTCGCCGCTGCTGGTCCTCATCGGTCTGACGGTCGGAAGCCTGATCGCGGCGATCGGTATCTGGCTCCTCATCCGCGCTGGTGCGCGTCGGGGCTACACCGGTGGCGGAACCAGCAATGGAGCCTGACCGGGGCGACGACCAACGGCCGCCGACCGCCAACTGGGGGGTGGCCTTCGACCTGGGCCTGCGATTGGGGATCTCGGTCATCCTGGGTGTCGGGGGCGGCCTGCTGGTGGACAGCTGGCTGCGGACCAGTCCGATCTTCACGCTGATCGGGATGGTCCTGGGGATCGGCGCGGCGATGTATACGATCTGGGACGTCGCGCGCGGCGCGATGAGGAGATAGATGCCGGAAGAGGGTTCCAAGCTCATCCACGTGGCGCTCAAGGCCGAGCGGCTGTTCGCCATCGGCCCGTTCGAGGTCACCAACAGCATGGTCGGCGCGCTGATCGCCGCAGTCCTGCTGCTCGCTGCGGCCTGGTACTTCACGCGATCCTCGTCCCTGATCCCGACCCGCATGCAGAGCGTGATCGAGTTGCCGATCGAACTTCTCGCCGGCATCGTCACTGGCACCACGTCCCGCTGGCGGGGTTACGTCGCGCTCGTTATTGGCCTGTTCCTGATGATTCTGGTCGCGAATTGGCTGGGCCTGCTACCTGGCGTCGGCACCATCGGCCTCAAGGGTGAGGTCGAGGGTGAGCTCATCCCGTTGGTCCGGCCGGCGGCGGCCGACCTGAATTTCACTCTTGGTTTGGCGATCGTCACCTTCGTGGTCTTCGTGTGGTGGGCGATCCGTTTGCACGGCCCGGTCGGGTACTTGAAGGAGCTTGCGGGCGAGCCGCGATACATGGCCCCACTCATGTTTCCGATCCACCTGATCAGCGAGCTGAGCCGCCTCGTCAGCCTCTCAATGCGGCTCTTCGGGAACGTATTCGCCGGAGAGATCCTGTTGGCCACCATGCTGGCGGGGACCACCGCCGTGATCTTCCTCGTGCCGCTTGCCCTTTTCATCCCCGGGATGTTCCTGGGTCTTGAGCTCCTGTTCGGCGCCGTGCAGGCGCTCGTCTTCGCGCTTCTGACGATGGCCTACATCATCCTTGCCATCGCGGAGCACGGTCCTAATCCATCCGCAGAAATGGATACCGGACAGCTAGGTTCCCACGCATAGCCCCAACCATCAGGAGGAAAGGCAGATGGACTCAAATCTCGCAGCCGGTCTCGCCATGATCGGTGCCATCGGGCCGGGGATCGGCCTCGGAATCGGCTTCAGCAAAGCGATGGAGGCGATCGGCCGCAATCCGGAGGCCGCCGGTACGATCTTCGTGCCGTACATCCTGGGCCTCGCGCTGACCGAGGCAATCGGGATCTACTGCTTCATCATTTCGATCATCCTGATCTTCACGTAGCTCCAGGCCATGCCCATTTTCGAAGCCTTTGGCGTCGATCTGCCAAAGCTCGCCTTCCAGATCGTCAACTTCCTGCTGCTCCTGTACCTGCTGAACCGATTCCTCTTCAAGCGCGTGTTCGCGTTCCTCGACGAGCGGGGGGCGCGGATCGCAAAGGGGCTCGAAGACGCAGAAGGTGCTGCTCGCGACCGTGAGCTGGCGCGCGCCGAGCGTGAGGCCACCACGGCGGAGGCCCGTAGGCAGGCGCAGGAGATGATCGCCAGCGCCACCAAGATCGCGGAGGACTCGCGGGCGACGATCGTCGCGGAGGCGCGCGCCGAGGCGGAGAAGGTGACGGCCCGCGCGCTCGACGAGATTGTGGCCGAGAAGGAGAAGGCGCTCGGCGAGCTGCGCGCCCAGGTTGCCGACCTCGCGCTGGACGCGGCCGGCAGGCTGGTGAAGGCCGAGATGAACGCCCCCACCCAACGACGCCTCGTCCAGGAGTTCCTTGCCGAGGTCGCTCCGACCGACCGGGAGCGCAGCTGATCGATGGCCAGACGCGTCACCGCCGCCCGACGCTACGCGGAGGCGGCCTTCGAGACGGGTCGCGCCGACGGCACGCTGGATGCCTGGGAGCGTGACATGGCCGGCATCGGGGTGACGATGCGGCATGCGCAGCTGCGGCGGCTGATGCAGCATCCGGCGATCGCCTACGCCGACAAGGAACGGGTGCTGCGCCAGGTGCTGGGCGATACGGTGGGCGTGGCCGTCCTCAACCTGGTGCTGCTGATGGTGCGTCGCGGGCGGCCGGGTGCGATCGAGCCGATGATCGTCCGCTTCGAGGAGCTGCTGCGACGGGAGCGCGGGATCGCGCTGGCCGACTTGCGCAGCGCGCTGCCGCTCGACGACGCCCAGCGCGCCGAGATCGCGGCGCGGCTGCGGGACCTCACCGGCGGCCAGGTGGAGATGAAGGAATCGGTCGACCCGGCGCTGATCGGCGGCATCGCCGTGCGGATCGGGGATCGGCTCTACGACGCGAGCGTGCGGAGCCGCCTTGAGCGGCTCCGAGCGCGGCTGACCGCGGTTTAGGCAGGACGAGGGAGTTCATGACGATCCGATCCGACGAGATCACGTCGATCATCCGCAGCGAGATCAGCGGCTTCGACGAGGGGGCCGATGTCTCAGGCGTTGGCACCATCGTGGAGGTCGGCGACGGGATCGCCCAGATCTACGGGCTCTCCGGCGCCCTCGCCTCCGAGCTGCTGGAGTTCCCCGGGGGCGTCATGGGCATGGCCTTCAACCTGGAGGAGGAGACGGTGGGCGCCCTGATCCTGGGCGACTACACCGGCCTCAAGGAGGGCGATCAGGTCAAGACCACTGGACGAGTGGTCGAAGTGCCGGTGGGCAAGGAGCTGATCGGTCGGGTTGTCAACCCGCTTGGCGAGCCATTGGACGGCAAGGGACCGATCAACGCCACCAGGTCGCGTCCGGTTGAGCGGATCGCACCGGGCGTCATCGTCCGTCAGCCGGTCGACACGCCGGTGCAGACCGGGATCAAGGCGATCGACAGCATGATCCCGATCGGGCGCGGCCAACGCGAGCTGATCATCGGCGACCGGCAGACCGGAAAGACCGCGATCGCCATCGACACCATCATCAACCAGGCCGGCCAGAACCTGACCTGCATCTACGTGGCCATCGGCCAGAAGATGTCGACCGTGGCCCAGGTGGTGGCCCAGCTCGAGGAGCGCGGGGCGATGGCCCACACCATCGTGGTGGCCGCATCGGCCTCGGACCCGGCCCCGCTCCAGTTCCTGGCGCCGTACGCGGGGGTCGCCATGGGCGAGGAGTTCCTGGAGGACGGCGGTGATGCGCTGTGCATCTACGACGACCTGTCCAAGCATGCCTGGGCCTACCGCCAGGTGTCGCTGCTCATGCGCCGGCCTCCCGGGCGCGAGGCCTATCCGGGCGACATCTTCTACGCCCACTCCCGCCTGCTGGAGCGTGCTGCACGGCTGAACAAGAAGAACGGGGGCGGCTCACTCACCGCGCTGCCGATCGTCGAGACCCAGGCCGGCGACCAGTCGGGCTATATCACGACGAACGTGATCAGCATCACCGACGGCCAGATCTTCCTGCAGACGGACCTCTTCAACCAGGGTCAGCGACCGGCGGTGAACGCGGGCATCAGCGTCAGCCGGGTGGGTGGCAACGCCCAGATCAAGGCCATGCGCCAGGTGGCCGGCAAGCTGCGTCTCGACCTGGCCCAGTACCGCGAGCTGGCCGCATTCGCGCAGTTCTCCTCCGACCTCGACAAGGCGACCCGCGACCAGCTGACCCGCGGCGAGAAGACGACCGAGGTGCTCAAGCAGCCGCAGTTCGATCCGGTGCCCGTCGAGAAGCAGGTGGCAATCCTGTGGACCGTGACCAATGGCCACCTCGACGACGTTCCGACCCCCAAGGTCCGCGAGTTCGAGGTCGGCCTGTACAGGCACATCGAGTCGACGATCCCGGGCCTGCTGCCGGCGATCGCGAGGGAGAAGGCGCTCTCCGACGAGCTTGTTGACCAGCTGACGAGGGCTGTGCTCGAGTTCAGGCAGCAGGGCGGCTACGGCTCCGAGTCGAGCGAGAAGCCCGAGCAGGCCGAGGGGACCGAGAAGAGCCAGAAGGCCGAGGCGAGCGAGGCGCCCGAGGCAGCCGGGGCACCCCACGCGCCCGAGAAGCCGAAGAGGGCAAGGAAGACCAAGACCGATAAGGCCGCCGGCTGATGGCCACCCTCCGCGAGGTCCGCCGCCGGATCGGGTCCATCCGCAACATCGCCCAGATCACCCGCGCGATGGAGATGGTGGCGGCTTCACGCATGAAGCGAGCCCAGGACGCCATCGTGGCCGCACGGCCGTACTCCGATGAGCTGCGTGACGCGCTGAGCCGGGTGGCCGCCGCCGTCGACCTGGAGGTCGACCCGCTGCTGGCCCGCCGCCCGGTGCACCGGGTGGGGCTGGTGGTGATCACGACCGATCGTGGCCTGGTGGGATCCCTGAACGCCAATGCCATCCGCGCGGTGCTGCGCCACGTTGCCGAGCGCGCCGAGCAGAATGGCGAGCGGGCGGAGATCTCGGCCGTCACTGTCGGTCGCAAGGGGCGTGATGCCCTGCGCCGTGCCGGGGTGCCGATCGCGGCGCACTTCCCCCAGCTGGGCGACCGCCCACCCTTCGCCGCGGTGACGCCGATCGCCCGGCTGGTGACCCAGGACTTCCTGGCCGGCACGTACGACGAGATCGGGATCGCGTACTCGACCTTCATCACCACGCTGACCCAGCGTCCGATGCTGCGCACCGTGCTCCCGGTGGAGCGTCCTACCATGGGCGACACGGAACGCGAGAGCAACGACGAGTACCTGTTCGAGCCGTCGCCCGAGGCGGTGATAAGGCGCCTTCTGCCGCACTACGTGGCGATCGACATCTATCGGGCGGTCCTCGAGAACCGCGCGTCGGAGCAGTCGGCCCAGATGGTCGCGATGCGCAACGCCACCGAGAACGCCCATGAGCTGATCGACGAGCTGACGCTCGTCTACAACAAGACACGCCAGGCAACCATCACCCGCGAGATGATCGAGATCGCCTCCGGGGCCGAGGCGCTGGGCGCCTAGACCCGCCGTCACCGCACGAGGATACAGACAAGACCGATGGCCACCGGAAAGGTGATCCAGATCACGGGCCCCGTGATCGACGTCGAGTTCCCGCCGGGCAAGCTGCCCGACATCTACAGCGCCCTGGAGATCAAGCGTCCCAAGGGGTCTGCGGGAGACGGCTCGCTGATCGTCGAGGTCCAGCAGCACCTGGGCAACAACTGGGTGCGAACGGTCGCCATGTCAACCACCGACGGCCTCTCACGCGGCCTCGATGCCCGCGACACCGGGGGCCCGATCACGGTTCCGGTCGGGGCCGTGACCCTCGGGCGTGTCTTCGACGTGCTCGGTCACCCGATCGACGGCAAGGGCGCGGTGAAGGTGGGCAAGACGCTGCCGATCCACCGGGAGGCCCCCGGCTTCGACCAGATGGAGACAGAAGCCCAGGTCTTCGAGACAGGCATCAAGGTGATCGACCTGATCGCCCCCTTCCGCCGTGGCGGCAAGGTCGGTGTCTTCGGCGGCGCCGGCGTGGGCAAGACGGTCATCATCCAGGAGCTGATCCGCAACATCGCCGCCGAGCACGGCGGCTACTCGGTCTTCGCTGGCGTGGGGGAGCGCTCCCGCGAGGGAAACGACCTGATCGGCGAGATGACCGAATCGGGCGTCATCGACAAGACAGTGATGGTCTTCGGCCAGATGAACGAGCCACCCGGCGCCCGCCTGCGGGTCGGCCTGACCGCCCTGACCATGGCCGAGTATTTCCGCGACGAGGAGGGGCGCGACATCCTCCTCTTCATCGACAACATCTTCCGTTTCACCCAGGCGGGATCGGAGGTGTCGGCGCTCCTCGGCCGGATGCCCTCGGCGGTCGGCTACCAGCCCACGCTGGCAACCGAGATGGGCGCTCTGCAGGAGCGCATCACCTCGACCAAGAAGGGCGCGATCACCTCGCTGCAGGCAATCTTCGTTCCCGCCGACGACTACACCGATCCGGCGCCCGCCACCACCTTCGGCCACCTCGACTCGACGGTGCGCCTGGAGCGCAACATCGTGGAGCTGGGGATCTACCCCGCGGTCGATTCGCTCACCTCCACCTCGACCGTGCTCGATCCGCGGGTGGTGGGCGAGGAGCATTTCAACGTGGCGCGCGAGGTACAGCGAACCCTGCAGCGCTATCGCGACCTGCAGGACATCATCGCGATCCTGGGCATGGACGAGCTCTCCGAGGAGGACAAGGTCACGGTTGCCCGGGCACGGCGCCTGCAGCGCTTCATGAGCCAGCCGATGTTCGTGGCTGCCCAGTTCACGGGGCGGGACGGCCGCTACGTGGACCTCAAGGAGACGGTCCGTGGCTTTGGCGAAATCCTGGCCGGCACGTAC
>Ga0184639_10000343_pt1 | contig 17388 bp, 20 predicted proteins | sample PLM31_170_b2_FD_133155 | JGI IMG/M metagenome (GOLD analysis project Ga0184639, IMG submission 133155) | Groundwater sediment microbial communities from an aquifer in East River, Colorado, USA - PLM3-1_170_b2 | ecosystem: Environmental > Terrestrial > Soil > Riparian zone | place: USA: East...
ATGATCGGTGGGGAGTGCGACAGGTAAAGAAGTAATGAGGACTGAATGCAGCGGACGGGGTTAGGAGCCTTTCGGGAAGGGCTCCTGACCCCTTATCTTAGTCCGTCGGAGGAGTAGAGAATGCGCATCGCTCTCGGCGCGGATCACGCGGGATTCGACCTCAAACAGATACTGGTCGCCGATCTGCGGCGGCGCGGACACGAGGTCGTCGACGCCGGAACGACCAGCGCCGATCCGGTCGATTATCCCGACTTCGCCGAGGCGGTGAGCAAGGTGCTCTTGGACGGCAGGGCCGAGCGCGGCGTACTCATCTGCGGCAGCGGCGTGGGCGCGTCGGTGTCGGCGAACAAGATTCCGGGCATACGCGCCGCGGTTTGTCACGATACCTACTCGGCGCGCCAGGGCGTGGAGCACGACGATATGAATATTCTGGTGCTCGGCGCGCGCATCATCGGCATCGAGCTGGCCCGGCAGCTAGCGGAAGGTTTCCTGGCGGCGAAGTTCACCGGCGAAGAGCGCCATCGGCGCCGGTTGGCAAAGATCGAGGCGCTGGACAAACGCTACGGCAAGGCGACCTAAGGGACTCTGACGCGATCCGTCGTTCGCCCTTCGACAAGCTCAGGACGAACGGCTGAGTGATTGAATTTCGGTGTGCCGTCGTCCGTTCGTGGTGAGCCTGTCGAACCATGAACGGACTTATGACACGGTCTCGCAAGGGGGAAGGGAATGAATCCTCTAAAGCAGCTTTTAGGACAGGGACAGTCCGTTTGGCTCGACTATATTCGGCGCGACCTGATTCGCCGCGGCGAGCTCAAGCGCCTGGTCGAGGAGGACGGCATCCGCGGCGTCACCAGCAATCCGACGATCTTCGAGAAGGCGATTGATGGCAGCACGGACTACGACGAGGCGCTCCGTGCGATGATTGCGCAAGACCCGCAGGCCGACGTGGAAAAGCTTTACGAGCCGCTGGCCATCGAGGACATTCAAATGGCCGCCGACGTGCTGCGCCCGGTTTACGACGAAAGCGACGGCGCCGACGGCTTCGTCAGCCTCGAAGTTTCGCCCCATCTCGCCCATGATACCGAGCGCACCATCGCCGCGGCGAAACGCTTGCGCGCGGCGGTGGGGCGGCCCAACGTGCTGATCAAAGTTCCGGGCACTCCGGCCGGGTTGCCCGCCATCGAGGCGCTCATCGCCGACGGCGTCAGTGTCAACGTCACGCTGATGTTTTCCATGAAGCACTACGAAGCGGTGGCGCGCGCCTACGTCAAGGGCCTGGAACGCTGCGCCGATCCGGCAAAAGTCGCCTCGGTGGCGTCGTTTTTCGTCAGCCGGGTGGACACGATGGTGGATAAGGCGCTGGAAAGTCTCGGCACGGCGCAGGCGCTGTCGCTCCTTGGGAAGGTTGCCGTCGCCAATTCCAAAATCGTCTACGAGCGTTTCTTGCAAATCTTCCACGGCGAAGGCTTTGCCGCGCTGCGCCAACGAGGGGCGAGAGTGCAGCGGCCGCTGTGGGCCAGCACCGGCACCAAGAACCCGAAATACTCCGACGTAATGTACGTGGAGAATCTCATCGGGGCCGAGACCGTCAACACGCTGCCGCCCGAGACGCTCAACGCCTATCGCGACCACGGCAAGATCATCGAGGAGGCGGTGCGGGAAAATCTCGACGAGGCGGCGGCGGTGCTCGGCCGCCTGCGCGCGGTGGGCATCGATCTCGATGCGATCACGGAAAGGCTCCAGCAGGACGGGGTCGCGTCATTCAAGGCGTCCTTCGACCAACTGATGGCGGCGCTGGAAAAAAAGCGCAAGGCTATGATTGGCGTCGCGTTGAATCGCCAGGAGCTGCACCTCGGGAAGTACCAACGACGCGTCAACAAGCGGGTAAAAGGCTGGGAGGCGGAGCAATTCTCCAGCCGGCTGTGGCAAAAGGATCATACGCTGTGGTCGAAGGAACCGCAGCCTGAATTGGCTGACCGCATGGGCTGGCTCGAGCTTCCCGACAGCATGGAAAAGCCGGCGGGTGAGCTGCGCGCCTTTGCCGACAAGGCCAAGGCGGACGGCATGAAGCATGTCGTTCTGCTGGGCATGGGCGGATCGAGCCTGGCGCCGGAGGTATTTCAAAAAACTTTCGGCAACGCCGCCGGCTATCCTGAGTTGCACATGCTCGATAGCACGCACCCGGCGGCGGTGAAAAGCGTCGCGGCGCGGATCGATCCGGCGCGCTCGCTCTTCTTGGTTTCCAGCAAATCGGGCACGACCACGGAGACGAATTCCTTCTTCTACTTTTTCTGGGATAAGCTCAGGCCGTTGAAAGCCGATCCGGGCCAGCACTTCGTCGCCATCACCGATCCGGGAACGGCGCTTGAGAAGCTCGCCGCCGAGAGAAAATTTCGCGCGACCTTCAACGCGCCGCAAGAGGTCGGCGGGCGCTATTCCGCGCTGACGGTCTTCGGCCTGGTGCCGGCGGCCTTGATCGGCGTCGACATCGGCCAAGTTCTCGCCCGCGCCCGGGCGATGAGCCGAGCATGCGGCGCCGCGGCAGCCGCAGGCGGCAATCCCGGCTTGATCCTCGGCGCCGCGCTGGGCGAGCTGGCGATGGTTAAGCGCGACAAGGTTAGCTTTCTTTGTTCGCCTTCGTTGACGGCGTTCCCGTCATGGGTCGAGCAGCTGATCGCCGAGAGCACCGGCAAAGATCGCAAGGGCATCGTGCCGGTGGCGAACGAAGGCGTGGGCGCGCCGGAAAAGTACGGCGCAGACCGCTTCTTCGTTTATTTGCGCCTGAGCGGCGATGAAAATCATGACCTTGACCGGCAGGTGGCGGCGCTGGAAGCCAACGGCCATCCGCTGGCGCGCATCGATTTGAACGACAAATATGATCTCGGTCAGGAGTTCTTCCGCTGGGAAGTCGCGGTGGCGGCGGCGGGGGCGGTGCTCGGCATTAACCCGTTCAACCAACCGGATGTCCAGTTGGCAAAAGACTTGTCGAAGAAGGCGATGGAGAAAAGATCGGCCGGCAAAAAGAGTGGCGCCGGCCGCAAAAACGAAGTGTCCGTGATGGATCAAGAGGGGTTTGGGCTCGCACTGTCCGGCTGGCTTAACGGTAAAAAGAAGCGGGACTATGTCGTCGTTCAGGCCTATCTCGAACCGTCGCCCGCGAACGCGGAAAAGCTGCAAGCTATCCGCGCCTCGCTCCGCGACCGGCTCGGAGCGGCAACGACGCTCGGCTTCGGCCCGCGCTTTCTCCATTCCACCGGCCAACTGCACAAGGGCGGACCCAACTCGGCTCTGGTTTTACAGATCGTCGACCAACCTGCCGATAACCTAGCTGTACCGGAGACCAACTATTCGTTCGACGCCTTGATCGAGGCCCAGGCGCTGGGAGATCTTACGGCTCTCAAGCAGCGACGGCGCCGAGTTCTCAGAGTCAATCTCGGCGGCGATCCGGCGGCCGGCCTGAATCGCTTGGCGGAGGCGCTGCGAGGATAGTTCGGTTGTGGAGCCCCACGGGCAAGGCCGTGGCACCTTGCAGCCCGCCCGTGGGGCGGAATCCTGAGCAAGATGCCCCGGCCTCGACCGGGGCTTGAGTCGAAGGGTCGATGAAGGGAAAACGGACTTGGAACTGGGAATGATCGGGCTGGGCCGCATGGGGGCCAACATGACCGAGCGGCTCGTGCGCGGCGGCCACCGGGTGATTACCTATGATCGCAGCCCGGAGGCGATTCAACGCGTGGTGGACATAGGCGCCCTGGGGTCCCGCTCCTTGGCCGAGTTCGTCAAGCAGTTGAGCCTGCCCCGGGCGATCTGGCTCATGGTTCCGGCGGGCGCTCCCGTCGATCAGACCATCGAGCAGTTGCTGCCCCAATTATCCAAAGGCGACGTCCTCATCGACGGCGGCAACTCGAATTACAAAGACTCGATCCGCCGCGCCGATAAATTGAAGGGGCAGGGGCTCCACTTCGTCGACGCCGGCACCAGCGGCGGCATCTGGGGGCTCAAGGTGGGCTACTGCATGATGATCGGCGGCGAGAAAAAAATCGTCGCCCGCCTCGAACCTATTTTTAAGACGCTTGCGCCACCGGACGGCTTTCTCCACGTCGGACCGAACGGCGCCGGCCATTTCGTCAAGATGATCCATAACGGCATCGAATACGGCATGCTGCAGGCGTACGGCGAGGGTTTCGAGTTGCTCAAAGCCTCCCAATTCGATCTCGATCTGGAAAAAATATCGCATCTGTGGAACCAGGGCAGCGTGGTGCGCTCGTGGCTTTTGGAACTCTGCGAAAGTGCATTCGCAAAAGATCCAGAGCTTGCTTCCATCAAGGGCTACGTCGAAGATTCCGGCGAGGGGCGCTGGACGGTGCAGGAGGCGCTCGAACGAAATGTGGCTGCGCCGGTGCTTATGCTCTCGCTGATCGCGCGCTTCGCGTCGCGCCAGGAGAGCTCGTTCTCCGCCAAGGTGATCGCCGCGCTGCGCAACGAGTTCGGTGGACATGCGGTCAGAAAAGAGTAGCCAAAGAATAAGGAATGGAAAACAAGGAAAAACGCGAAATTCGAAATCCGAAATTCGAAACAAATTCAAATGTTCAAAAAGCACAAAATTCCAACCGAGCCCGTTTCGGATTTTGAGTTCGGCAATTTGGATTTGAATAATTGTTTCGGATTTCGATATTCGGATTTCGGATTTTGTCCTGGCGGGGCCTTGGCGCGATAGACTTTGTTGAAGTCGTTCTATTAAAGATTCAAAAGGTAAACCCTAACCTTCTATGTCCAGCGATCCCCACGCCCACGCGACCACCGGCCAGAGCCAGGGAAAACGGCCCCACGCCTGTGTCCTGACGATTTTCGGCGCGTCCGGCGATTTGACCAAACGCAAATTGATCCCCGCGCTATATAACCTCGCCTTGGAAAACCGCTTGCCGGAACGGTTCGCGGTGGTGGGCTATGCGCGCAGCGAGATAACCGACGAGGCGTTTCGCGAGAAAATGCGCCAGGCGGTGAGCGAGTTTTCGCGCAGCGGTCTCAAAGACCCAGCCGTCTGGGAAAAGTTCGCCAGCGCGCTCTTCTACGTCCGCGGCGGTTATGAGGAGCCGGCCGGTTACCAGCGCCTCAAAGAATTCATCGACAACTTCGACCGCGGCGGGCGGGTTTTGCCCGCGCGGCTATTCTACCTGGCCACGCCGCCGGATTTATACGGCTATGTGATCGAAAAAATCGCCGCCATCGGCTTGGCGCCGAGGGAGTCCGGCAGCGCGGCGCGCAGCCGGGTCGTCATCGAGAAGCCCTTCGGCACCGATCTGCAGAGCGCCCGCGAGCTCAACCGGCGGGTGCACGAGGTGCTGGACGAGAGCCAAGTCTATCGGATCGATCACTACCTCGGCAAGGATACCGTGCAGAACATCATGGTCTTCCGCTTCGCCAACGCGGTGTTCGAGCCGATTTGGAACCGCCGCTACGTCGATCACGTGCAGATCACCGCCGCCGAAAGCGTCGGCGTGGAGAACCGTGGCGGCTATTATGAAGAAGCGGGCGTGGTGCGCGACATGTTTCAGAACCACTTGCTCCAGCTGCTCTGTCTGACGGCGATGGAGCCGCCGGTGGCCTTGAGCGCCGCCGCGGTGCGCGACGAAAAAGGCAAACTGCTCCAGTCGGTCCGTCCCGTGGCGCCGGAGGAAGTGGCGGGCGCCGCGGTGCGGGGCCAGTACGGCGCGGGGAAATTCGACGGCCAGCTGGTGCCGAGTTATCGCGACGAGCCGGGCGTCGCGGCGGATTCCACCACCGTCACCTACGCGGCGGTTAAACTTTTCATCGACAACTGGCGCTGGGAAGGCGTGCCGTTCTATCTGCGCTCGGGAAAACGGCTGGCCAAACGCATCTCCGAGGTGGCCATCCAATTCAAGCGCCCGCCGCTGCTGCTGTTCAAGGCCCACGCGGTCGAAGCGGTGAACCCCAACGTGTTGGTGATGCGCATTCAACCCGACGAAGGCGTCTCCCTGACCTTCGAAGTCAAGCCACCCGGACCCGAGATGGTGATCAAACCGCTGAGCCTCGATTTCAACTACGAGCAGGCCTTCGGCAACAGCCCGCCCGAGGCTTACGAAACGCTCCTGGAAGACTGCATCGAGGGAGATTCGACGCTCTTCACGCGGCACGACTGGGTCGAGTCGGCCTGGGCGCTCATGGACCCGATCATTCAAGTCTGGAAGCTCAGCAAGCCGAAAACTTTTTCCAACTACGATGCCGGCGGCTGGGGGCCGAGCGAGGCCGATGAATTCATCCAGCGCGACGGCCGGCGCTGGCGCCGGCCGTGATCCGAGTCACGTATTATCCCATGGACCGAGAGGGACAGGACTATTCACCACGAAGCACACGAAGGCCACGAAGGTTTCGGACATTGATATTTTTAAACTTCTTAACTTCGTGCTCTTCGTGACCTTCGTGGTAAAAATTGCCTTTTCGTCTTTGGTTGCGGCTCTGCCGCGCTGGGCTCTTCGTGGTGAATGAAATCGCGCGTGCGTGAATCACTTGCCAAAATTTAGACACGGTATTGAATCGTGGCTCGGAAAAATCTGGTCTTAGCGGGCGACGTCGGCGGGACGAAGACTAACGTCGCGCTTTTTTCCGTTCAAGGTGAAAAGCTCCATGCGGAGAAATTTCAGAGCTTTGCGAGCAAGCGCTATTCCGGCCTCGTGCCCGTGTTGCTCGAATTCCTCGCCGGTAGCGCCCATGCCATCGACGCCGCCTGCTTCGGCATCGCCGGGCCGGTGGTCGACGGCAAAGTTAAAACTCCCAATCTCCCCTGGCTGATCGACGGCGGCGAATTGCGCCGCGCGTTGAAGCTCGATGCGCCGGCTCTGCTCAATGACCTCGAAGCCGCGGCCTACGGCATCTTCACGCTCGAAGACGACGAGTTCTGCGCCTTGAATCAAGGCACGCAGCACCCCGCGGGCAACAAGGCGCTGATCGCGGCGGGGACCGGTCTAGGGGAGGCGATTCTGCATGACGATGGCCGTCGTTTTCATCCCCTGGCCTCGGAGGGAGGGCATGCCGACTTCGCGCCGCGCGATGATTTGGAAATCGAACTCTTGCGTCATTTGATCGGCCGCTTTGGCCACGTGAGCTACGAAAGAGTGTTGTCCGGCCCGGGGCTGTTCAATATCTACCGCTTCCTAAAAGAGAGCAGCGGCTTCGCGGAACCCCCGTGGTTGGCCGACCGGCTCGCCGCGGAAAATGATCCAAGCGCGGTGGTGTCGAAGGCCGCGCTGGCGAACGAAGCGGAGATTTGCGTCAAGGCGCTGGATCTCTTCGTTTCGATCTACGGCGCGGAGGCGGGCAATCTCGCGCTGCACGCGAAATCGTTGCGCGGCCTCTACGTCGGCGGCGGCATCGCGCCGAAAATTCTCGATAAGCTCAAGGACGGCACGTTCATGCGCGCCTTCACCGACAAAGGGCGTTACGCCGATTTGCTTGCCGCCGTTCCGGTTCAAGTTGTTCTCAACGACCAGGCCGCGCTGCGCGGCGCCGCCTACTACGCGGCATTCTTGGCCAGTGACTAAACCCGAGATAATCATCTGCCCCGACGCCGCCGAGCTGAATCGGAGGGCGGCGGAGTGCTTTATTGAGCGCGCCAAAGAAGCGGCGGCCCGGTCCGGGCGTTTCGCCGTCGCGCTTTCGGGCGGCTCGACACCCAAGGCGCTATATTCGCTGCTTGCCACGCCGAGTTTCGCCGATCGCATTCCCTGGCCAAAGGTTCACCTGTTTTGGGGTGACGAGCGCTGCGTGCCGCCGGATCATCCGGACAGCAACTATCGGATGGTGTGCGAATCTCTGCTGTCCAAGGTTTCCATTCCTTCGGAAAACGTTCACCGGATGGCGGGAGAGAAAGAGCCGCAAGTAGCGGCGGCAGAATACCAACAGGAGTTGACAGCATTCTTTCAACTCTCCGAGGGCACGCTGCCGCGCTTCGATTTGATCCTGCTCGGCCTCGGTGAAGACGGGCACACGGCGTCGCTTTTTCCGGGCAGTGAGGCGCTGAAAGAGACGAAACGGCTCGTGACTGCGAATTTCGTGAAAAACATGAGTGCCTACCGGCTGACCTTGACGCTGCCGGTGTTGAACAACGCGGCGCATGTTTTTTTTCTCGTCGCCGGCGCGAGCAAGGCCGCCATCGTCGAAGATTTGCTCGGCGCAAAGTCGGGTACTTCGAATTATCCAGCCGCCAAGATCCAACCGCGCGACGGCAAGCTTACGTGGATGATCACGCAGGACGCGGCGGCGAATCTGCGAGTCGGCTGACCGCAAGGAAGGCGGAGAAAACAGACCTCACCACGAAGGGCACGAAGCACACGAAGAAAGATTTTTCGCGCAAATCCGCAAAGCATGCCCTGAGCAAAGTCGAAGGCGGCGCCAAGTGACGTGCCCGCGGCCTGTCATCCCGAAATGACACGGAGCGTCGCTTTGCCTTACTGGCGTTCCTTCGACTTTGCTCAGGACAGACTTGGCCGGCGCCGATCTCGTCAACCTGGCGAGCGGGATGAACGTCTTGCCGTTTTTCCTCGTCGTCGGCTCCGGGGTGAAACAGATTGAGGATTTAAAGGGTAAGAAAGTCGCCATCACCCGGTTCGGATCGTCGACCGACTTTGCGCTGCGCCTTGCGGCGGAGAAGTGGCCGGTCAAGCCGGACAAGGATTTCACCGTGCTTCAGTTGGGCGGGCAGCCGGAGATGATCGCCGCGCTCAAGAGCGGCGCGGTGCAGGGAGCGATGCTCAACGCGGAATTTGCCATCCTGGCGCGGCGCGACGGATATCGCGACCTCGCCGACGTTGCGGCGCTCGGATTGTCTTTTCCCGGTTCGGGTCTCAACTCCAGCCGGGCTTTCATCCGCAACCGGCGCGATACCGTGCTGCGCGTCATGCGCGCCTACACTGACGCCGTTCACTACGGCAGAACCCAAAAGAGTTTCGCCGTCGGCGTGCTGGGCAAATATCTCAAAAACCAGGACGTACCTTTTTTAGAGGCGGTCCATGATCTCTATTTCAACCGATATATTCCGAGGATACCCTATCCGTCCGTGGAGGCGATGAAGACCGCCCTCGACGACATCGCCGCGCGCGACCCGCGCGCACGTAGCACCCGCGCCGAGCAGTTCATCGACGCGAGCTTGATGCAGGAGCTGGAGAAAGAAGGATTCATCAAGCAGCTCTGGAAATAACCGCTAGTGTAGTGTCCCTAACGCTTCTTTACATAAAGCGGATTGTCATTCCGGCCGAGCGGGCGGGCGCACGCGAGAGCCGGAATCCAGGGCTTCGAAGGAACGCTGGATTCCCGCTTGCGCGGGAATGACGGACTTGGAGCGCCATTTTGTGTCAATAAATTTCCGGGACACTACACTAGCTCGGCTGAACCTTCGCCCTGACCATGGCAAGGAGTTCGTCACCCGAAATGTTGGAAACTAGAATGCAGATGATGCTCCTTTCCCGGTGCAACACTGCATTCAATCCATCTTTGGAAAAGCTGTAAAATTTCATTTTCTTCTCGGCATCAAAGAAGACCGAGGCGATCTTTGGCGCGTCCTCCTCGGTTCCGAGAAAGGTAAAACAAGTGATGGTTAAACCGTTCCCCGTATAAACGGTGACCAGCGTCTTTCGGCCGTTAATTTCCTTGACTACTCCGCCTGCGGGCAGCATGTTCATCGAGGACAAATCATATTCCATCGGCGCAAATTCGCCGTTCACGGCACGAACCTGCCATTGCCTGAGTTCGTCCGGATTGCTTGCCTTTCGGACGGAAATCTCACCGCCAATAATCTTCCTTTGGATTTCCACAGCCGCCAGTGAAATCGGTTCGCTTGGCGTCCGCATGAAATAAAGCATTGGGAGAATCAAGACGACCGCGAGGGCGAGGGCCAGAGCCGGGCGAGGAAACGGCCATGCGGGGAGTATACGCTTCGTCCAGGACCCCGACGATCGCTCTGGGCCGGGGAAAATGCGCCGATCCGATAGAATCTTGCTCCTTAGTTCGGGAGAGGCGCTCAGTCGAAATCCCGCCGCGCCGATCTCTCGCTTTAAAGCCTGCTCTTCTTCATAAACAAATCGGCACCTAAGACAATCTTTGAGATGACCTTCGACGGAGAATCGCTCGGCTCCAGAGAGTTCCTCATCTACCAAGGCAGTGATAAGTTCTCGCGCGTCTTCGCATTTCATTGTTTCGCTCGTTTCTTTTCTTCGGTGGCCACGTACTCCTTAAGTTGGTTGTGCAGTAACCTCCGGCCTCGAGAAAGGCGGGAACGGACTGTGCCTACGGGGCACGAGAGTATTGCCGCCGCTTCCAGGTATGAAAAATCGCCCATGTCCACCAAAACGATCGGCAAACGGAATTCCTCAGGGATTTTACCTAGAGCGTCGCTGATTTTGCTCTTCAGCTCTTTGAGCAAAAGGCGGTTTTCTGGCCCGGGATTTTCCGCCGGAACTCTTTCCCAATAACTCGACGCCTCTTTCTCCGCAGCGCCATCTTCGATCGAAACCCACCGTCTCTTTTGGTGGTAATCATCTATGAAAAAATTATAGAGGATTCTCGTCAACCAGGCTTTCAGATTGCTTCCCGGGGAAAACTGCTCGTATGATCCGAGAGCGCGCACATAAGCCTCTTGAACCAAATCCTCGGCCTCTTGCGTCTCCTTCACCAGGTGGACGGCGACTCGATAGAGATGATCGAGATGGCCCATGGCTTCACGAGCGAACTTTCCCCTTTCTTCCTTCTCCTGAGCGGACTTCCCCTTCCAGACCACGCAGCGATTCTAACTAGGGGGGGGCCGCTGTGCAATTGATAAAACGGCTTTACGATCCGCAAAGTTCCCAGCAATGAGCTTCCCTGAAGTGAAGGTTAATTTAGGGATCGGCTTGTCAAATAAGATGTAAAGGGTGTGGCGGGATTCATGTCCTCCCGATCCGGTTCTTTCCCGGAGACCCAAGGTAGCCGGTCATAATCGATAAATCTGACGAAGTCGTTGGGCGCGTGAGTATTATTAAAGCAGCCGTGTGATCTTCGCGGGAACAAATCTGGTCTCTTTTCCGTTATAAGAACAAGGGCGCAGACAAGGACGGCTTATGGAAGGCGGTTCTGGGGACAGGGTCGGCACCAGAAGTAAACTCGCGGGAGAGCAGGAGCGAAATGGGGCTTGTTGAATGATCAATTCGTGCATTAAAAACGGCAGGAGGGATAATCATGCGTACTGATGTGAACAGTGGTATTGTAGCAGGTGTTGTGGGTGGGGTCGTTTTCGGGATCATGATGCAGATGATGAATGCTCCGACGCCCGAAGGGGGCCAGATGCCCATGATGGGAATGGTCGCTAAGGTAGTGCGCTCGGACAATGTCTTCGTCGGTTGGCTTTACCATTTGCTTAACAGCGCGCTCATTGGCGCCGGCTTTGGTTGGCTGTTTGGCTCTCGTTCCCGGAACTTTGTTGCCGGACTGGGATGGGGCGCGCTGTATGGTTTTGTATGGTGGGTCGTGGGAGGGTTGATATTAATGCCGCTACTTCTCGGGATGCCGCCTTTTGCGCCGGTTCAAATGGAGCCCATGCGACCGCTCGCGATGGGAAGTCTGGTAGGCCATCTCATTTACGGGATCATCCTCGGCGGAGGATTTGTCATGTTGCAGCAAGGAATCCCAGGGCGCCCCCGGCATGCTTGACAGAAAGAAGGAGAAGACGATGGATGAGCAGGCTGAGATCGAGAGATACAACTACAGCGACTTTGTCGGTTCGGATTTCTTGCCGTTTCGCACTCATCTGCCGGTGGGTTCCCCTGCGCCCGACTTTCAAGCGGTCTTGCTAGAAACGGAGCAGCCCGTTCGATTGAGCGACTACTGGAAAAGAGGCGACCTTGTGGTCGAATTCGGTTCTTTCACCTGACCCTACTGCGCGCTGGCGGCGCCGGCGCTCGAGCCCATGGCCCGGAAATATGCGAATGAAGGTTTCGTCTTCGTTTTCCTGTATAGCCGCGAGGCCCATCCGGGTGAAAATTTTCCGGCGCACCGAAGCATGGAGCAAAAGCTCGCCCATGCCCGTGCGTTCAAAGAGCGGTTTCGGATCGAGCGGCCAATACTGGTCGACGATCTAGTCGGCACCGGGCACAAGCTTTACGGGATGCTGCCGAACATGACCTATCTCATCGGGCGCAGAGGAAAAATTTTGTTTCGCGCCGATTGGACCGATCCGCCGACGATCGAATGGGCCGTGCAATATATTCAAAGCTCCCGTTCCCGCCGGCGTGAAGGGTTTCACATGGCGCCGTTCTATGCCGAGATCGTCGGCTATCGCTGGAACGATCCAGCCAAGGCGATGGAAGGTTTAGTCCGGGCCGGGCCGAAGGCGGTGGCCGACTACGAGCTTGCAATGGAACGCCGGCGAAAACAGGGGACCCCGCCCGGACGCATCGAGCTTTCGGAGTGATCTCTAGCCTTTTCTTGCCGGATTTATCCACACCGAGATTGTTTTGGTTACCTGCCCAGGGCAAAGAGTTCCGTATTCGGATAATGGTCGACCCAGCCGAACCAAAACGCAGGTGTCATCGGAACGGGCTCCAGTTTCTTGCTTTTCAACTGACCTTGAATGGCCTTGCCTGAAAGGCCGTCCCATACCGACTTCGTGGCATCATCGGCGAGGAACAATCCTGTTTTGTCCGAGCCTGTTGTCTTTTTGAAAATAAGGTCTCTGCCTTCCAGCCTTCGCTTGAAGATCACGCCGGTGGCACTCTCCGAGTCAAAGACGATGAGTAGGGGTATGCCCTGAAAGTTGTCGTTGAGGACGGGCTGGCGGCTTAGGACGGAGAACGGATAGGCTTTGGCCTTTTCGTTTATCACCAGCCCCAATACGTACTCCTTGGGATAAATCCTTTTGTCTAAGACCCGCGGCGGAATAACGCCGATGTCGGTCGAGCGGTAGTAAGCCTCGTAGGGATCTCGCAGGGAAGCGAGGAATCCGCCTCGGCCGCTGGACAGAACCTTGGTGTCCGGGTGGAGTCTTTTCCAGGATTGCCACTCCGTTAACATGGAGCTGAGGAATGTGAGCTTTTGCCCCTTCATGGGACCGCTCACCGCAGCGCCGACCAGATGGCTCCAGAGACTGTCGGTCTGATGATCGTACATGATCAGGGAGTTCGCGTGCAATTTCCCCGACACTCCGAAAGTCAGCTCCTTGTTTCCTGCGCGCCGGTCATACACGATGGCCGTATAGCAGAGAGGTCACCAGGTGACCGCGAAGGGTAGGACGCCGATTTTGTCATTGACGATTTCGTGGCGGCTTAAAATTGCCACCGGATAAGCACGACTGTCGCCGCCAATTTCCACACCGACCACTCTGTCCCTAGGGCCGAGCCAGGAGACTCTTTGGCCTTCTTCGAATGTCGGAGAGAGAATTGCCGGGATAGCATCCTTAGGCAGAACTGTGACGATCGCTTCCGGGCGAAGGTCGGCAGCGTCTGATGCCAGAGGGTTGAGTGTAAGGACAGCCCCCAGAGCCAGTGAAACGAGCCTCATCGATAAGAAACCCTCCGTTAAGTGTTAAACGAGAGTTCCTGCTCGAAAGTTCCCGCGCCTAGACGGGCTCATCTCGACGCCCGGAGGGTTGAGATGGGAAATGCTCATAGGCGGGTTTATTTGATTCTTCTCAGCGCCTCCAGGATCTGTTCGTTCGCGGGCCTCTTTCTGTAGTCAACCTCGACAAATTTCCAGAGCACCACTCCCGTTGAATCGATGACGTAAGTTGCCGGGTGCGGCCATCCCTTGCCGTCCGGATTGAGAATTCCGTAGCGGTCGATCACCTGGTGGTTTTTGTCTTCCAGAAACGGGAAATCGTAATCGCCGGGAAATCTGTCCTGGAGCTTCTGTATAAATTTCTTGGAGTCGTCGTGACTATCGATGCTTACCGTCAGGATCTGGACCTTCTCTCTTTCCTGCTTGCCCAATAGACTTTTCAGCTCGCCGAGCTGCTGCGTGCAGTAGGGTCACCACTGGCCGCGGTAAAAGACCAGGACCACACTTTTCTTGCCGCGATAATCGGAGAGCGCAATCGGCTTACCATCCATGCCTTCGAGGGTAAAATCGGGCGCCGGGCTGCCGACTTTGACCCGCTCGAGATCGGTGGGCCTTAGGCTTGCGCCATCTTTAGGGCCGAGTTGGGCATAACTCACCGAAGCGATGAGCAAGACTACCAATGAAAATGCCAAGGATATTTTCCGCATCGTAAAGCCTCCCTTGTCGGAAACGGCTACTGTCGTTAAAAAGTTCCCGCTTGATAACTCAACACCATGTAAGTTGGGGTAAAAGCTCTGGGGAATTCGTTCCCAGGGGAGATTTGCAGAAGCCGGATAAGGACGGGTTTATCGAACAGTTGTAGCGCCGATTCTCAAACGCCCGGGTTCTGAACTACGGCCCTTCGACTCGAGCCCCGGCCTTGGCCCGGGGGCTCTTGCTCAGGATTCCGCCCCACGGGTGTGCTGAAAGGTGCCACGGACTTGCCCGTGGAGCTCCACTATTTAATTTTCGCTAGCTCCCGGCGGATCTGTTCGTTGGACGGCCGCTTGCTGGGGTCGACCTCGATAAACCTCCAACGCACCACGCCTTTGGGATCAATCACAAAAGTCGAGGGGTGCGGCCATCCCTTGCCGTCGGGATTGAAAATTCCGTAGCGGTCGATGATCTTGTGCTCTTTGTCTTCGAGGAGCGGAAAGTCGAACTCGCCGTCGAAGCGCTTGCGCAGCATCTCGCCGAATTTCTTCGATTCCTCATGGCTGTCCGCACTGACCGCGAGGATCTGGGTCTTCTCTTTCTGCTGCTTCGTCAATAGGCTTTTCAGCTTCCCGAGCTGTTCGACGCAGAAGGGTCACCAGTAGCCGCGGTAGAAGACCAGCGCGACGGTTTTCTTGCCGCGGAAGTCGGAAAGCGTGATGCCTTTGCCGTCCACGTCTTCCAATGTAAAGTCCGGCGCGGCTTGACCCACCTTGACGCGTTCGAGCTCGGTGGCGCGTAGATCGCCGCCGTCTTTGGGCCCGAGCTGGGCGGTGGCCGGGGCGCCTGTCAACGTCGCCAGGAAAATCAGCACCGCAAACAGCTTTGCTCCCATGGGTCCTCCGGTTGAACGGATTTAATTCGGATCACCGCGCACGACGGTTATATCCCATGTGGTTCTTTTCCGACAACATGGGGTCGAAAAATTCTCTGCGCGGCCGCGCGAAAGAGATTCGGCGCCACGCGCTTGAGCCAGCAGATTAACGCAAGCCAGCGCGGCAACACGACTTCGAACCGCTGCCGCTCGATCACTCTGATCACCGCCTGCGCCACCGTCTCCGGACCGATCACTAAGGACGGCGAAGATCGAGGCGGGATTTCCGCGAATGATCGGTTGAATTCCGTCGCCACCGGCCCTGGGCATACGATCGAGACATGAATGCCGAGCGGCTCGAGCTCGTGGTAGAGGCTTTCGGAAAAACCGTTCATGGCGAACTTCGATGCGCAGTAGGCCGCCATATTCAGCGTGCCGATGTGGCCCGAAACGGATGAGATGTTGACGATATGCCCGCTGCCGCGGCTGATCATCGACGGCAGTACCTCGTGTGTGCAATAGACCATGCCCAGAAAATTCGTGCGCATGATCTCTTCGATGGTGTCAAGGGAAGTCTCGGCGAACGGCCGGCGCGTGCCGATGCCGGCGTTGTTGATCATAATGTCGATCTTGCCGAAATCGGCGAGCGCCTGGTCGATCATCGCGCGCACTTGCGCGCGGTCGCCGACGTCGCAGGCGATCACGCTAGACATTGGGCTGGCGGCGCGAATCTCATCGAGCGTTTCCTGAAGACGTTCGCGCGAGCGCCCGCAGCCGACGACGGTGGCTCCTCGTTTAGCGAAGTCGCCGGCGAGGCAGCGGCCGATCCCCTGCGATGCGCCGGTGATGAGGACCACTTTATCTCTAAATTCCATAAAACCACTGCAAACGATGAGCGCACAACCGAGCCAATCAATTACTAATCAAAATCCGAAATCCGAATAACGAAAGAGGCCCTGCGGACCGAAACTAAGGGAAACCTTCGAATCTCAATCACCAATCTGAAAATCCGAAACCGGTTCGTTTTGAATTTTTTTATTTTTGATCATTGGAATTTGTTTCGAATTTCGGATTTCGAGATTCTTGTTTATGACCTTGACGTGCCATCGGCTTCCCAGAGGGCAGCCTTGGCGCGAGCAAGTTTCTTTCTGCTTACTCGATGAGGTCACAGCGGCATGCACGCCCGCAGCGCCTCTGGTAGATTCGGATAACGAAACCGGTAGCCGAACTTCTCCGCCGCCGATGGAACCGCGCGCTGCCCGGTCAAAAGTATTTCGGCCATTTCTCCCAACATGAGCCGAAGCGCGAAGGCCGGCACCGGCGCCCATGAGGGCCGGCCCATAACCTGGCCGAGGGTGCGGCAAAATTCCTTCATCGTCGCCGGATTGGGCGCCGTGGCGTTGACGGCACCGCTTGCCTGGGGGTTCTCGATCAGATGGACGATCAACCCGACTTCGTCCTCTAAATGGATCCACGACATCCACTGTTTTCCCGAGCCCAGCGGACCGCCGATGAAAAATTTAAACGGCGGCGCCATTTTTGCCAGCGCGCCGCCGCCGGCACCGAGCACGATACCGGTGCGCAGGCGGACGACGCGCACGCCGAGCTTTTCCGCTTTTTTCGCTTCCTCTTCCCAGTCCCGGCACAGCGCGGCGAGAAAGTCGGCTCCGGCCAGAGTGTCTTCGCCGACGGTCTCGTCGCCGCGCGGCCCGTAGTAGCCGACCGCGGAGGCGTTGAGGAGAAACTTCGGTTTTTGCTTCGCCTTCGCGATCGCTCTGACCAGGCCGACGGTGGTGTCGATGCGGCTCAAGCGGAGCTGGTGTTTTTGCTTGAGCGTCCAACGCTTCGCAGCGATCGGCTCGCCGGCAAGATTGATCACACCGTCAACCGCCGCCAGCGCGCTTTCCCAGTCGCCGCTCATACCCGGACGCCAGTGAAACCAGCGCTTGGTTCCCGTGCTGGTCTCGCGCGGCGCCGACCGGGTAAGCAGCGTGAGCGTGTGCCCCTTCTGCAACAGCCGCGAGCACAAGACGGAACCGATGAAGCCCGACGCTCCCGTGATCACTAATTTCATCGCGCAGCTTTCTCCCCGGACACGCCTTAACGGAAGATAAGGCGGGTGCTATGCTCCTTAATGGTACTTCCGGTTCGAAGTGTCAAGATGAACGCGAATAACGGCCGACCGGCGCGGCGCCGGGTCGTAGTGAGCGGATTGGGCGCGGTCAGTCCCAACGGCAGAGGCGTCGACGCGTTCTGGGAATCCACGCGCAACGGCGTGAGCGGCG